>Ga0209480_10000589_pt1 | contig 29436 bp, 28 predicted proteins | sample JI61114C2DNA_FD_187501 | JGI IMG/M metagenome (GOLD analysis project Ga0209480, IMG submission 187501) | Wastewater effluent complex algal communities from Wisconsin, to seasonally profile nutrient transformation and Carbon sequestration -... | ecosystem: Engineered > WWTP > Effluent > Algae... | reverse complement strand
CGGCCCCGCCCCGCTGCCCGTCATCGCCCGGCAGATCGCCCGCAGCCACGGCCCCAGCGGCGCCAACCTCGAGTACCTGCTGCGCCTCGCCGAGGCCCTGCGCGAGCTCGGCGCCCACGACGAGCACGTCTTCGCGCTCGAGCGCGAAGCCCTCGCCCTCACGCCACCCTGATCGCGTCGTCCGGTGATGCAAATCGCCGTCAACAACTCTGTTGACGGGAATCCGACCCGACCCGCCCCGTCGTCAACAGATCTGTCGACGGATCCGACTCGTCGCCCGCGCGCCCCAGATCGCCGCCCCGACCGTTCACCCACCGATCGCGACCGCTGGACCCGACGCCGAACCAGGCCCGCCGCACCGCGTGCCAGGCTGTGCCCGGAGACCCGCGATGACCGCCCTCAAGCTGCTCCTGCTGCTCCCCCTGCTCCCCCTGGGCATCGCCCTCGCGCTGCTCGCCATGGCCTTCCTCCCGCTCCTCGACCTGCGCGTCGTCACGGAGGACCAGCGATGACCCGCAAGCGCCTCCTCGACCTCGCCCTCCTGCTCCCGCTCGTCCCGCTCTTCGCCGCCGCCGTCGGCCTGCTCGCCCTCGCCGTCCTCATGCTCGACGGCCGACCCGTGTTCTTTCGCCAGCCGCGCGTCGGCGTCGGCGGCCGCGAATTCACGGTCCTGAAGCTGCGCACGATGACCTGCGAGCCCGACCCCAAGCAGCGCCGCCCGACCCGCCTGGGCGCCTGGCTGCGCCAGCGCGGCCTCGACGAGCTGCCGCAGCTCTTCAATGTGCTGCGCGGCGACATGAGCCTGGTCGGTCCGCGGCCGTTGACGCCGGCCGACGCCGCGCGGCTCACGGCGATGCATCCGCCCTTCGCGGCGCGCTTCGCCGGTCAGCCGGGCCTGACGGGCCTGGCGCAGGTCTGCCTCGCCGAGGGCCCCGCGTTGACGGCCCGGCTCGACGCGGCCTACCTTGAGCGCCGCAGCGCCGCGCTCGACCTCCGCATCCTTCTGCGCACCGCGTGGATGAACGTGGTCGGCAAGCGCCGCGGCGCCCTGCCCTGCCCCACCTTCGCTCCGTGAAGCCCGAGCGCTGTCCCGACCCGTCCCCACCCTCTCGTGAGCCTGCTTCGCCACACCCTGCTCGCGCTGACCGCTCCGCGCCGCCTGATCCCGATCGGGCTGGTCGCGGCGCCGCTGATCGCCGCCCAGCACAGCCTCTCGCGCGACCCCCTGGCGATGCCCCTCGGCCTGCTGATGTGCCTGGTCTTCGCCCTGCTCGCGCCCTACCTGTGGCGCCGCCTCGCCGCCCGCGACGGCGCCGCGCTCGGCCTCGTTTTGTATGGGCTCGCCGGCGTCCTCGTGGTCGCCTTCCTCGGCGTCCTCGTGCCTCGCGTCGTCGGCCTCGGCGCGACCTTCATGACCGGCCGCGAGAGCGTGCTCGTCTCGGTGGCGCTGTTCTGGGTCGGCGGCTGGGGTCTCGGCCGCGACATCGAGTTCGAGGCCGGCCTCGAGCGCGAGCGCGCGCGCGCCGAGGCGATGGCCCGCGAGGCCGAGCGCGCCCAGCTGCTCGCGCTGCGCGGCCAGCTCGACCCGCACTTCCTGTTCAACACCCTGAACGCGATCGCCGAGTGGTGCCGCACCGACGGCGAGGTCGCCGAGCGGGCGATTTTGCAACTGTCCTCGATGCTGCGCACGATCCTCGCCGGCGTGCCGCTGGCCGCCTGGCCGCTGCGCCGCGAGCTCGAGCTGTGCCAGGACCTCTTCGCCCTGCACCTGATCCGCGACCCCACCCTCTTCACGTTGCAGATCGAGGGCGAGCCCGGCGACCTCCAGGTCCCGCCGCTGCTGCTGCTCCCGCTCGCCGAGAACGCGGTCAAGCACGGCCCCGCCGCCGGCCATCGCGGGCAGATCCGCCTCACCATCACCCCCACCGCCGACGGCGCGACGATCGAGCTCGAGAACCCCGGCCCCTACAACGGCCCCCGCGACGGCAGCGAGGGCCTCCCGACCGTCCACAAGCGCCTCGCCCTCGCCTATCCTGGTCAGGCGCGCCTCGAGCTGCAAAGCTCCGCCCGCGGCACCCTCGCCACCCTCACCATCCCCCGCGAGCGCCCCGCGGTCCGCACCTGACCATTCTTAATAGTGTAGACATTCGAACCTGTCCCGAGCGCCATGTCATCACTATCTTTGCAGGTCCTGATCGCCGACGACGAGCTGCTCGCCCGCCGTCGACTCGCCCGCCTGCTCGCCGAGCTGCCCGGCGTCACCCTGGTCGGCGAGTGCTGCAGCGGCCAGGAGCTGCTCGCCACCCTCGCCCGCGGCGAGCAAGAGGTCGACCTCGTCCTCCTCGACATCCACATGCCCGGCCTGAGCGGCCTCGAGGCCGGCGCCCTGCTGCCCGAGGACGGCCCCTACATCATCTTCACCACCGCCCACGAGGAGCACGCCCTCGCCGCCTTCGACCTCGGCGCCGTCGACTACCTGCTCAAGCCGATCGACGCGGTGCGGCTCGGCAAGGCGCTGCTGCGGGCCCGCCGGCGCCTCGGCGCCCAGGCCAGTCAGCCCGCGGCCGAGCTGGTGCGCCTGCCGGTGGCCACCCGCCAGGGCATCCGCCTGCTCGACCCGCGCGAGCTCTCGCACGCGACCTTCGACGGCGAGCTCGTCACCCTGCACACCCGCGGCGGCCCGCTGCTGACCGACTTCTCGTTACAGGACCTCGAGGAGCGCCTGCCCGCCGGCGTCTTCGAGCGCGTCCACCGGCGCGCGCTGATCAACCTCGAGCAGCTCGCCTGCCTCGACCCGCTCGAGACCGGCGGCTACACCGCGCGCATGCACGACGGCGGCCTGGTCCCGATCTCCCGCCAGGCCGCCCGCCGACTGCGCCGCCGCCTCGGCCTGTCCTGAAGACCAGCCGGCCATATATCGGCATGTCCTGAAGGCCATATAACATCAACCCGGCGCATACGCCGTCAGCGGCGCCCCGAGCACGCGGCGGTCGACCAGCGCGATCAACCGCAACAGCCGCCCGGCCGCCGTCATCCGCGGGATCTCGAGCGCCCGCAGCGTGCGACGGTGGTCGACCAGCAGCACCGCGCAGGCCAGGCCAGCCACGCTCCACCACGCCGCACGAAACAACCATCGCCCCGCCCCGTCGACTTGCGCACGAAAGAAGTCCGCGTGAAACTCGAGGTGCATGCCCTCGTCGGCCGAGATCTCGTTCAGCTGCTCGCCGATGCTGCAGGCCCCGAGGCGCCGGGCCAGCAGCGCATAGAACCCGAGCCCGATCACCTCCGCCGCCAGCAGCACCAGCAGCTTGAGGCGCAGCCCCATCAACCGCCGACCGGCCACGAACAGCCGCTCGCTCCAGCTCGCCCGCAGCAGCGTGCCCCCGAGCGCGCGCACCATGCCCGCGAGGATGCGCGCGTGTCGGCCCTCCTCGCGCACGAACAGCTTGAGCGCCGCCCGGTAGTCGTCGTCGATCCCCGGCAGCGTCGCGCGCTCGATCTCCCGCGCGATCCGCCCCTCCCCGCCCTCACCGAGCTGAAAGCGGGCCAGCGACGCGCACAGCGGCCCCCGCCAGGCCTCGGGGACCTTCAATAAAATGTCCCGCGGCGCCGCCGGCAGCGGGCGAAGGGCCTGGGTCTCAAAATGACATCGCCAGTGCTTCCACATGTTCGGGGGCTCCGGCACATGTACGCCCGGCCCCGCCGGGCCCTGCCCGCGATCCCGGTGAACGGTCGTTAGCCGCCAGCGAACGGTCGCCGCCACCCGACGACCCGACGTCGACCGCCGGCCACAGCGCCCGCATGCGGAACATCAGCGCCCGCCATGCAGACTCCGAGGCCGTATCACGGCGCTGCCGTGGGCTCGGAGCGGCGGCCCCAGACGAAGCGTGTCGCCCTACGCGCCAGGGCACGCGCGAAGCGGAGCGCCGCCACTGCGGGGCCCAACTCCACGGCAGCCGGGAGCCCGAAGCCTTCGGCCCAGCGCGGGTTCTCGGCGACGTAGGTCGCAAACACGCGCTGCGTCTCGTCGCGCCACGGGCCACCGTGCGCGAGCTCGGCGGGAGGAGGCAAGGTGTTGAGGCGAACGACGCCGGTGTGCGCGTCGAAGCGAGAGGCCCAGAAAGTCTCAATCGCGCGACGCAGCACTGCGCGCTGCCAGGCGGAGATCCCCGGCGTGGAGAGCGACCACATATCAGGGTTATTGAGCGCGGCCAGCAGATAGCTCAGCGGATACCACGCCTCCACGGCGATCATGCGGTGACGCGGGAACGCGAGTGCGACACGCGCGAGGGCGGCCGCGGAGAGCACCACGAACAGCGGGTGTCCCCGGTGACGCGGGCGAACGAAGCCGTACGTCGGGAGGACGAAGACGACGCGCGATCCCTCGACGATCGCCGGCCGGTGGCGGAACGCCGCGAAGCCCTGGATGCCGTCGGCGGTGCGAAAGACGCCGACCGACCTGCACTCTCGCACGATGGCGCCGAACTCCGCGCGATCCACGGCCTCCTCGACGTCGGGCTTGAGGCGCATGAACTCCAGCCGAAGCCGCCACAGCGCATCGATCGCGGCCTCGGCCAGATCGGCGCCGTCATACGTTTCGAGCGAGAGCCCACGGGCGGCGATGCGCATGCGCCCAGTCGATAGCCGAACGGCGCACGAATTGAAAGCGCATGCGTGGGGAGCCTCGAAGTCATGGTTTGCGGCGGCCACGACGAGGCGTGGCCGCGGCCGGGCTCGGGAGCTGCGCCGCTTGCTCGACAGCGTTGAGGCGCTCGCCTTGCCGGGCGATGATGCCCTCGTCGACAGCATGCGTGCGTGCCTCGGCCGTCCAGCCGTGGAGGGCCGCGCGGACTTGCTCGAGGATCCCCACCGCGGCGCGCTCGTCGATGCCTGCGGGGTGCGCGAGCGCCAGCATATCTCGCCAGCTCGGGCGCAGGGTCTCGCCGTGAATCGCCATGGTGTGATGACCGCCGGGCCCGCTAGCGAAGGTCAGATCGTAGGCCGGAGCGAGCGACCAGGCGCCGTCCCGGTCCATGATGTACGAGGTGTTCTTCCCGTGATCGTCGCGGTTGTACGCGAGCACGTTGAACAGCATCCGCCGAAAGGCCTCGGTGACATCGAGGTGCGAGCGGGTCAGCTGCGCGGTGACCCGGAGAAAATGATCATAGTCGAGGTTCGGGACGCGAAAGTCCGCGTTGAGGAGCCCGGCGAGGGTATGGGTGTGGAGACGCGTCGAGCCGGCCCGATCGAAGCGACGAACGCCGAAGAACCGCTGCCCGGTCGAAGTCGAGAATAAGCGGGTCTCGGGCATGGAGATCCCCGCGCGGCGGGCGAGGTTGGCATAGACATGCTCGACGGCCCCCGTGTCCGCAGGCTCGTGCCGACCACTGAACTTGATCAGCCAGGATTCGTGGCCCTCCGGCGGGAGCTCCGCGCCTGCGCGCATCTGGTCGCCTCGCAGCGCGACGAGGACCTTGGGCCGCGCTCCGCCGGGCGTACCACCGGCCTGTTGGAGCTGCGGCAACAACTCCGACGCCTCGCCCTCGAGGACCTGATCGGCGGCATCGGCGAGCCGCTGGAGATCGAGGAAGTCGGTGATGACCGGGCGATCGTCGGCGGGCGGGTGAAAGGTCAGCGCACCCATCGTGCGAGCACCGAGATACGCGAGGCGGTCGAGGGCTCCGACACCCGGAGGATCGACGCCCGCGCGCCGGAAGTGACGATCCATCAGGAGCATTCCCCAGCCGTCCGGGAGAGCGTCATCGAAGACGCCATGGAGTCGGCCCTGCGTCGGCGCCCATACCAGCCCCGGCTGCAAGAGGAGCTTCAGCGGAGATATCGAGCGCCCGGAATTGATATAGGACGCCGCATACTCGAAGCCGACCTGGCCCCTGTGTTCGACGAGGTGACCGACGAGGTCGTCGTCGCCTCGCGCATGCTCGAGACGAACCTCCAGCTTGCGAAGCCGCGAACTCATCGTCGCCCCCTGCGCCGCGCAGGCGCGGCGGCCTGGCGCTCGAGCTCGGCGATCGAGGTCGCAGGAGCCTGGACGAACAGCCCCTCAAAACCATCGAGGACATCGAGGGCGTGGGCGAGCTTGAGGAGGTTCTCGAGCATGATCTGGCCCGAGGTCTCGAATCGGGCCACGGTCGCCGGGCTGACCCCCGCCCGCTCCGCCAGCGTCGCCCGCCGCCAATCTCGGGCGAGCCGAAGCTGCATCATGCGCGCGCCGAGTCGCTCGGCGACCTCCCTGGGGGTGAAGAGTGAAAGCATCACGGATGATCTTTTACTGGCGATTTTAGCATGTTATATGTCTCGGATGATACTTTATTGATGAGCAAAATCGCACAGCGCAGCAGGCGCATCGAACGGTCAGCCCCCGAGCCGACAAGCTCGACGCCTTGATAGAGTCCCCACATGAGACCGCTCTGGCGCGCGGGGATCGGGCTGCTGGTCCTCGCGGCCGGATGTACACCGCGCTCCCATCCGGTCGAGCCGGTCGCAGCGACTCAGGCGAGCACGCTGCCACGATTTCGCGTTCCCGGACGCCCCGCCGGGTCGGTGATGTCCTATGAGGCGATGATGAAGCTTGACCTCGGGCCGACGCCCGCGGTGACCCAGGGCTTCCCCGCGCAACTCGACGATGCGGCGCTGGCACAGATGTACGCGCATCGACAGGGCTTCGCGGCGTTCTACTTCGAGCGCGAGAATAACCGGCGGATCTTATGGCGCGATCTCTTGGAGCGTCAGCATGTGCCCGCCACGCATTACGAGGCCACCGCGCTCGGGCGCTTCGAGCGCGAGCACGAGGCACACTACCTGCGCTGGAAGTCCAACCGGCCGGAGTCCGCTGCGACCTTGCTGGCGCTGCTGCACGCGGCCGAGGCGACGCTGCTCTACGACTGGGAGCTCGCGGTCCATTTGTGGACACATACGCGCCAGCTGCGACCTGCGCCGCTCGCCGTGCTCGCGCGCCTCGACCATCACATGCGTGTCATCCGCGCGCTGCACCTCGGCGCCGCTGTCACGGGTCCGGTCGTCTGGAACCAGGAGAGTAGCGCCATCGAGGTCCCGCCCGGGCTCGCCGCCGCCGCCGCGCGCGCCTTCGCGGACGCCGATGCCGGCACCTTCGACACCTATGCGACGCTGCCGCTGACCGTCATCCGCGGCCGCGTGGTGCTCGTACACCGCGGTGTCGAGCAGGAGTTGACGGAGGGCGATGGGCTGCTCCTGCGGCGCCTCGACGTGATCCGGGTGCCGGCCGCGGCGACGCTCGGGCATGCCGTGCTCGGCGAGTTCCCGCTGGCCGCGGGATCCGAGATCACCGCATGGAATGTGCCCCAGTTCCTGTCGCCGACGCAGCGGACACAGATCAAGCAGCTGATCGCGGCGATGCGCGCCGGAGATCGCGATGCATTTGCGACGGTCGAGGCCATGTTGCCCGCCGCGTATCCGGATCTCGACGAGACCTATGCGACCAACCCGGCAGGGGTGGGCTTGAGCGAGGCCTATTTCCTGCTGCTCAAATACGAGGGCGAGATGGCCCCCTGATCACGCCGAATCGGGCGGGCAGCGCTCACCACTTATAAAAACCCTGCCCCGACTTCTTGCCGAGCTTGCCCTCCGCGACCATCTGCTTGAGCAGCGCGGGCGGCTGGAAGTGCGCTCCGTCGCGCAGGTGCTCGCGCAGGTACTCGGCGATGCTGAGTCGCACGTCGAGGCCGACGAGGTCGGTGAGCTTGAGCGGGCCCATGGGGAAGCCGTAGCCGAGGCACATCGCCTTGTCGATGTCCTCGGGCGACGCGACGCCCTCCTCGACCATGCGGATCGCCTCGAGGCCGATCACCAGGCCGAGCCTCGAGGTCGCGAACCCCGGAGAGTCCTTGACGACGATGCAGTCCTTGCCGATGCGCGCGCCGAAGCTCTGGATCTGCGCCAGCACCTCGGGAGTGGTCTCGCGGCCGACCACGATCTCCAGCAGCTTCATCAGGTGCACCGGATTGAAGAAATGCGTGCCGATCACCCGCTGCGGCCCGGGCACCGCCGCGGCGATCTCCGAGACCGACAGCGAGCTGGTGTTCGTCGCCAGGATCGCCGCGGGTCCGGCGATCTCGGCGGCCTCGCGCAGCAGCTTCTGCTTGAGCTCGAGCTTCTCGGGGACCGCCTCGATCACCAGATGCGCGCCCGTCAGCGCCGCCGCGAGGTCCGCCTCGCCACGCAGGTTGGCGAGGGTCGCGGCGCGCTGCTCGGCGGTCACCTTGCCCCTGGCGACCCCCGCGTCGAGGTTCGCGGAGATCTTCGCCAGGCCGGCCGCGACCAGCTCGTGGCGGACATCAAAGAGCGCTGCGTGGAAGCCGGCCGCGGCGCACACGTGGGCGATACCGTGGCCCATGGTGCCGGCGCCGATCACCGCGATCGTGGACAGGGTCGAGGAGGTCATGGGCCGCGAGGATACTCGGCGCGGGGCCCGTCTCGCGGCACAAAAAAACGCCGGGGCCTCATCAGCGCCGGCGTCTTCTCTTCTCTTCAGAGCGGGCCATCTCGGGCCAGTGCGAGGAGGGGGACTCGAACCCCCACAGGTCGCCCCGCTAGATCCTTAGTCTAGTGCGTCTACCAATTCCGCCATCCTCGCGGGGTTTTGCGGACTTGCGCCCTCAAAACGGAGGCAGTGGGTATCACGAGGCGCTGGGCAAAGGCAAGCTCTCTCCGACATGGTGGATCTTGAGGAGGTTCACGGACTTGTGATCTTTAAGCGGGTACCCCAGGGTGAGGACCATGCGGTCTCCGCGCGTCAGGAGGCCCTGGCCGAGCAGCAGGCGGTCGACATCCTGGAAGATGCTGCGGCCCTCGGCGCTCGACAGGGTGAACTGGATCGGCGTGACGCCCCAGTGCATCGCCAGGGTCTGGAAGGTCGCCGGGTTCGGGGTCAGGGCGATGATCGGGACCCGCGGGCGGTAGTCGCTGACCAGCCGGGCGATCCCCCCGGAGACCGTGTAGGTCACGATGGCCCGGGTGTCCGGCATGCTCTTGCAGCACTCGACCGCGGCCCGGGCGATCGCGTTGGTCGCGTGACCGAGGTCGAGGTCGGAGTACTCGCGCCAGTAGCGGTCCTCGCGCTCGGTCGTGCGGATGATCTTGTCCATCGTCTGGACGGCCTCGAGCGGGTAGAGGCCGGAGGCCGTCTCGCCCGAGAGCATCAGGGCGTCGCTGCCGTCGAGCACGGCGTTGGCGACGTCGGAGGCCTCGGCGCGGGTCGGGCGCGGGTTGCGGATCATCGAGTCGAGCATCTGGGTCGCGGTGATCACCAGCTTGCCGGCGCGGTTGGAGAGCTCGATCGCGTGCTTCTGGATGATCGGGACCTCCTCGGGGCCCATCTCGACGCCGAGGTCGCCGCGCGCGACCATGATGCCGTTGGCGACCTCGAGGATCTCGCGGAGATTGGCGACGCCCTCCGGCTTCTCGATCTTGGCGATGATCGGGACCACCCGGCCGGCCTGCTCCATCAGCGCCTTCACGGCCAGCACATCGGCGGCGGTGCGCACGAAGGACAGGGCGATGGCGTCGACCCCGAGCTCGAGCGCGAACAGCAGGTCCACCTTGTCCTTCTCGGTCAGCGACGGCAGGCTCAGCTGGACGCCGGGCAGGTTGACGCCCTTGCGTGAGGTCAGGCGCCCGCCGGTGATCACGACGGTGCGGACCTCGGGGCCCTCGACCCCGAGCACGCGCAGCTCGAAGTTCCCATCGTCCATCAGGATCCTGTCGTCGGGGTGGACCTCGCGGGCCATCTCGGGATAGTCGACGGTGACCCGCCCGGGCTCGATGGTCGCGTCGGGGTCGACGCTGAGGATGAACGACTCGCCCGCCTTGAGGTCGAAGCCGGCCCCGGGGATCTTGCCGACCCGGATCTTCGGACCCTGCAGGTCGGCGAGCACCGCCACCGCCACCCCGCGGGCCGAGGCGGCCTCGCGGATCGCCTCGAACGAGCGCGTGTGGTCCTCGTGCGAGCCGTGCGACATGTTGAGGCGCGCGACGTTCATCCCCGCCTCGATCAGCCCCGAGATCATCCCGGGCGCGCTGGTCGCGGGTCCGAGAGTGCAGACGATCTTGGCGCGACGCGGCTGGAGCTGAGGCATGCGGCGCATGATGCCAGACCTGCCCCGACCCGGGCAGGGCCTTTCCATCCCCCGATTACGCCGCCCTCGGCCGTGCTACGCCGCCGTGCTACTTTGCGGACCCATGGCCTGGTTCTATCTCGGCATCGCCGGACTGCTCGAGGTCGCCTGGGCGGTGGGCCTCAAGCTCAGCGACGGCTTTCGCAAGCCGCTCATCGCCGCGCCGACCGTCGTCGGCATGGTCCTGAGCTTCTACTTCCTCGCCCTCGCGCTGCGCACGCTGCCGCTCGGGACCGCCTATGCGACCTGGACCGGCATCGGCGCGCTCGGCACGCTCGTCGTCGGCATGCTCTGCTTCGACGAGCCCTTCGGCTGGCTGCGGGTGCTGTTCGCCGCGCTCGCCATCGGCGGCCTCGCCGGCCTCAAGGCGACCTCGGGGCACTGAGCCGCCGCGCCGCGCTCTGGTATCGTGGCGCTCATGCGCCGCCGCCTGCCCCTCGCCCTCCTGCTCCCCCTCGCCCTCGCCTGCGAGCTCAAGGACGCCGACTCCGGCACCGATGCCAGTGACGGCTCGCAGGGCAGCACCGCGGACGCGACGGCCGCCAGCGACCCGCTGACCACCACCGCCGACCCGAGCGCGGCGACAACCGCGACCACCGCGACGACGATGGCGACGACTGCGACCACGGACGCGACCACGGACGCGACCACGAGCACCACCAGCGCGAGCGGTCCGACCTCGGACACGGACACGACGGCCGACCCGAGCGCGACCACCGGCGGGGTCGATGCCGACGAGGCCGCGACGCAGCTGTGCGTCGACACGATCAACATGTACCGGGCGACCCTCGGCCTGCCGGCGCTGGCGCGCTGGACCGAGGCCGAGGACTGCGCCGACGCCGAGTGCCTCAGCGACGGCATGACGGGGATGGCCCACGGCGCCTTCGGCATGTGCGGCGAGTCCGCCCAGAACGAGTGCCCCGGCTGGCCCGGCGAGCCCGCCTCGATGATCACCGGCTGCCTCGAGCTGATGTGGAACGAGGGCCCCGGCGAGGACTTCCAGAAGCACGGCCACTACATCAACATGAGCAACCCGAACTACAGCCGCGTCGCCTGCGGCTTCGCCCCGGGCATGGGCGGCGTCTGGAGCGTGCAGAACTTCCAGTGAGCGGCCCCGGCGGTGCTACCCTGCGCCGCCCGTGCTCGACCTCTTCGCAGTCTTTCAGCCCGGCCTCGAGGACCTCGGCGCCGCCGAGCTCGCGGCGCTGGGCCTCGGCCCCCTGGAGCTGCTCCCCGGCGGCGTCGCCTTCGCCGGCACCATCGCCGCCGTCGCCCGCGCCAACCTCCACCTGAGCCTCGCCACTCGCCTGCTGGTCCGCGTCGGCAGCTTCCGCGCGCCCGGCTTCCCGGAGCTCCACGCCCACGCCGCGCGCCTGCCGTGGGAGCGCTTCATCGCCGGCGGGGTCGCGCCGCGGATCATCGTCTCGGTGACCGCCCACAAGTCGCGCCTGTACCACACCGGGGGGATCGCCGAGCGCGTGGCGAAGGGCCTGGGCGAGCGCCTCGGCGCCGCGCCGGAGCTGCTGCCGGCCGAGGACGACGAGGCGGAGCCGGGCGCCCCCGAGGCCGCCGCGCCGACGCGGATCTACGTGCGACTCGAGCGCGACCACTGCACCGTCAGCATCGACAGCTCCGGCGAGCCGCTGCACCGCCGCGGCTATCGCCTCGCGCTGGCCCGCGCGCCGCTGCGACCGAGCCTCGCCGCGGCGATGCTGCGCGGCGCCGGCTGGCTGCCCGGCGAGCCCCTGCTCGACCCGTTCTGCGGCAGCGGCACGATCGTGATCGAGGCGGCCCGCTGGGCCTGCGGGCGGGCCCCCGGCGGCGAACGCGGCTTCGCCTTCACCGACTGGCCCGGCTTCGACGGCGTCGCGGCGCTGGCCCGCGCGCGCGCCGACCTGCCGCCCGAGACCCTCTCGCCCGGCCCGATCGTCGGCTCGGACCGCGACCCCGGAGCCATCGCGGCCGCGCGCGCCAACGCCCAGCGAGCCGGCGTCGCCGCGGCCCTGCGCCTCGAGCAACGCCCGCTGAGCGCCTGCGAGCCGCCGCCCGGGCCCGGCCTCGTGCTCAGCAACCCGCCCTACGGCGTCCGCGTCGGCAAGCGCGGCCCGCTGCGCGACCTCTACGCCCAGCTCGGACATGTCCTTCGGGACAGGCTGCCCGGATGGCGAGTCGCGCTGCTGTGCGGCGACGACCTGTGGCGCTGCTGCGGCTTGCCGCTGGCGCCGACGCGGGGGCTGCGAAACGGCGGGCTGGCGGTGCAGCTGGTGCAGGGCCGCGTGCCTGCGTGATACCCTCGCGGCGTGTTCACCCTGCACGCCTTTCACCCGACGCGTGGCCACTGGACGGAGGCCAGCCTGGGGGCGATCGCCGGGCTGCGCGCGGACCCGGAGGTGACCTTGTGGCTCGACCTCGAGTCACCGACCGAGCAGGAGTCGCGGGTGCTGGGCGAGGTGTTTAACTTCCACCCGCTGGCGATCGAGGACGCGCTGCAGGACTACGGCCACCCGAAGATCGACAACTTCGACGACCACGTGTTCATGATCGTGCACGGCATCGACTTCACGCGGCTGAACCTCGAGCGGAGCCTGGACATCCGCACGCTCGAGCTCGACATCTTCGTCGGCGCTCGCTACATGGTGACCCACCACGGCGACCCGGCGGTCCGCGCGATCACCGAGCTGCACAAGGACGTCTGCGACCCCGGGCACCGGCCGTGGGTGTCGGTGCGGCTGCTGCACCGCCTGCTCGACCGCCTGGTCGACAACTTCCTCCCGGTGATGGACCAGGTCGGCGCCAAGCTCGAGATCCTCGAGGACCAGATCATCCACAACCCGGTGCCCGACCTGCTGGAGAAGGTCCTCGAGGCCAAGAAGTCGATCCAGAAGATCCGGCGGATGACCGCGCATCAGCGGCTGATCCTCGAGTCGCTGGCCCGCGGCCACCTCGAGCTGATCCCCCGCGAGAGCCTGGCGTTCTTCCGCGACATCTACGACCACTTCGTCCGCGTCGCCGACCTCGCCGAGGCCTACCGCGAGGGCGCCCAGTCGGCGGTCGAGGCCTACCTGTCGATGTCGGCCAACAAGACCAACGAGATCATGAAGGTCCTGACGCAGATCTCCACGATCATGCTCCCCTTGACCTTCATCGCCGGCATCTACGGCATGAATTTTGACATCATGCCCGAGCTGCGCTGGGTCTACGGCTACCCCTTCGCCGTCGGCCTCATGCTCACCACCGCCGCCGCCCTGCTGATGTGGTTTCGCCGCCGCCACTGGCTGTGAGCCGGCGCAGAACGCGGTTTAGCGCCCGCGCCCGCGCCCGCCGCCGGCCGCCCGCCGGCCATAACGTTGATCCCCCGGGCGCGAGGGTGATAGAGCATGGACAGGGGAACCCATGGCCTTTGAACCGAGCCTGCGTGAGCTGAGCCGATCCGCCCTGACCCTGGTGCTCGCCGGAGGACGCGGCAGCCGCCTCGGCGCCCTCACCGACCGCCGGGCCAAGCCCGCCGTGCACTTCGGGGGCAAGCTGCGCATCATCGACTTCGCGCTGTCGAACACGATCAACGCCGGCTTCCGGCAGATCGCCGTGCTCACCCAGTACAAGTCGCACAGCCTGCTGCGCCACCTGCAGCGCGGCTGGAGCTTCCTGCGCGGCGAGATGGGCGAGTTCGTCGACCTCCTGCCGGCCCAGCAGCGCATGAACGAGGAGAACTGGTACCGCGGCACCGCCGACGCCGTGTACCAAAACCTCGACATCTTCCTCAGCCTGCGACCCTCGCACGTCATCATCCTCGCCGGCGACCACATCTACAAGATGGACTACGGCAAGATGCTGTGGGGCCATGTGCTCCGCGGCGCCGACGCGACGGTCGCCTGCATCGAGGTCCCGCGCAAGGAGGCGACCGGCTTCGGCGTGATGCACATCGACGAGCACGAGCGGGTGATCAACTTCGTCGAGAAGCCGAAGGACCCGCCGGCGATGCCCGGCAACCCCGAGGTCGCGCTGGCGAGCATGGGCGTCTACGTCTTCAACGGCAATTTCCTGTTCGACCAGCTGCGCCGCGACGCCGAGGACCCGAACTCCAGCCACGACTTCGGCAAGGACATCATCCCCCACCTGGTGTCCAAGCGCGCCTCGATCTTCGCCCACCGCTTCACCGACAGCTGCGTCAAGAGCGAGCCGAACGCCCCCGCCTACTGGCGCGACGTCGGCACCATCGACGCCTACTGGGAGGCCAACATGGACCTCACCAGCGTCATCCCCCCGCTCGACCTCTACGACCCCAACTGGCGGATCTGGACCTACCAGGAGCAGCTCCCGCCCGCCAAGTTCGTCCACGACGAGGACAAGCGCCGCGGCCAGGCCATCAACTCGATGGTCTCCGGCGGCTGCATCATCTCCGGCGCCGACATCCGCAAGAGCCTGCTGTTCTCCAACGTCCGCGCCAACTCCTACAGCCGCCTGAGCGAGGCCGTCATCCTCCCCGACGTCGTCGTCAACCGCCGCGCCAACCTCAGCAAGGTCGTCATCGACCGCGGCGTCATCATCCCCGAGGGCCTGGTCGTCGGCCAGGACCCCGAGGCCGACGCCAAGCGGTTCTTCCGCACCGACAACGGCGTCACCCTGATCACCCAGGACATGCTCAGTCGGCTCTGAAGAGCGGAGCCAAACCGGCCCCCGTACTGACCTGTCCCGAAAGCCAGCCTCGAAAGCCAGCCATGCGCGTCCTCTTCGTCGCCTCCGAAGTCTTCCCCCTCGTCAAGACCGGCGGCCTCGCCGACGTCGTCGCCGGCCTGCCCCCAGCCCTCACCCAGCTCGGCATGGACGTGCGCGTGCTCGTGCCCGGCTACCCCAAGGTGATGGACGGCCTCGAGCTCACCGGCAAGGTCGTGCGCCTCGGCAACATCATCGGCGGCGGCGCGGCGCGGCTGCTCTACGGCCGCGTCGGCGAGCTGCAGCTGCTGGTGCTCGACGCCCCGCAGCTGTACGAGCGCGGCGGCGGCCCCTACGCCGGCCCGGACGGCCGCGACTGGCCCGACAACCACCGCCGCTTCGGAGCGCTGTGCGACGTCGCGGCCTGGCTGGCGGGCCCCGAGGGCGGCCCGCGCTGGCGCCCGGACCTGATCCACGGCCACGACTGGCAGTCGGGGCTGGTGCCCGCCTACGTCTCGCTGATGCCCGGCCGTCGGCCCGCGACGATCACGACCGTGCACAACCTCGCCTATCAGGGCGTGTATTCGCGGGAGGTCCTGCCCGACCTGCGCCTGCCGTGGCGCATGCTCGACGTCCGCGGCCTCGAGTTCCACGGCCACCTCGGCTTCCTCAAGGCCGGCCTGTGGTACAGCGACAAGATCACCACGGTCAGCCCGACCTACGCGCGGCAGATCCAGACCGACACCTACGGCCACGGCCTCGAGGGCCTGCTGCAGGACCGCGACGCCGACCTGCACGGGATCCTGAACGGCATCGACACCGAGGTGTGGGACCCGACCCACGACCCGCACCTGGTCGCCCGCTACACCGCCGACGACCCCTTCGCCGGCAAGCGCGCCAACAAGCTGGCCCTCCAGACCCGCTTCGGCCTCCAGCGCGACCCCGACGCCCCGCTCTTCGTCGTCATCAGCCGCCTCGTCGGCATGAAGGGCCTCGACCTCCTGATCTCCGCCGGCACCACCCTGCTGCGCCGCGGCGCCCAGCTCGCCGTGCTCGGCTCCGGCGAGTCGAAGATCGAGCAGGGCTTCGACGCCGCCGCCGCCCACTGGCCCGGCCGCGTCGGCGTGCGTCACGGCTACGATGAACCGCTCGCCCACCTCATGCAGGCCGGCGCCGACGCGATCGTCGTCCCCTCGCGCACCGAGCCCTGCGGCCTGACCCAGATGTACGCCCTGCGCTACGGCACCGTCCCCGTGGTCCGTCGCACCGGCGGCCTCGCCGACTCCGTCATCGACGCCTCCGCCCACAACCTCGCCCACGAGCGCGCCACCGGCGTCGTCTTCAACGACATGGACGCCGACGCCCTCGCCTGGGCCCTCGAGCGCGCCATCGACCTCTATCACCACAAGCCCCTGTGGCACGCGATGGTCCGCCGCGCGATGCACGAGGACTTCAGCTGGCGCAAGTCCGCCGCCCGCTACGTCGCCCTCTACCGCAGCATCGCCCGCCCCGAGTGAGCTGTCCGCCAGGACATGTCCCTGGGGCCCGGTAGATCCACCGCCGCCTCAAGAGCCCGCGCGCGCCGCGAGGAGCTGCCGCCAGCGGCGAACGCTCATCACCAGGATCGCCAGCACGCAGGCCAGCAGCGTCGCGGTCACCGTCGCGTTGACCAGGCCCTTGGTCATCGTCGCGGGGACCCGCACCATCGGGATATAGAATTCGAACAGCGAGCGCAGGCCCGCGGTGATCGTCGTGCCGGCGACGAAGATCAGCGGCCCCAGGGTCACCCACGCGTACGCCGGCCGCCGCGCCTCTTTTAAGAGAATCGTCGTACCCACCGCCAGCGCCACCGAGGCCAGCAGCTGATTGGCGATCCCGAACATCGGCCAGATCGTCGCGATCGACCCGTTCAAAATGAAGTAGCTCCACGCGATCACCAGCAGCCCCGACGCCAGCATCGCCGCCGGCGGCCACGACGTGTCGCCCAGCCGCGGCCAGCGCCGTCCCAGCGCCTCCTGCAGCAGGAATCGACCGACCCGCGTCCCGGTGTCGATGGTCGTCAGGATGAACAGCGCCTCGAACATGATCGCAAAGTGGTACCAATAGTCGAGCAGCGAGCGCATGCCCGGCAGCCCCGAGAACACCCGCGCCATGCCCACCGCCAGCGACACCGCCCCGCCCGTGCGCCCCGCGATCACCTCGTCGGTCGCGTCCGCCAGCATCGGCAGGTCCTCGACCCGCACGCCCATGCGCGCGAAGTCGGCCGTGCTCAGCTCGGTCGCGTGCGCCTCGTCCGCGTCGACGTGATAGCCGAGCGCCGCCAGCGCCCCGTTCGACAGCCGCAGCGCGCTCGACAGCGGGATGTCGCGCCCCGCGGCCGCGCGCAGCTCCTCACCTGGCTGTAAGGCCAGGCGCTCGCGGTCCTCCGCCGTCAGCGCCGGGCCGGCCGCGACCAGCTCGTCGACGCTGCGCGCGAGCCCCTGCGATTGCCCCTCCGCCCCGACCTTGGCGACCACCGCGATCTTCGGGTCGGTGTTGATGGCGAAGTAGTCCGCGGGCGGCAACGCGGTGGCCGCCAGCAGCGCCGTAATCCCCACCAGGCCCTCCATCAGCATCGCGCCGTAGCCGATCGGCCGGCAGTCGGTCTCGCGGTCGATCATCTTCGGCGTGGTGCCGCTGGCGATCAGCGCGTGAAACCCCGAGATCGCCCCACAGGCGATGGTGATGAACACGAAGGGGAACAGCGAGCCGCGCACCACCGCCGGGAACACCTCGCCGTCGACCGCGATGCCGCCGGGCCCGACGCTGTTGAGCAGCGGCATCTCGATCGCCGGATTGACGATCATGATCCCGAGCACGAGCAGCAGGATCGTCCCGATCTTCATGAACGACGAGAGATAGTCGCGCGGGCACAGCAGCATCCACACCGGCAGCACGCTGGCGACGAAGCCGTAGGCGGCGATCAGCAGCGTGATCGTCACCTCGTCGAGCTTCAAGTACGCGCCGAAGCTCGAGTCCTGGACCTGCTTGCCGAACACCACGCACAGCAGCATCAGGGCCACGCCGACCACCGTCGCCTCGCGCACCGCCTTCACGCTGCCGCCGCGGACCTTGTAGATGTAGAGCCCCATCGCGAGCGCGATCGGGATCGACATGCCGATCGTGAACACGCCCCACGCGCTCTCGGCCAGCGCCCCGACCACCACCCGCCCGAGCCCCGCCAGCGCGATGACGACGATGAACAGGATCGCCGCCGCCGCCACCCGCCCGACCCCCGGACCGAGCTCCTCGCGGGCTATCTCCGCCAGCGAGCGCCCGCCTCGACGCACCGATGCCGTCAAGATCACGAGGTCGTGGGTCGCGCCGCCGAGCACCACCCCGAACAGGATCCAGATGTAGCCCGGCAAGAACCCGAACTGCGCCGCCAGCACAGGACCTACCAGCGGACCCGCGCCCGTGATCGCCGCGAAGTGGTGGCCGAACAGCACCCAGCGGTGCGTCGGATGATAATTCTGCCCGTCGTTGCGCTGGTGCGCCGGGGTCTGGCGCCCCGGGTCCAGCGCCAGCACCTTCGCCGCCAGGAACGCCGAGTAATAGCGATACGCGATGGCCAGCACGGCCAGCGCCAGGAGCATGAACCACAGGGCGTGCATCGCCCCCCGAGCTCTAGCACTTTTCGCGCTACACCGGGAAGGCCCGATCCAGCGCCGCCATGTCGTCCGCGTCCAGCTGCAGGGCGCTGGCCGCCGCGCTGTCGATCGCGCTCGTGATCTGGCTGGCCCCGGGGATCGGGATGATCACCGGCGACTTCGCCAGCAACCACGCCAGCGCGACCTGAAACGCCGAGACCCCGTGACGGGCCCCCACCGCCTTCAGCGTCGCGTCCTCCGCCACCCGCGCCTTGCCGCGTCCGCCACCCACCGGGCTGTACGCCAGATACGCGATGTTCTCCGCGGCGCACAGCGCCAGCAGACCGTTGCTGAGGTCGCGGCGGTCGAAGACGCTGCAGCGGTTCTGCACGCTGACGATCGGCGCGACCGCCATGGCCCGCCGCAGCTCCGCCGCGTTGACGTTGCTGAGCCCGATGTGGGCGATCTTCCCCTGCCGCCGCAGCTCCGCCAGCGCCCCGACGCTGTCCTCCAGCGGCACCGAATCGTCGACCGCGTGCAGCTGATAGAGCGGCAGCGTCGTCAGCCGCAGCGCCTTGAGGCTCGCCTCGCAGGCCGACTTCAGGCGCCGCGGGTCCGCGTCGGTCACCCACGCCCCGCCCGGCCGCTGCAGCCCGCCCTTGGTCGCCACCAGCACCGCCCCCTCGTCGCCGCGCAGCGCCAGCGCCTCGGCGATCAGCTTCTCGTTGTGGCCGATGTCCGACTGGTCGAGGCAATACACGTCCGCCGTGTCGATCAGCGTGACCCCGGCCCGCAGCGCCGCGTGGATCACCTTGATCGCCTCGGCGCGGCCGGGCCGGCCCGCGATCGACAGGGGCATCCCCCCGAGGCCGATCTGGGACACTTGCAAGCCAGAGCTGCCGAGCGGACGAAGTTGCATACGATGCTGCCTAAAATCGGGGTGGAGAACGGAGCGGAGAACAGGGCGAAAAACGGGGTTCAGATGCAGCCCGGGCGCGACTCCAGGGGCACGTCGCGCCGCCCTCATAACACAGCTTTCCAGCGTCGCGGCCGCGATGTCCACCGCCATTGCCGCGCCGCGCGGGCGACCCCGTGCCCACGCTCGGCCCCGATCCTGAAGCACCGCCAGATCGACCGCGAACATCGTCGCGAAGTCGGCCAGAGCCGCCCCGCCGCGCGCTCTTGACAGTCTCCGCGCGCGCGGCGTAGAGCGAGCGAAGTCGCGCCGCGACTCCCCCACCATGACACATCGAAGCGGATACCCCGATGGCGCCCCCTGCTGGGCCGATCTGAACACCCCCGACCTCGCCGGCGCCCAGCGCTTCTACGGCGCCCTGCTCGGCTGGACCTTCGACGAGCCCGACCCCGCGCTGGGCCACTACTCGACGTGCCGCCGCGACGGGCAGTCCGTGGCCGGCATGGCCCCGAAGCAGCCGGGCATGGACATGCCGAGCGCGTGGAGCGTGTACCTGAAGTCCTCCGACCTCGACGCCAGCGCCCGCCAGATCGAGGCCGGCGGCGGCAAGCTGTTGATGCCGCCGATGGAGATCCCCGGCCAGGGTCGCATGCTCTTCGCCTTCGACCCGACCGGCGCCGCCTTCGGCGTGTGGGAGCCCGGCAGCCACCGCGGCGCCGAGCGCTACGACGACCCCGGCTCGCTGTGCTGGCACGAGGTCAACACCCGCGACGGCGCCGCGGCCGACGCCTTCTACCGCGGGCTGTTCCGCTACGAGCAGGCCCAGATCGGCGACGGCGCGGGCTTCGACTACACGGTGTGGAACCTCGACGGCAAGCCCGTGTGCGGGCGCCTGAAGATGACCACCGAGTGGGGCGAGCTGCCCCCCCACTGGATGAACTACTTCGCGGTCGAGGACTGCGACGTCGCCGCGACCACGGTCCGCGAGCTCGGCGGCGCCGTCATGCACGGCCCCTTCGACTCGCCCCACGGCCGCATCGCCGTCGTCGCCGACCCCTACGGCGCCATCTTCTCGCTGATCCAACCCCCCATCGCCGCCGCCTGAGGCGCACGATGACGGCGGCGACGCGCAGCGGCGCGTCACCGCCGCGGCCCCGACCGTGAGGGGCGCTGCGAGGTCAATGTATGATGATTGCGTCGGACGCCGAACATCGCGCGCCTCCAGGCGCCGGTTTCGCGCCCTGCGTCCAGCGCGTGCGCTGCGCCCCCAGTGGAGATCCTCCTATCGCTCGCCAGGACGGGCTGCCTATAATCCGGGGCGATGAACCCCGTGGGAGCGACCAGGCAGCGAGATGCGCCGTTGCTCGTGCGCCTGGGGAAGTATGAGCTGCTCTCGCGGCTCGGCGTCGGCGGCATGGCCGAGCTCTTCGTCGCCCGGACGACGGGCCAGCACGGCTTCGAGAAGCGGGTCGCGCTCAAGCGGATCCTCGCGTCGCACGCCGATGACGAGCAGTTCATCCAGATGCTGCTCGCCGAGGCCCGCCTCGCCGCGAGCCTGAACCACCCGAACATCGTCCAGGTCTACGACGTGGGCGAGGTCGACGGCACCTACTTCTTCACGATGGAGTACGTGTTCGGTCAGGACCTGCGCAAGATCGTGCGGGCCTGCCAGAGCCGCGGCACCTGGCCGACCCCCGAGCTCGCCCTGCAGATCATCATCGGCACCGCGACCGGCCTGCACTACGCCCACGAGAAGGAGGACGGCGAGGGCGATCCCCTCGGCCTCGTCCATCGCGACGTCTCGCCCTCCAACATCCTCGTCAGCCACGACGGCGGCGTGAAGCTGGTCGACTTCGGCATCGCCCGCGTCTCGACGATGCAGTCCCAGACCGCCCAGGGCGTGCTCAAGGGCAAGGTCCCCTATATGTCGCCGGAGCAGTGCCGCGGCGAGCAGCTCGACCGCCGCAGCGACATCTTCTCCCTCGGCATCATCCTGTGGGAGCTGAGCACCCGCCGGCGCCTGTTCGCGGGCGACAACGACGTGGCCGTCGCCGGGAAGATCTGCAACAACGACGTCCCGCGCCCGAGCTCGATCGTCCCCGACTATCCGCCCAGGCTCGAGGCGATCGTGCTCAAGGCGCTCGCGCGCGATCGCAACGACCGCTATGCCACCGCCCAGGAGCTCCAGCTCGAGCTCGAGGAGTACGCCCGCGACGCCCGGATGCTGCTCTCCTCTGCCCGGCTCTCCGGCTTTATGAGCGACCTCTTCGCCGACGAGATCAAGGCCACCAAGACCGACATCCGCCAGCAGATCGCCACGCGCCCGGACATGGTCGCGCTCAGCGGTGACGACCCCGACGCCCTCGGCTCGAACCCGAGCAAGCGCTCGCTACCGGCCCAGCCGCTCCGCACGACGAACGACGCGACCTCGGCCAACGGGGCCGACGCCCCCCGCCGTACGCCCCCCGAGCGCCATCACACCGACGTCGAGATGCCCGCCTCGCGGCGCCCCGTGTGGCTCGCCCTCGCGGGCGGCGGCGCCCTCCTCCTGCTGGTCCTCGCGCTGACGCTGGGGCGCGACCAGGCGGAGACCGCCCCGCAAGTCACGCCCGATAGCGCCCAGGCGGCGCCCGAGCCCGCGGTCGTCACGCCGACCACGCCGCCCCCCCCGCCCGTGGTCACGCCGGTCACACCGCCTCCTCCGGTCACAGCCACGCCCCCCGTCGTCGTCCCCGACCCGGAGCTGCCCGCTCGACCGACGAAGAAGCGCATCATCAAGACCCCGGACAAGACCAAGAAGCCGAGCACCTGGGATCCCGACTCCCCCTTGCCCCCCCCATGATCGCCGTCGCGCCACTCGTCATCACGCTCATCCTGTCGACGCTGACCGTGTCCGCGCCCGCCGGGGCGATCGACCCGGAGGCCAAGGAGCACCTCGAACGCGGCCTCGCCGGCTACACGGCCAAGGACTACGCCGGGGCCATCAAGGACTTGCGCCTCGCCTACGCCCTCGACCCGCGCCCGGAGATCCTGTTCGCGTGGGCCCAGGCCGAGCGCCTGTACGGCCGCTGCAGCCAGGCCAGCAAGCTCTACGACCGGTTCCTCAAGAGCAAGCCCTCCGCCCAGCAGGCCGCGGCCGCTCGCACGGGCATCGAGCGCTGCGAAGGCCAGCCCGACACCACCCCCGCCGACCCCGAGGACGTGGAACAACCCGCCCCGCAGCCCGCCCAGGAGCAGCCGGAACAACCTGCTGCCGCTGCTGCCGCTCCGCCGCCTCCTCCGCGCCCCCGCGTCGACGCGGTCGGCCTCGGCCTGCTCGGCGTCGGCGTGGCGCTCGGGGCGGTCGGCGGCGGCCTGCTCGGCGCCGGCGAGCGCAAGGCCAAGCAGCTCGGCGACGTCGCCACCTACGACGAATACGCCGACGGCCGCGGCCCGGTCCGCACGCTGCGGATCGCCGGTGGTGTGCTCGCCGGCATCGGTGGGGCCCTGATCGTCGGCGGCATCGTCAAGCTGCTCGTGCACCGGCGCCACAATCGCCGCGATGTGGCGTTCTGGACCGATCCGCGGGGAGCCGGCGTGCTCGTTCGCCTGCGCTTCTGAGCCCCGAGTCCCAATGAAGACCCTCGCCATTATCCTCGCTGCGCTCGCCTCCGTCGGCTGCACCAAAGTCGATACATTCAAATGCACCAAGAGCGCCGAATGCACGCTCGCCGGCGTCGCCGGCGTCTGCGAGCCCGCCGGCCTGTGCAGCTTCCCCGACCCCGAATGCCCCTCCGGCAAGGCCTTCGGCGAGTTCGCCGGCGACCAGGCCGCCCTCTGCGTCGACGTCGAGAGCACCACCGCCGACCCGAGCACCACCGCCGACCCGAGCACCACCGCCGACCCGAGCACCACCGCCGCCCCGACCACCACCGCCGACCCACCCTGCACCGCCCAGAGCTGCCAGCCCGGCTGCACCATGGACGGCAGCTCGGTCGACAACGCCAGCTGCGACGCCCAGGGCGTCTGCCAGCACGACATCGAGCCCTGCGGCCTGTACCGATGCGACGCCGAGGCCGGCGCCTGCCGGACCAAGTGCATGGACGACAGCCACTGCATCTCGAACAAGTGTATGGGTAGCAAATGCAAGTGACCCGCGGCCGCCTGCTCCGCGACGTCGGCCTGATCGCCGGCTTCGACCTGCGCGAGTCGCTGCGGACCCGACGGGCGCTGGTGCTGGTGCTGCTGTACCTGCTGATCGCCGCCAGCGCGAGCGGCATCTACGTCCGCATCGTCTCCGAGCTCCAGGAGGGCGTCGCCGCGCTGCCGGATGTCAGCGGCGACCCGGAGGCCGCCGCCGCCATGGCGATGGTCCAGGATCAGGGCTACCACCTGGTGCTGCTGTTCTTCGCCGGTGGCGACGCCGAGCTCGCCAACCACCTCGCGACCTACCCGGCGATGGTCCTGATCTTCGCCTGGATCTCCCTCGCCTTCCTGCCCTGGTTCATCGCCCTCACCAGCTACGACCTGATCGCCGGCGACCTCCACCTCCGGACCATCCGCTACGCCGCGCTGCGGACCTCCCGCGGCGCCTACGTGCTCGGTAAGCTGCTCGGACAGGCCGCCCTCATCGCCGGCGTCACCGGCCTCGGCATGCTCCCGGTCGTCGTCATCGGCGCCCTCTACTTGCCGGGCTTCGACATCGTCGGCACCCTGCTCGCCCTGCTCACGACCTGGCCGATCACCGTCCTCTGCGCGCTCGGCTTCCTCGGCGTGGTCGCCCTCGCCTCGCAGCTGTGCAAGGGCCCCGGCGCCGCGCGGGCGGTCGCCGTCGGCCTCCTGCTCGCCGTGTGGATCTTCTCGGTCCTACCGGAGCCGATGACCTGGCTCGCGCTGCTCTCGCCCTGGCACTGGAAGTTCGGCCTGTTCCACCCCGCGATCGGCCAGCGCCTGCTCGCCATCGGCGCCTGCCTCGGCCTGTGCGCCGGCTACACCGCGCTCGGCTACCTGCGCTTTCGTCGGAGGGACCTGTGACCCGCGAGCTCGCCGTCGACCTGCGCGCCGTCCACAAGCGCTTCGGCAGCGTGCACGCGCTGCGCGGCGCCGAGCTGAAGGTCCCGCGCGGCTCGATCTTCGCCCTCATCGGCCCCAACGGCGCCGGCAAGACCACCCTCTTCGGGCTGTGCTGTGGCTTCCTCCGCGCCGACGCCGGCACCGTCGAGATCCTCGGCGGCGCCCCCGACTCCTTGCGCCTCAAGGGCCGCCTCGGCGCCCTGCCGCAGGACGCCATGCTCGGCCGCGACATCACCATCCGCGAGCACCTGGTGTTCCTCGCCCGCCTGCAGGGTATGGCGCTCGCGCAGGCCCAGTCGGAGGCCATGCGCGTGCTCGAGCTCGTCGACCTCGCAGAGCTCGCCGAGCGCCGCGCGGGCGCCCTCTCGCACGGCCAGGTCAAGCGCGTCGGCGTCGCCCAGGCCTTCCTCGGCGAGCCCGAGCTGATCCTCCTCGACGAGCCGACCGCCGGCCTCGACCCCCGCCACGCCCACGACCTGCGCGCGATGATCCGCGGCCGCCGCGGCGCGCAGACCATCGTCGTCTCCTCGCACAACCTCCAGGAGCTCGAGGCCATCTGCGACGAGGCCGCCTTCATGGAGAAGGGCCAGACCATCGAGGCCGGCGCCATCGAGACCCTGACCGCCCGCGACGCCGAGATCCACGTCCAGCTCGCCCCCGGCCCCGAGCCCATCGAGCTGCTGCGCGCCCGCGTCCCCGCGCTCGCCCTCACCTGGGACCCCGCCACCCGCACCCTGCGCCTGCGCTTCCAGCCGGGCCCCGAGCGCGTCGCCGAGGACGTGATCGCCGAGGTCCTGCGCGAGCTGCTCGCCGCCGGCGCCCGCATCTCCGCGCTCGGCAAGGGCCGCTCGCTCGAGCAGCGCTACCTCGACCAGGGCCCGGTCGCATGACCGACGGGACAGGCCCTTTCAGACCTGTCCCATCGGACATCTGCTAGCGGAGCATGAGCCAGCGCGCCGCGCCGTTCTCGACGAGGCAGGCGGTCGCTCGCCCTGCTCGGCTTCCTCGGCGTGGTCGCCCTCGCCTCGCAGCTGTGCAAGGGCCCCGGCGCCGCGCGAGCGGTCGCCGTCGGCCTCCTGCTCGTCGTCTGGATCTTCTCGGTGTTGCCGGAGCCGATGACCTGGCTCGCAGGCGCAGGTGCACTCGGGCGGCGGGTCGTCGCCGTCGCACAGCGGCCAGCCTGCGGGCGAGGCCCACGGGACGCCGCCACGGGGCCGCGTCACAGCGCCTGGACCTGTTACGCCACCGACACCTCGTCATCTGGAGGCCGGGTCAGCGGACGCCGATAAACTGGATCCGATGAGTGACCGGATCGCCGGTGCTCCGCGGGACGCCCTGCAATCGCGCACGGATCCGCTCGTCCAGGACTCCCGAATCGGATTTCTTGCTGATCACGACCGATGTTCGTAGCGCGAAGAAACGTCTCGAGCTCTTCAAGCCCGTCAGCTCTATTATTACGTGCAAGGCAACAGCCTCACCGTCTCCGCACAGTGAGCGCGTGCGGCGAAGTGGAGAGTCTCGGACTCAGGGGGGTCGTCTTGCGGATTCGATGCTCGCCGTCGTAGCCGAGCGTGGAGGACGGCGCGCTTCGGCTCTTGTAAGGAGGTAGCACATGCGCGTATCTTCGCTCGAATGCTCGGACTTCGCGCGCCGTCGATCTCTCCCAGGCTTGCATCGATGAGCCTCCGAGGGGCCTTGGCGAGCGTCGGTAGTCCGGGCTCGCTTCAACCGGCGGACAGAGGACAACGAGATGGGCACCCGAATCTACATCGGCAACCTGGACTACAACACCACCGTGGCGCAAATCCGGGACGTGCTCGACCGCCACCCCCGTCAAGACGCGGTCAGCATCGAGATCGTCACCGACCCGGCGACAGGCAAGTCGCGCGGCTTCGCGTTCGTCGAGATGGCCAGCGAAGAAGACGCGCGCTCCGCCATCGAAGATCTCCACGCCCAGACTCTCTGGGGACGAACGGTGCTGGTGAACGTGGCCCATGCCATCCGGGAAGGGGCAGATCCCGATACCAACATCGAGCGTGGTCGCGACGAAGGCCCTGACGGTGTGCGCCCGCGGGCGCGCAGACGGTGACGCGGCGCGCGGCACGATCGAGGAGGAGATGGTCGGCTGCGGCGACGTGCAATACGACGGCTGGTACGCGAAGCTGTATTACGACAAGGAGAAGATCGGCGAGTACGAGCCGACCATCGCCGACGTGCACACCGCCCCGACCGACGCCGGGGGCAATGAGCGCGGCTGGGTCCTGCACGCCGCCACCGGCCGCCCGATGCTCATGGTCTTCACGGTCCCCGACTGCGGCATCTGAGCGCGCCGAGCCTGGGCTCGGCGCGGCACCAACACCGGCTCAGGCCTGGAGACTGCGGACCGGCGCGGCGCTCACGGGCCGATAGCGATGTAGCGGACGACCGGATCGGCGGTGCCGGGCGCGATGTCGTAGAAGGCGAGGTGCATGTTGCCGCCCGGGTCGAGGCGGCCGGTCGCGCGATCGGTGAACACGTCGCTGGCGACCACCGCGTGCTGCTGCGGCTCGCTGCCCGGCCAGGCGACGCGCAGGTCCGAGGTGGATGCGTCGGACTGGGGCGTCCACACGCAGATCGGGAACGGCATCTGCTTGCAGTCCGATATCATCGTACCCTTGTGATTGATCGCCGTGTAGAGCGCACGGACCTCGTCGGTGGCCGTGAACAGGGCCAGCGGGTAGAGCCGGACATAGTCGTACTCGCACTGCTCGCCGGGTCCGCCGGGCTCGAACTCGCAGGTTTTGTCGGCGGCCCCGTCCTCGGCGACCAGGGTCTCCTCCGCCCACTTCGCCGGACCGAGGCGGTGCAGCAGCACGAGGTCGTGGTGGAGCTGGTCGGCCTGCTTGCGCGCCATCAACACCCACGGCGTCGCCTCGGGCCCGACGAGGGCGAGGCTGGTGTGCGCGTGCTCGAGCAAGTTCGACTGCAGCGGGGTCACAACCTCGGGCTGGGCCGGCGGGGCGGCGAAGTAGAGCTTCCAGGTCGCCTCCTTCGACGACCAGTAGGTGAGGCGGGGCTTGGCGGCGGCGTCGAGCGCGATGCGGACGTGGATGTCGGCGTCCTTGTCCACCTGACTCTTGGACCATGCGCCATCGAACACCTCGTGGAGCGCGTTCTGGTCGTCGTCGACGTGACCGATGTGGAGCTTTCCCTGGGCGTCGCGGACGAGCTGCGGCGCGCGGACGTGGTTCATGCCGGTGAGCGCGCTCGCCTGCTTCCACGCGCCACCCGTGCGGCGCCAGAGGGTGACGCCGTAGGCGCCGTCGTCGACGATGGCGCTCGCCTGATCGGCGCCGGGGTCGAACTCGAGGCTGCCGGTGGCGAGGTTCATCGGCGTGGCTTCGACGGTCCACGCGTCCGTGCCGGTGCGCTGGCCGTAGAAGCCGAAGTAGCCGCCGACCGCCTCGGAGAACAGCACCGCGGGCCCGCAATCGCCGCGCAGGGCGATCGCCGGCATGTCGTTGCGGAAGGCGAGCTTGTCGCTGACGAGCTCGTCGCGCTTGACGACGCAGGCCGGGCCGTCGGCGCCGCACAGCTTCGCCGGAGCGGGGAAGTCGACGTCCAGGCAGCTCGTCGGCAGGTCGTCGACGCCGCCGGTGGTCGTGTCGCCCGTGCTCGTGTCGGCGGTGGTGCCGGCGCTGGTGGTGCCGGCGCTGGTGGTGCCATCGCTGGTGGTGCCATCGCTGGTGGTGCCGGAGGTCGTGCCAGCGGCGCTCGTGTCGGTGCCGCTGGCGCCGGAGTCCGTGTCGCCGCTCGTCGGCGCGTCGGTCGTGCCAGTCGTCGAGCCAGTGACGCCGTCGGTCGCGCTGGTGGCCGATGACGGCCCTGTGTCCGTTGCGCCCGAGCTCGAGCCCTGGCCGTCCGTGGCCGTGGTGCCGCCCGAATCACCGCAGGAGACCAGGAGCAGGGCCCCGGCGACGAGCGCCCGGCGGGGATACGATAAGGTAAGACAATGCAGTGAGGTCGACATCGTGCGCGCACGATACACCCACGCGCCCGCCGTGTCATACGGGCGGGCGGCGACAGCAGAAACAGCGCGCTCGTCGCTGCGACGATCAGGCCTGGAGGCTGCGGACCGGCTCGCCGAGGGCCGGGCCGTCGGCGAGATAGTCCGGCGGCCAGAAGCGCTCGCACCATTGGCGATACGCGATGATGGGCCCGTCGTCGGGGACGGGCTTGGGGTTGCTGCGGTTAAGAAGTTTCAGGCGGGAATTTTGCTGGCGGGCCGAGTACCCGGCGGGGCGATGAGGATGAGGCTTGGCCCACCCGAGGCGGCGCGGCCGCGGCGAGGATTCGGTGTCGTCGGGCTTGCCGCTCGCAGAGTCCGCGAGGCCAAGCGCGAGCTGCTGCCCGGGCGTCGGGACAGGGGACGGCGGAATGATGCGAGGTCGGAGATGATGGCGATTTGCGAACACACCGAAGTATCTCGTCATGTGAAAACCCGGCGGCGGGACGAGGGCGCACAACCGGGCGAGGAACTTGTCTTGGCTCATGTCGGCATGGGCCGCGCCGCTGCGCCAGGCGGCCTTGAAGAGGACGCGCACGCGTCCGTCGGGGAGCGCCTGGACAGCGTCGTGGGCGAAGGGCGGGCGCAACATATATCGGCAGACCCTCTCGAGCTGTTTGCGGTCTCGGCCGTCGACGGTGGTCGCGGCGTGGAGGTGCATGCCGAACGCCGACTCGGTCAGCGGAGGCCTCGCTGCCGGCTCGGGCGGCGCCAGGAAGTGAACTCCGGTGCCGCGCTCCTCGAAAGCCCCGTCGGTGGCCAGGCAGTGGAGGTGGACATACAGGCCGAGCTCGCCCCCGGCCCCGAGCCCATCGACCAGCTGCGCGCCCGCGTCCCCGCGCTCGCCCTCACCTGGGACCCCGCCAGCCGCACCCTGCGCCTGCGCTTCCAGCCGGGCCCCGAGCGCGTCGCCGAGGACGTGATCGCCGAGGTCCTGCGCGAGCTGCTCGCCGCCGGCGCCCGCATCTC
>Ga0209480_10000587_pt1 | contig 29467 bp, 37 predicted proteins | sample JI61114C2DNA_FD_187501 | JGI IMG/M metagenome (GOLD analysis project Ga0209480, IMG submission 187501) | Wastewater effluent complex algal communities from Wisconsin, to seasonally profile nutrient transformation and Carbon sequestration -... | ecosystem: Engineered > WWTP > Effluent > Algae... | reverse complement strand
TTTCTGAATGTCCATGAATACTCGGGCTTGGTCTTTTTCTTTCCTGTCATTTTCGTTCTCCTTTTGACATTTTGTCACCAGGAGCATTTTTTTCCAACCAACTGTCTACTGAACGGGGGTCATGCCATTCAGCCCACAGCACCAATTTCGACTATATAGCCCAGTAGACAAAGAAAAAAAAGAAAAAACACGGTGGCGCCGAAGAACTGTGACAAAGCACAATTCTCCGGCACCCCGGGTTCCTATATTTCGAGCAGGCTAGCTCTTCTTGCCGGCTCGGCCGTGAATGAAGACGACAGTGTCACCATCCAGAGTGGCATGGTCGACGCGCCGCGGGCGAGAGTCGATCAGGCGCTGGCGCTCCGCAGGGTCGCTGGGAAACTCCAAGACCTTCACGCCGCCGTCAGCTTGCACCACACCAACCGCCGCCACACCATTGCGCCATGGTTGTCCCGAGCTGTAGTTGAGCAAGGGACTTCCAGCAGGAACGAGATGGCCGACCTGCATCCCTCGACGCCCGGAGGGCGAAGACTGAGACAGCGCCGCCGGCGGCTCGACGAAACCGTCGGCATCCATGACCAGATTGGGCACACCATCGCGACCGCCATAGAAGATCTTGGGCTGGTCACCCTGCTTGTCGCCGCGCAGACGCCGGCTGATGGCTTTGCCAGCAGCGAGGATGCCGTCGCGCAGCGACAAGCACAACACGCCGAGCATCAAGAAGAGAAACATACCTGCACCAATGGCGCAGAAGCAGACCAAAGCAGCGATTCCTTTCAGAGTGTTCATGTTCATATCCTTCGATTTGTTGTTAGACAGATAGTTAGAAACCAGAACCTACTTGCCGGTAGATTCTCCTTTGTCATCGCTCGTCTTGTCCTTCTTGCCTTGCACGAGGCCAGAGATGTAGGAGAGCAACATGCCACCAATGATGCTGTTCAGCATGGACGCAGCGAAGAAGGTGACAATCAGCGCACCGAGCACCGACGCCAGGTCAATGGCCGGGCCAGCCAGGTAGCTCGGCAGGAAGTTGAGCCACTGCAGGTCAGCCTTTGGCATGGTCATGTCCGGCGCCCAGCTCAGGAAGAGCCGGTACCAGATGTAGCCCAGCAAAACCAGACTGCAACCACGACGCCAGAGCGGTTCGGCAGCCTTGACACTGGCCACCACGGTCTCTTCACTAACCGGCAAAGCATCAATGCTCGGCACAGCAAAGCGACTGGCCACCAGATAACCCTGGGTCTCACCGCTGGCCAGAGATGGCTCACCCAGCCAAACCTGCCGAGAGGTCTTGAGCAGGCGAGCGAAGCCATGCTCGGTTTGCTCAACCCACAGACAATCACCAGGCTGCAGCTCGGCCACCGTATAGGTCAGGGTCTGCACCACCGACCGGCCGCTCGAGTTCTTGCTCTTTTCGCTCTTACGCTCGACACCGGTGACTTTCACCAGGTCTGCGCGCGAGGCATAGAGCCGCGCCCCAGCGTTCAACGGCAGCACAAAACCCAGGGCAAAGCCGATGGTCAAACCAGCGATGTGGGCGATGTGACCGACGTTGGGGATGAGATGCTCCAGAACCAGCTGCAACATAAGCAGCAAAACGAGGCTCTTGAGGGGCACCAGGGTAGCCGCCGGAAGCAGGTCTTTGTCAATCTTGCGCTTGCGCAACTCCGCAGCAATCATGGAGCCATAGAGACCCATGATGCCAATCGAAGCTCCGACAAGCTGCGTCTCGGGAGTGACGAGGACCGTAGCGATGGCGCCCAGAACCGACGAGGTGAAGAAGATCACCAACCAGCTTTGCCGGGCAAAGGCGATGCTGCAGAAGTACGCCAGCAAAGCGAAGTTGACGACGTTGCCGAAGAGGTGGAACATGCCACCATGCAGGAAGGCAACAGTGAAAGGCCGCCAGATTTCACCCTGCCAGACAGCCTTGGTCATCATGCCGCCGTAGAAGAAGAAGTCGGCGACGGCCTGCAGCATCGGCGAATGAAAGCTCTCGGCCAGGGCCTGTACGCCGAAAGTGAGGCCATACATCAGCACCATGAGAGCGGCCAGAGCAAGAATGCCAAGCAGCGACTTGCCCAAAGGTTCCATAAACTTGAAAGTCTGACCTTCCGGTAGAGCTGCGGCAGCAGAGCCGTCAGCCTGATCCTGTGACATATCGTTTTTCATAGGGTTTCCTTTCGAAGATTACTAAAAAAGCTCCGGAACTAGGTTCCGGAGCTGCCAGTGACAATCAGCAATGGCGCCGAGAAGATTGCTAAACCGAGCAACCTTTTTCAGAGCCACTGTCTGCTAGATACGCAACGAGCGAATCAGTCAGTGCGGAAGCCACTTTGTCTTGATAAGCAGGAGTATTGAGCAGAGCCCTGGTTGTGGGATTGGTCAGATAACCAATCTCAACCAAGGTTGCCGGAACATCGTTGCCATCCAACACAAAGAGGTTTCGAGCGTGACTCCATTTGGCTTGCTCTTTGAGCTTGAGCGAAACGGTATCGAGAACCAATTCCGCCAACTTTTGATCGCGGCTGTCGAAGTAGTAAGTCTCTATACCGCGAATTTGGGATTTTGCCACCGAATTGCCATGCACGGCGATGAAGACGTCAGGGCAGATGCGATTGCTGGCATCGAGCCGCTCTTGCAGAGTGAGGGTTTGATCGCTGTCGCGAGTCATGTCGACAGTTGCACCGAGAGCCTCCAGCTTGCTGCGAAGCAAGAGAGAGACATTGAGTGTCACTGTCTTTTCCTCAACGCCACCAGAGATAGCTCCAGGGTCGCTGCCACCATGGCCGGGGTCAACGAGAATGGTCTTGCCCAGCAGTGGTTCATTGATAAAGGCCTGGTCAGCCTGCTTTTGCGCTTGAGCCGTTGGCTTTCCCTGAGAGTCATGGCCTTGAGGAGCCACGGGTACAGGCAGTTGCCCCGGCGAGCGCACAGGCAGATGCCGAGCGCTGATGGGAAGGCTGGCAAGCACGGGCAAAGCCAATGCAGCCGCCAAGGAAGTGGAAGTAGTAACGGCGAGGATTAAAGCACTGATGAGCGCTCCTCTGTAGCGGGGGATGGACACATGGTGTCTCCTTAGGTTTCTTGGTTGAGGTTGAAACGGGAAAGAAAAACATCTGAGTTCTGTTCAGGCAGATTCAGCAAAATGGCTGCCAGAGAAAGAGGCACGTGGTTAGCGCCTCTCACTCCAGCGTTCCATTGATGCATGAAGGCTGTTCATACCTGTTGTTGTAGAAATCTGTCTAAGGCGCAGATGTACGCGTCAAGTCCAGACCGTTGTATCGCCCCATGCAAGCGGCGATAGGCTTGGTGAGCCAAAGCTGGCATGCCTCTGCCGCGACGGAGACCGAGCGCAGATAGAGTTCACGAAGATCGGCCTCTATCGGCGAGAGCAAGAACGCCGCGCGCAGATCTCCACTTTTGACGTCCGGACCAACCGCCACTTTCAGCCTCGGAAAACTGCTGTTTCCCGAAAGCTCGCGAAGCGTCGATTCGATGCCATGGTGACCACCGGCCGATCCCTTCTCGGCAAAACGAAGACGTCCCAACGGCATGGAGATGTCGTCATAGACGATCATCACATTGTCCATATTGGTGTCGAGCTTTTCGAGCAGGGCCCTGACTGTGAGACCGCTGTCATTCATGCCGGTTTGCGGCTTGACGAGAGCGATACTCGAGTTGGGACGGGCGATCAGGCACGTCAGATCTGGGTCTTCGACGAACTCTGCGTTCATCGTTTGAGCCATATGGTCAATGACGTCGAAACCGGCATTATGCCTGGTCCAGAGAAACTGAGGACCGGGGTTACCGAAACCAACGAAAACTCTTATTTTGTTTTCCACAATAGAAACTCCTTTCAGTTTCTTGGCTGAAGTAAAAGTGGGATGAGAAAAATCAGGAGTGAAAAAGAACGGCTTCGGGGCCCGACTAGAGCCCCGAAGCCACAGGTTGAAGCCACAGCGCTAGCTGCAGCCGACGGCGTGATTGACTACGCCTTGGTTGGTTCGGCAGCAGGAACAGGAGCAGCAGCCGGCACCACCGAGTCCACAACGGGAGCAGCAGTTCCTTCGCCTTCCGTACCTGCGTTACCCGCACCCGAATCCGCAGCTGGCGCGGACGTATCACCAGTACCAGCAGCCGGAGCCTTGGGCTTGCGCTTCGGGTACGGCACCACCAGCACAGGCGTTGCACCGGGCTTGTCCACCAAACCCGTACCATCCCAAACGCCAGTGGCGAGCAGGCTGGACAGCTTCGCCTTGTAGCCCACCAACCAAGCAGCCTGCCAACCATCGTTGGTCTTCAGGCGGCCGGTGTAGCCGGTGGCCTTCTGGAAGTACTGAGCTGCACGAGCTGCCGCACGCGACAGATAGTGCTGGTTGATGTCGAACATGTTGACGAACACGTTCCAGGCCAGCTTCTCGTTGCCGAGCACGATCACGCCGTTTTCGTCGTTACCGTAGCTGGCCTTGGCGCCGAGGTTGTCCGAACCGAACACCACGGTGTACTTCTTGGTGCGCTTGTTGATGATCACCACGATCTTGCCGTGGGTGATGGCATGCGATTCCGGCAGCTTGAGCAACTCCGTGATGAAGTCACCAAACTCCTTTTCACGACCGGTGGCGATCGTGAACAACGGCGGCCGACCGGCGCGACGGATGGTCTTCACCCCCATGAGCGCCTGCGACGAGCTGACCGTCATGAACATGCACAGCTGCGGGTTCCTGTTCCAGGCATCGGCGAACCAGTTGATGGCCGACGGTGTACCCGGATAGAACACTTCACCACAGATGACGCTGTCGCCATCAGCAGCAGCGTCGTCGATCAGACCCTTGACCCGAGCCAGGAACGGCGACAACGGCACCGTTTCGGAAGGCCCCTTGGGCTTGACCTTGTCGTCCATGGAGGGCTGGAAGTAGGTCTCGATCACCGTACCGTCGTTGAGCGTGATCGGGGCATAGCCCTGAGCATTGCGACGACGGAAGACCAGTGCCTGCTCCGAATTGTCCGCCAGCATGCGGTTCCAGTAGTCCATGAAGTTGGCCGCCACCGCCGGGTTGTGGATGCGGCAGGCCATGTTGGACTGGCAACCCAGACCAGTGTTGGTCCAGTTGGTACTGCCAGTGGTGACATCGGTCGGTACGCCGTCCTTGTTCACCTTCACCTGGCTCTTGTTGTGAGCGATGCCCCAGTTGCCGATCATGCGATCGTACATCTTGGCGCCAGCCGCGTGCAGAGCCGCACGAGCCGGAGCGTTGATGAAATCGTCGGCGCCGGTGTTGCCGAGGATGAGGGTGATGTGCTGCAGGTTCGCCTTGATATGGTCGACCAGCTGGTTGGCACTGAGCTCGTAGAGCGCCGAATAGACGTGTCCGCCATCCGTCGCGCATTCGCTCACAGGAGCCATCAGCAGAGCCGGCACGTTGCCCACCAGCGTCTTGCGAATGACGTTGTTGGGGTTGGCGTAGTCTTCCAGAGCATCGATGATTTTCTGGAAGTCGGGCAGACCATCGGGCGTAGTGCCGATCATACGCGACATCCACTGGGTGGAAAGCGTGCCGCGGGTGAAGGCCACCTCGAAGGTGTCGTCGACCTTGGTGCTGACGTTGACCGCATTGGTCACAGCCAGCATGCCAGGGATGGCGACGAGGTTGCCCGGAGTGCCGCCCATGGCCTGGACTTCGTAGGTATAGGTGTTGCCCACCTTGGCCGTGAAGTCCATGTGGAACATGCGCTGAATCGGCCAAACCGTGCTCGGCTGGCTCTTCCAATCGACATTGTCTTCGCCTTCGAAGGGCAGCTTGGTGGTGATCACTTCGCGCTTGCCGTTCTGGTCGATGCGAGTGAGAGCCATGCCGAGGCAGCCATCGATTTTGGCAGCATCAGCAAAAATCCAGCCGATCAGGCTGATCGAGTCGTTGCAGTAAGCAGCGGCTACGATTTTGGGGTTCTGAGTGGTCATAGACATTTCCTTTTTGGAACGTTCCTGTTGGAGCATTCCGGTTAGAGCATGACGAAGCGCCCAAAGCAGCTAGCTAGCCTGCATTTGGAAAGAATTAGGGGTGCTAACTCAGGCTTCATCGATTAGAAAAACTGGTTATTAAGCCACGAACTCTCATAGGAGACCTACAAGGAGAACAAGGCGGCTGATGACGAAACAGCTGTTTAGACTGTTGAAGAGAGCGACGCGCGGATGTGTTTAGTGCTTGGGTAGTTTTATTGGCTGTTGGAGGAAAAAAGGTAAAGGAACCACTAGTGCTAACAAGAAAAGCCGTCTGATAGCAACACTTACTAAAGAGAGCATAAGTTAATGACGGCCGTTACTATTACTTATTAATTGACGGAATTGGCAGACACGTAGAATCACCATGGCCTAGCGAAGCTACAACAAGGCAAAATCTAAGCAACTTGTAAAAAATTAGTCCTTGGCTATCCCTTAGCTAAAACCGCGACATTTTCCATCACCGCAGAGAAGAAGTCTTCACCGTTATCGTTGATGATGATGAAAGCAGGAAAATCTTCTACTTCAATCTTGTGCACAGCTTCCATGCCCAGTTCAGGATAATCAATCACTTCTACTTTGCGAATTGAATCTTGTGCTAAGCGCGCCGCCGCACCACCAATAGTACCAAGATAAAAACCACCGTACTGACCACAAGCAGCGCCAACATTCTTGGCCCGATTGCCTTTGGCAAGAGTGACTAAACTAGCACCCCGGCTCATTAGAATATCAGCGTAAGAATCCATTCGCCCAGCAGTGGTAGGGCCAAAAGAACCAGAAGCATAGCCAGCTGGAGTCTTAGCCGGACCAGCGTAATAGATAGGGTGATTGCGAGTATACTCAGGCAATTCTTCACCTTTCTCCACTAACTCTTTCCACTTAGCGTGCACGATATCGCGGGCTACTACTAGTGTTCCAGTCAGCATTACTCTTGTTCCTGGTGGCTTTCCAGCCATGCTGGCTCGAATCTCAGCCATCGGCCGACTGAGATCGACTTTGACTGTTTCAGTACCAAGCTCGGTTGGCTCAACTTCAGGCAAGAAGCGGGCAGGATCAGTCTCTAACTGCTCAAGCCAGATACCATCTTTGTTGATTTTAGCGAGAATTTGGCGATCGGCACTACAAGAGACACCAATACCCATAGGCAGGCTGGCACCGTGTCTTGGCAAGCGCACAACGCGCACATCATGACAGAAATATTTTCCACCAAACTGAGCACCGATACCCAACTTGCGAGTAATGGCCAGCACTTCTTTCTCAAGAGCCAAATCACGGAAAGCACGGCCAGTCTTATCGCCCTCGGTTGGCAAAGTATCAAGGTAGTGGGTACTGGCCAGTTTCACCGTTTTCAAAGTCATCTCAGCCGACAGACCACCAATGACCACGGCTAGGTGGTAGGGCGGACAAGCGGAAGTGCCAAGCCCACCAATCTTTTCAGTGAGCAAGCGAGCGAGGGATGCGGGATTGAGAGTAGATTTAGTTTCTTGCAAAAGATAGGTTTTATTGGCTGAGCCACCACCTTTAGCAATAAACATGAACTCGTAGGTAGAGCCTGGCTCGGCATATATCTCAATTTGGGCTGGCAGGTTAGAACCAGTGTTTGTCTCCTGGTACATGCTAAGAGGAGCCATTTGGCTGTAGCGCAAATTGCATTCGTTATAGGTTTTCTTTATGCCTTCAGCGATGGCAGCAGCATCATCAGCGTCCGTCCAGACATGATCGCCCTTGTGAGCTACCACTATGGCCGTGCCTGTATCTTGGCACATGGGTAATGTTCCACCAGCCGAAATACTGGCATTTTTCAGCAACTCGAGAGCGACAAACTTGTCATTGGCAGTGGCCTCTTCGTCATCCAAAATCGAGCGCAGCATCTTTAAGTGGCTCTCGCGCAGCAGGTGCGAAACATCTTTGAAAGCAGCCTTGGCAAGCATCGTTAGAGCTTCAGGTTTGACCACCAACATCTCGCGACCATTCCACATTTCAACTGAAACGTGTTCTTTACCCAAGAACTTGTATTCAGTGGTGTCTTCGCCCAAATGAAAAATGCTTCCCGCGCTTTGCGACATGATTTTTATCTCTCATAGTAATTTCACCCCAATATTCTACTGACACTGCTTTGCCCATACAGATTTTTAGCTGCTTTCTTTTCGTTTTTTCAAATACTGATTTTCAATTACTGAACCAAACAGCGCTGCAACCAGACTTAATAAATTTGAAAAATAGGTGCATATACACCCATTAAAAAAAGCGGAGACGGGCGAGCACTTTATACTATTGCGTATAGTTTAACAGCCGAAAAAATTTAGAAAGAGAAAGAAAGCAGACGAGCACTTGCTCGCCTGCTTTCAAGATACCGAATACGGCAAGGCAATTTTCCTAGTTGTTGTTATGGCAGCGCTGGCTAGTTGCAGTCAGCGCTAGATTCAGTCTGCTAGTGAACCAGAGCTTCGCTTTCAGCGATGGCAGCGGCCAGCACAGAGCGAATCTGCGCCAGAGCCTCGACCACGTCGACCGGCTGCACCAGCGAACCAGCAGCAGCAGACTTGAGCACCAGGGCCTCGCTGGCAAGAGCCGGATTGGCGATGCGCCGAGCAGCCGGAGAAAGAACGTAGAGCTCACCAGAGCCGTTGAGGGCGTGGATGTGCAGCGTTCCCGAGCGGTAGCTGCCGGTGCGGAAGCTGCCGTGGGGCAGCGCGGTGAAGCTGAACCACATGGTGTCATCGCCGTTGCGAGCGAAGAAGCCCGAGCGACGCAGACCGAGGTCGCGCATGGCCTGATTCAGTTCAGTGACGGCGCCTTCGACAGCGTCATCGTCCATCTTGATGATGATCTTGTTGATGGCCTCCAGGCGATCGAGATCGTTCTCGAGAATCGCCACCAGCACAGGCACAGCCAGGGTGTGCTGCAGGTTGCAGAGAACGAAGTCGCGGAGAGTTTGCGTTTGAGTGCCAAGGTTCATAGCGGCCTCCAAAGCTAAGGGTTGCGGTAATTAGAAAGGGGTCAAACCACAAGGGCCTGACCGTTACAGCCGTTGTACTACTTGTCGCTGCCGTAAGCCAGCTTCACCGTACCGAAGAGCATGCCAAGGGAGAGCAGACCCCAGAGCAAGCTCCAGAAGGCCGCAGGAAACCCGGTCAGCTGCGCCATGTTGGTGGCGTCGGTGAAAGAGTGTTGACCAACCAGGCCCAGCGACAACTTGCACAGCCAGACGATGTCGGTAAGAGCGTTGATGCCGATCTGCACGCCAAGAAAAAGCAGCAGAATCTGCGCACCACGGTCACTGAGCTTCGCTCCGGCAAACATCAACGCCACAGCCAAAGCCACGCCAACAGCAACGCTTCCTGCTGCCTGACCAGTACGACCAGAGAGAAGGAAGGTCTGGCTGATGAAGACCAGACAGACCACGCCAATCAACACTCCCAGACCAATCAGAGTGCCCCGAGCCACAGCCTGGCTGCGACCAAGGGCAATCATGATACAGCCGAAGAGCGTGGTGCCGAGGTAGCCTGTCTGATTGAAGATGAAAGGAATGCCACCGCTGGTCATTGTCAGACCGGCGTGTCCGTCGCCATCACTGACGATGGTCAAGCCGTGTACCGTGCCACCAGTGGCGATGCAAAAGATAGCGTGCCCCATCTCGTGCAAGGTGGTATCCAGCAATTCGAGAGGCACCAGAAGGAAGCTCAGAGACGGCTCTTGCATCAGCACAAGGCTGAGCAGAGCCAGTCCGCAAAGCAGAAATATGGAAGCCCTGGGGGGCTTCGTTTGTCCTATGCTCATTGATTCTCCTTATGTGCTTTTGCCAAATTTGGCTGCCCGAGAAACGGCAACACGCGCCAGGTCATGAGGATGCTCAGCCAAGAGCTCCCCTTTGAGATAGCGCAATAGGCCCCAAAACCCAGACTGACGGCGGCGGGCGAAGTAAACCCTTTTCCCTTCCGGCGCCCTGCTCAATTGCGCTCGCAGCAGATGCAGCAGACACTTCGCCACCGAGCCAGGCCCTTCAACAATGTCAGCCATGCGGTCAGCACTGCTTTCATGAATGCGACTGATCAGCGCCGCCACAATGTCGCCCAGCAAGCTGGCGTTCCAGCAGGTGAGGAGCACAAAGAGAGCGAGCAGCAGCAGAGGCCAACCCCAGTAGGTCGGCAGAAACAAGGCTGCAACAGCCAATCCAGACCAGGCGATGATGTTGGCGCTGGCAGAGAGCATGTCAAAGAGATAGCCGCGCAAGCGCACATGAGCAAGCTCATGGGCCAGCAAAGTACGGCGCCCTTCGACAGTAAAACCGGCAGTGAGCATGTCGCTAGTGAGCAAGATCGCTGCTCGCTGGGCCGAAGAGGCCGGAGCGTAAACCTTGATCGAGAGCCCCTTGCGCACAGTGACAAACCAGCGAGGTTTGCCCACCGCTAGCGTGGCGCTCAAGCTCTCCAACTCACAACTAAACAGGTCGGGATGATCGGCATCGGGCTCAAAGGCATAGCCGTTTTTGGTCCAATGGTCAATGCCGCTGGCGTTGAGAGCAAGACGTGCCCTCCAGTCTTTGCGGCAATTCCAGAGAACCACCAGAATGAAAACCAGCGGCATGCAGTAGCTGGGCAGACCAAACACAGTGAGGTCGAGCAGAAACGGCGACCAGAGACCAACGATGCCGATGCCTGTCCAGAGAGCCAGTACAAGCAGGCAAAGGCTCCAGCAGCGCATTTGCGCCCAGAACAGCGAGCGCGAGATGCTCACGCCTGGTGCGCTTGCAACCGGAGCGCTTGCATCTGATGAAGATATAGCGAGTTTAGTTTTCATCAAATACTCCTTAGAGTGCTCTCAAATGGCATTCCGGGCCAACCGCAGGCCGACCCGGAAACATTTGTAGAGCTTGATAAATTCAGCATCTAGCTGATCACGCGCTCCGTGGGCAGCTTGTCGATTTTCACCGCATTGCCGTCGTAGGAGACCTGAACACGCAAGATGTAGCGGGTCTTGCCCGAGTGAATGCCACGCCAACGATCGAACCAGTCGAGAAGGGCGAGGCGGCCATAGCTTTCCTTGACTTCGATGCAGGAGCCCGGCTCCATCACCACCAAGCCGAGGAAACGAGTGAGAATGGCGGCGCCGGGCGAGAAGCCCGACGAGATGATGTACGACTCGCTCTCGGACAACAGAGCCCGGCAATCGCCGCGCACAGGGCGAACCGAATAGGGCTCGGCGTTGACCAGGGGGCAGTCGAAGAGGACGATGGCGGCCTGGTCGCTGTGGCTGACGCTCGACTTGACGCCCTCGCCAGCGAGCTTGAAGGCATCGCCATCTCGAACGATCGATGCCCGACAGAGCCGACCGCCGACCATGGCGCCAGGAGCGCTCAAGGCCGAAGGGTCGACAGCGATGGGATGACGGCCGACGAAGGCAGTGGTTTCACCGCCGAGGTCGATACCGGATGTGGTACCGTGAAAGATTTTCATTACAATCCTCCTTTCGAAGATTATTGTTGAACTTTGGTTAGACCCTTGCTGCAGCCAGCTAGTTGGTCGAAGAGATAGTCACCGCCTTGCCGTCGAAGGCAATGCGGGTCTTGCAGATGCGCTCGACCTGAACGAAGGGCGAGGTGTTGGGCTGGGCGCCCTTGCGGCCGCCATCACGCCTGGCCGACTTGCTGGCAGGGGCCAGTCGGCTCGGGTCCGAAACCGTGTAGGTATCGGTCAGTTCGACTTCATGACCGGGCTTGAGCACCACCAGAGCATGAAACTCATGGGTATCCAGACCGCGCGGCTTGCGCCGGGTGATACGCTGGCCCAGAGCCACTTTGGCGCCGAAGCTGTCGGCCGGGTAGGTGACCTTGCCCTCGGGCGCAGCCTTGATGTTGACCACCACCAGCGCTTCCATGGCGCTGATCTGATGGGAATCCACCGGGCAGCCGCGCAGCCGATGAACGCCGTCGAGACCGCGAACGAGCTGGGCGAACATCAGGCTGTTGCCGAAGGTTGCACCACGAGTGGTGTAGAGGGAAGGTTCGAATTCGACCTTCTGGTCGCCGCACAGCAGAAAGCCGTTATCGACGATTTGCACACCGAGCGATGTGCCATTGAACAGACGCATTTACGCCTCTTTTCTTGTTTGGGTTGCGTTTAATTGGAGTGCTTTGGAAGAGACAGTGCACCCCCTAAGGAATGCACTGTTCAAAAGCTGATTCGGCACTCTGCAGATTCAGCTCACAAGCCAGGCAGCGAACAGCCGTCTGGCTTGTACGTTCTTGCTGACGTGATCTGATGCTTACTTGCCCTTGCCAGTCGACTTGCTGTCGACCAGAGAGCGTTCATAAGCGCTGGCGCTCTCCATGTGAGCCTCGGCCTCCAACTTGAAGGCCGCCGATTCGCTGATGAGGGCGGTGTACATCTTGCTCTCGCCTTCGGCGATTCGCAAGATGCGCGCTTCTGCTTCGATTGCCATCGAAGAGAGCTCGCAAGCACGACCGAGACGACGGTGCAAAGCAGCCGGCGTCGGGTACGACATCTGATTGCCGCGCACTTCCATCTTCAGTTCGACGGCAAGCAAGCGCAGCGCACTCAGTTCGTTGGCCAGGCCTTGGGCACTGAAAAGAGCCGTGACAGCGGCTTCGTCCTTGACCGAAAGCGGTGTCTCGTCACCCTCCAGCCGCTTGGCGGCAAGCAGGGCGATACGGGCGCGGGTGCGCAGGGCTTTCGACTTTTCGTGCAGTTCGGCGATGATCATGTCCATGATGTATTCCAGTTTAAGTAAGTTTTGTTCTCTCTGAAGCGCGCGTCAGCTCCGCATCGGCAACACTTCAGACTCTTGGATAGTCGACAGGGCAAGCGTGTGCTCCATCGCTATCAGGTGGCAGCAAAGCTTGTGACCTTGCTTACCGGTGCTTCTACTCGTCTTTGAAGAAGCGTTCCAGGTCGACATCGCCATGCAGCAAGTCAACCAGGAAAGAGCGCTTTGCGGGCGCAGACGAACCACTTTTGGTGGCAGATTCCGGATGCAGTGATGCACCCTGTCGCTCGACTGCAGCGATGCCGAGCTTCCGGGAAGGAAGCGCCGCACCGCCTAGGGGTCGAGCCACACTGCAAAGGCCATCTTCGCAGACGACCTCGGCAGTGGCAGCCGGTCTTACCTTGTCATTGCCTGACATTGGGTCCTTTCTTCAGTGTGCCAGCTGCACACCAATGGTTATCAGTGCCGGCAGACCATAGCTGGCACCGAAGATAGCGAGACCAGCACGGGCCTCGATTTTGAAGAGCCAGGCGGCGAGCAGCAGAGCTGCCACCAAACTGACCATGGGGCTGATGAGAAAGACGCCGTAGAGCGCCAGTCCCACCACCACGCAAACAGCGATGCAGAATTCGATGATGTAGAGCATCCGTTCTCCTGAGGGTTAGCGAGGTGTTAGTGCACCACCCCGCGACGAAAAATCACAGTGCCGGCCAGCTGCACCACCTGGTACGTCTTCTGACCATCCACTGCCTCTTCTTGCTTGACCTCGACCAGTTCGTAGATGTAAGCCCGAGCGTGATCGGGTAGCTCACAGTCGAAGTACTGCTCGAGGTAGGGCCGCTCATGACCGTGTTGATCCACGACCACGGTCTGCAGCTGTTACAGCAGTCGTGCTCGAGTTCTGAACCCGGAACGGTCTGATTGTTCTTGCTTACTCATGGGACCCCCTATTCACGCACGGTGAATGTGATTTGAAAAAATTTCTGAGAAAGTTGACTCCTTTGCTGAATGGCAACCGACAAGCTCAAGTCGAAGACTTGCCAGATTTGCGCTGCTCGTTACGGTGGCTGCTGCGAGTGATATCGGGAGCACCCGGCTGCCCGAAAATCATGGCCATCAGATCGGGAGAACAATTGCTGGTCACCAGCGAGACGAAGCTGCTAGAGACGCACTTGCCCTTGCGATAGATAGCCACGAGAGTGCCACCATCGCAGGCCAGATGAGCCTCGCCGTCGATGATGTTGGGTTGCTTCGCCCAGTCAGAGCCCTTGCCGTCGGTGTATCGCACCAGGCGGAAATGGCTGCTCTCGCCGTCGTAGACCAGACAACTGCCGTTGACCACCAGGGGTTGACCGCTGTGGGGATGCAGGCAGTAGCTGACAGCGTCAGCGTCGGACGCAGGAACACCAGAAGAATTGAGCAGAGGACTGATGTGCCAGATTTCTCTGGAACGAGCGGGCATGGGCTTGCGCGGAACATGTACCTTGAGGCGACCGCTAGCGATGGCGCGTTCTCTGGCGTAGGCTTGCTTGCGCTCAAGGCGAAGGGCCGGCGAACAGACGATGGCGCGGTAGAGGTCACGGCCGGTCAGGTTTGACCACGAAATGGCTGAAGTAGACATGATTGACTCCTGTGAAATAAAAAGCTGTAGATACGCGTTAAGACGCTGTTTACGACCATAGAATCTCCTTGCAAAAATGAAAGACGCCCTTCAGCCACAGACCTGAGCAGCAGCTTCCAGCGACAGCCCTGTCACTCCCAGTTGATCAGAAGATCAACAAGAAGAGCAGAGATGTAAGTGGAGCTTGCTTTGGAGGTTGCTTAATAGCTCTAGGTAATTAGGAGGAAAGGGATACTAGTAGCTAACAAGAGTGAGTTCTATGACTCACGAGAAGAATTGTAATTAGCAGCTCTTTACATGCCTTTACATAAATTACTAAGTATCGCGCATCTATGATTGTTAGGCCTTTTTGTTTGGTGTTGAGAGCTGCGCTAGCTACCCCAAAAATCACGAATTTAAATTACCGTTTAACAGACCAGTAAAACTTCAATTTTTTGCAAATTCACTGCCCAAAACAATTTTTGGAGCGGAGCGATTTTGCTCCAAAAAAGCATTTATGAGGTGATTATCATTAACTCTCGCTCAGCTTGCGCGAGCTTTTAAGCCGGAGTTTTTTGAAAAAATCGCCGCCAACCGATCTAACTGGCGCAGTTATCACAAGCAGTCGACTTGCTCGAGCCCCCAAAGATCGCCATCAATCATATGCAATTTGGCCGGAGCAAAATGAGAAAACCACAACCTTGCGCCACCCGTGCCAATGGTAGACCGGCCTGCAAACACGTAGAAACCGCACAGAAAGCCAGTCGAAATCTTCGCCGAAAAACTTTTCCGCTACCCCATTAATACCCAAGAGCATACCCCAAAAGCCCGCGCTGCTGGCAACTAGAGCAGTCACAGGGTTAGGACAATGGCATTTTCCTAGCAAAGTCGACATCAGTAACAAAGAAAAGAAGATCCTTGCTTGACATCAAACTTTCTCATTAGTATCAACTCACGTACCTAACCAATCCATTCAACTCAAGAGCCCAAACAACCAACAGACCCAACCCAGCAACCATCACACCTTCCTCCAACCACGTGCAGAGCACGTAGAAAGGACACTTCTTACCAATCAGCACCCGGCAGCGTTTTTGTCTCATCCTCGAAGTACTGGTTTCTAATTCTCAAAACTGGAATGCACAGCATTCCGAAAGGTGACAAACATGAAGACTTCAACTAAGAAAGTCGTCTCCGTCGTTCTTCAAGAAGGCCAACTCCAGAGCAGCGTTTTTGCATCCAGCAAGAACATCGTCCAAGTCGAGAAAATCGATGATTGCCTCCCCACCCAGGGCGTCAAACTCACCATCGACCTCGACAGCATGCTTCCTGGTGACTTCGTCGTTCGCACAGTTCTCGCCGGCAACCGCCGCTTCATCGAACTGCTCGCTCACGAAGGCTCAGCTCTGGCAGCAATGCAACACGTCCTCGAACTCACCGGCGCCGAACGTCAATACATCGACGATTCCCGCATCGAGTTCACGAATGGTCAGTCATTAATCAGTCTTCCTCAGAGCCTGTTGGTAGCTGCGCCCAAGGGCCGCTAACACTCGCACTGCGGATCACAAGCTGATTAATCACTGAGCAATCACTAACTGACTAACAATCCCGAATCCGCACCATCCTGCGGTGGGGCGAGGTCGCAAGTAGCTTCTAAAGCCGCTTGTGGTCTCGTGCTGGTCGTGCCTGGAAAGGGGCACGGCTGGGGAAACATTCCCAATCACAAGTAACTTAAACAAAGGAAATCATCATGAAAACGAACCAAGTAAAGCAATTCGGCCGTGTGCGCACCTATCGTCAGCGCATCCTGAACAACAACTACACCATCGCTCCCATCAACAACTGGGACCGCACGGTGTGCGCCTCTGACATCAAGAAGTTCCTCGAGTGCGAAGCGCTCTATCTGCAGTGGAAAGAAGGCGACGCCACCGGCGAGCAGTCTATCACCGAGCAGGTCGGCGACATCGTCCACGAGGAAACCGCGAAGCCGGAAGGACAGCGCATCACCGACTTGGCCAGCCGCATCACCACTGTCACCGACAAGGTCGAGCGCGAGCGGGTTGTCGCTGAGGTGAAGAAGCTGATCGAGGTCTCCACTGCTGCTCAAAAGGCAGACAGCAAGGGTGCCAAGGTGACGAAGAAGGAGGAAACTCTGGTTTTCTTCGACGACTACACCCAGACCTGGTGGTATGCCAAGCTCGATTCGACCGACCTGACCAGCAATGACCGGGGCACCTACCTCAACGTCATTGACCAGAAGGCCGGCCGTTATCGTTCGCCCATGCAGCTCACCTCGGTGTTCTTCCAGGCGTATGTGGCCAAGATGTCGAAGGCTTTCGGTCACGACGGCCCCATCCGCTACGCCGTGCGTTACCTGCGCGACCGCTTCGGCAACATCCTCAACACGCCGGAAGAAAGGCCTTACTGGCTTGGACGTCGGCTGAACGAGAGCCAGGATCAGGCCCTCTACGGTACTCAGGTCACCATCCAGAAGATGGAAAAGGCCTGGACCACCGGCGAGTTCCGCGCTGAAACTGGCAACCGCTGCAAGACCTGTCAGTTCGCCAAGTCTTGCCCGGCCGGCCTCAAGTGGCAGGCAGAGCAGGATGCGCTGGCTGACGAGTCGATGGCCGCAGTCGCTGCCAAGTTGGTTCAGGTCAACACCCCTGACGTGGCAGCCAACGACACCAACACTGCACCAGCAGCGTTGGTTCACGCCCATGCGTCGCACGGTTTCCAACACGGAACCGCCCACGTCGCCTGAGCCTTGTTACAAGTAAATCAACATCACATCGATGTCAACCCGAGGGCACCATCTACTGGCTAATACCAGCAGTGGTGCCCTCTCAAACAAGCAGGAGATTTATTATGGATCACGGATCACACGACGGTCACGGAATAGGTGGCTTCGACGGTCATGGCAATGACGCCATCACCGGTCACATGTCAGGGGTCGATTTCGGCTTCGGGCATGACCACGGTCACGCCGGCGCAACGACTGCAGATGCCTTGTGCGTTGCCCATTCGTTCTGCGCCGACCACGACGGCAGCATCGCTGTCGACAACGGCGTCAGCCTGGACGGCGACTTCGGCAGTCACGGCATGATGAGTGCAATGGGCGCTTCCTTCGCGGGGGCCCTCAATCCCAGCAACAGTGCCTTCGGTATCGCGGTGGTCGGTCACGACTATCTCGACCATCGCACCATCGTGCGTCAGCTGCTCACCAAGTCAGGTCTGCTCGAGCTGTTCACGCCGCAAGGCGACCGCAAGCGAGTGGACCAGTCGTACGAGGTGCTCAAGCCGGTGCGCGCTGCCACGCAGACCAAGGAAGCGGTGATGCCCAGCGGCTACTACGACGGCGCCACTGGTCTGACCAGGGAATGGCGTTCGTTCTGGCAAATCGGTGAGCTCACCCTCACCGACCGGCTGCTCGGACGCCCCCGTTCGCGCAACCCCAAGGCTCGCTGGAACATCGACGTCAGCATCACCCAGTGGTACTACGCCGAATCCGGTGACTACGAAACTCGCATCCTGGCCAGTGTCTGGTCGGGCTTCATGAACACGACGACCGACATGGACGAGCGCATCGAACACCTCAAGGTGGCGCGTCAGTTCATCAAGCAGATGGCGGAAATCATCGGTGCTGTCAGCCCCAACGAGCATTCGCGGAAATTCCGTGCTGCTCTCAAGGCCGACGGTGCCAGTGCCAACGAGCCTGTCGTCAGTGCAGTGAGCGAGCAAGAAGCAGTGGCGGTCTAGCCCTAGCCTCTGCGCCCCAGCCCTCCCTTCAACCAAAGGGAGGGTTTCGTTTATGTATCGAGGAGAGAAACATGGCCAAGTCATTGGAACTCTACATCAACTCCATCGTGGGCGGCTATCACACCCTGATGGTTGTGGAAGGTGTGCGTCGCGAACAAGCGCCGTTCACCTCGAACGACCACCAGGAGATGCTCACCGAAGCCCTGCGTCTGCTCGAAGACGGAAGCGAAGGCTTCGATGGCCGACTGCGCATCTTCGACCCCCGCAACCACATGGTGCGCAATCGCGACGGCCAGTCGAGCCTGACCACCAAGCAGCTGCGCCTGTTCGTCACCATCCCCGGTGGCCCGATTCCCAAGGTCGAGCCCGACCCGACGCAGTACGCACCGCACCGGTCGACGGAAGACGACGAGGCTGCTCGCAACCTCGGTCGTCACCTGTCGGCCTAAGGCAAGAGCAGAAGCAAGCAATTGCTCCTGCCTGGAGTTCTAGCCCCTAGCTAGGACTCCAAAACGCAGCAGAGAAATCTGGTCTGTGGCCGCGTGAGACTGAGAAGTCTCTTGAGCCGACGGTAAGAAATCGGCACTGCGTCAGCATTCCGCTGCCGCCGAAGTATCACCTGGAAATTTATTTCCGCAAACAACCAAAACGAGGAAACCATGAACACGACAATGCAACAGTCGCCAAGCGACAACACAGCAACCATCAGACCAATCGGCTACAGCAGTCGCCAAATCGGTGACAAAAGCGAGATCGGCCGCAAGCCCATGACTCGCGCAGAACTGGAAGAACAAGACGGCATCAAGGCGCAGCACGCTGTCAGCCTTTTCGTCATCGAGTTCTTGAAGAAAGCCAACACCGGCTGGAGCGGTCAAGAAACCGAAGTGGGCGGCAAGGAAGACCGGCAGGGAATCGACTTCTACCTCATCAACGAGGCCGAGGGTCGCAAGATTCTGGTCGATTTCTCCTTCGCCAGCAAAGGGGGCTACGCCGTCAAGCTTGAACACGACTGGTTCGAGCGCAACGCCGACGGCACCTTCACCTTCTTGGCGCAATACACCAAAGCTCTGGTGCGTCGCTTCATGCCGGTGATGGACCCCAACTTCCACGTCAACTTCGCCCGGCAGTAAGGGAGGCGCCATGAAGAAAATCATCCGCATCATGTCGTGCGGCTACAAGCACGGGACACCTCCTGCTGATGCGGCTTTCGTTCTCGATTGCCGCAGCTTCAAGAACCCGTTCTACGAGCCGCACCTCAAGCACCTGACCGGAGCAGACGAGCCAGTGCAGCAATTTCTTGAGAACGAAGAAAGCGTGCAGCTCATGCTGTCTGCGCTTCCTGCGGTGCTCAAGGCCTTGCTGCCTGGCCACCTCGCTGCCAACAGCTATCACCCGGAAGAGGTGAAGCTCGTCTTCGCTTGCACTGGAGGCAAGCACCGCTCACGATTCTTCGCCCTCAAAGCGCAGGCCATCGTCAGCGGCTTGATCGAGCAGAACCCACAGTGGAACTGCCATGTCGTCGTCAGCCATCGTGACCTCGGTCGCGATTAACTCAACTCTGCGCTGAAAGGATTCATCATGCAGAAACGCAAGCTGTTCATCTCCTTCACTGGCCTGATGTACGCCCTCAAGGCTGGCCGCATCACCGACGACGACCTGGCCGACGGCCTCTTCGCCTTCGGCTGCACCCGCGGTCACGCCATTACCCCTGGGGCCAGCAACGAACACATCGAAGATGTGGTCGTGAAGAACCCCGAGGTGCATCAGCGTCTGGTCAAGGCGATCGGCGACGCAGAGTTCCTCGGTCGCGTGGTCTGGCGCATGCACAAGAGCGACAACATGTCCTTTCAGCTCATCAACGAACTGCTGGTCGGCAACGGCGAGCAGCCGCTGAACAGCCACAAGGAGGCCTACGGCCGGGACGACCACTTCCCGCACTACAACTACCCGTCGGTCAAGGAACGCTGCCCCCACATGGAGGTGGTGTTCTAAGGCCTGCCTTAACTCAGACAAGGAGGCCAAGATGGCTCAGTTGTTTTACGTCGCGACGTTCCAGGAAAGAAACTGGATTGTCGAACACATCAACGCAGATGGTGCCCCCGTGCTCAACGACAAGCGCGGAGACCTGGTGCACTCGAGCCTGGAAGCGGCGGAGAGACTCGCTCTCGACATCGCTTCCGACATCGAGGTGGCCAACAAGGGCATGGACATCTTCTGCCTGAACGTGCCCGACGACATCTACGACGGCCTCTGCCGCTGTGGTGACATCGTCGTCAGCGCCAAACCCGATGCCCTTGGTGCTGAGCTGCTGTGCGTCTCGGCGCATGGTGCCAGCATCATCAACCGCTTTTGCGACTTCGACACAGTGCGGCGCTTCATTCCCGAAGCGCTGTATCTGAGCCTGCGGTCGCAGAACATCTCCAGAGCGCTGCACTGAGCAATCAGGTCAGCTGGAGAGAACCAGCAGTGTCTTTGCTTCGGCAAAGGCGCTGCTGTTAGTAACGGACCTGCTCTAGGTCTGTGTTTTGTGTCAATCAGTCAAACCGGTCGAAAGACCAAACCAACGGAGAAAGCATATGAATACCAACATGAGCAGTGCCAACCAGAGCAACAATGGTGGCAACATCGTCATCAACAACGCAGCCCTGCAGCTGCTGATCGCCAGCAAGAACGAAGCGCAAGTCGCTGAGTTCAAAGCGGAGACCGGCTGGACCTGGCAGGCTGCCTGCGAGACCTCCATCGAAACGGCCACGGCCAACTTGCTCGCCAGCAAGAGCGCCGCGGAAATCGCCGATTTCGAGGCGGCCACCGGCTGGAAGTGGAGCGACGCTGTCGACGAGAGCATTCTCGCCGGCATCGAAGCCAACCTCCGTGAGCTCAGCCAGAGCGCCGAGAACGACACCGCTGAAGATTCCAGCGACAAGTTCGAACGCGAGACCGGCTGGACCTACGGCGACGCCGTCGACATGGCCGCCGAGCTGCGCCGCGAGGACAGCATCTTCGGCACTCGCCACTAACAGTTGACCCAGAGCCAGACAAGAGGCTGTTCCACAAGGAGCAGTCTTTTGTTTTGGCTCGGGCCGCTGTGTCTGTTACTGAGAACCCCGTCGGCCTGCCACCAGGCAGCAGCAGACCGACGGCCTTAACCAACCCGCTGCCTCTTGTATTGAACAGAAACCAAACCAAAAGGAAACTACCATGAACACGAATCTGAACATGACCATGACCCGTACCAATGGCAACATTGGCAACGGCACCAACCTCGGTGTCATCAACAACGCCGCCCTGCAGATCCTGCTCGGCAGCAAGAACGCGGCCGCCGTGCTGTCGTTCGAAGCCGAGACCGGTTGGAGCTGGCACGACGCCTGCACCACCGCTCTGGAAGCCGGCAGCGCCAACCTGCTCGCCACCAAGACCGCGGCGGAAATCGCCGAGTTCGAGGCGGCGACGGGCTGGAAGTGGAGCGACGCTGTGGACGAGGCCATCCTGGCCGAGACCGAAGCCAACCTCCGTGCCAGCCGCGGCAACCGCAATCGCGTCACGAGCGTCACCGGCGAATCCTTCGCCGACAAGTTCGAACGCGAGACCGGCTGGACCTACGGCGACGCCGTCGACATGGCCGCCGAGCTGCGCCGCGAGGACAGCATCTTCGGCACTCGCCACTAAGCAACGACAGAAGCGACCAGGCAAGAGGCTGTTCTGCAAAGAGCAGTCTTTTGCTGTGGTCGTTTTTTTCGCACCACTGTTAAGTGACAGAACCGCACAACGGCTCTGCCACTGACAAAAAAACATTGGCCTGCCACCAGGTAGCAGCAGACCAATGTAGTTACCACGCTGCCTCTTGTATTGAACAGAAACCATCCGAAAGAAGGAAACCAAACCATGAAAAACCATCTGAACATGACCATGACCAGCATCAGCGGCATCAATGGCGCCAACTCCGGTGTCATCAACAACATGACCCTGCAGGCCCTGCTCGCAACCAAGGACGAAGCGCAAGTCGCCGAGTTCGAACGTTCCACCGGCTGGAGCTGGCTCAGCGCCTGCACCACCGCCCTGGAAGCCGACCCGAGCCTGGCGGTCGAAACGGAAGCAGCGCGCTTCGAACGTGAGACCGGCTGGACCTACGGCGACGCCGTGGACATGGCTGCCGAGTGCCGTCGCGACGACCGGCTCTTCGGCCGCCGCCGCAGCCGCACCACTCGCGTCGCGAGACTGTCGTTCGCCGACAAGTTCGCGCGCGAGACCGGCTGGACCCTCGGCGACGCCATCGACATGGCTGCCGAGCAGCGCCGCGATGACCGCTTCTTCGGTCGCCGCGGCACCTACCTGAACTAAGCGCCAGCTCAGTTCAGTCCGTCGCCATGCGCAGAGAGAGCCTTTCACGAGGCTCTCTCTGTGGCACTGGCAATTTGAAAAGCATCGAGCCCAGCCACAACAAGTAGGCAGGCTCGTCTGAGAAAAGCGAAGAAAATGAAAGTAAATCTGAAAATTGGTGACGTCATCGGTGCGGAAGTGATTCGCATCATCTCCGGTGCTCTGGTTCTCGAACTGGACAACTGCCAGGAGACCGTCATCCCTTTGAGTGGACTCAAGGGCCGCGACAGCAACGCCAGGCTCGACCGCTTTTGCGGCCTGAGCATCGGCAGCCAGCTCACGGTGGAAGTGACAAACGCCTTCGTCGGCCAGGGCTTCAAGAGCAAAATTGAAGTCAAGGAAGTCGCATCCGCTGCCACTGCTGCTCCGGCTCGCACCGGTCGCGTTCTCACAGCCACACGTTAACAGGGAGGTCTATGAATCACATCGAAGTAAACAGCGGCGTTCATCACGTCGACAGCGGTTTGGTGATCGCCAGCGGCACAGCCCACATTGAAGCGAGCGGCAGTGCCACTGTCATTCTCTTCGACCAGGCCAGTGCTCGCGCCAGCGGCCAATCGCACTGCACCGCCATGGGCGAATCGAAGGTGGTCTTGCTGGGCAACGCTGAAGCAGTGATGCGAAAGCGCAGCCAGCTGGATGCCTACGACCAGAGCACATGGACTGCAGGGGACGACAGCACGGTCACCGCCCACGATACCAGCAGTGGTTACGTCGTCCAACGTGCAGTCTTCCATGGCAGGGGTTCGGCCAAGGCCTTCTCCATGAGCAGCGGCGACTTCACCATCGAAGAAAACGCTGTCCTCGAGGTCGTGCAGAACGGCACGCTGGTTGTTTATCCCTAGATAGTTTCTGGGGCAACCGCTACCGACGTCAACCAACAACCGACAACAACAGCCAAGGAGCTGCCAACCAGAAAATCCATTGAACGCAACATCAATGAGCCTCGGCTCGAACCTTAACACCGGCGTGTTCAAAGCTGGCGCTTTGACACGCTCTTCTGAAGAAATCGGAGAAAAAAACATGGCGAAAACCTTCATCCAGCTGAACAGCGGCCGCACCAAGGTGCTCAAGGGTCGTTTCGGTGGCAACAGCGACCGGGCCCGCGCCGACGTCGACGACAACATCAAGGTGCGCATCAAGACGCGCGCCGACAAGCGCTTCACCGCGCAGCTGATCGCCGACTGCGACATCAGCACCATCGCCGCCGACGTGCTCAACCAGCCCGCGACCAAGCCCCAGGGCGTCAACGAGATGCTCTTCGACGGCGAGGCCGAGGTCAACGGCAACGCGGTGCGCTACAACGGCGACGACATCAACGTCACCATGGTGCTCGACGCCAACGGCCGCGTGCTCTCGGCCCACTGCCGCAGCTGGATGTAACAGCTAGAAGTTGAAGAACGGGGCAGCGGTCACTGGCGCCAAGCCATACCGCTGTCCCGAGCTTCTGCTCGAACCACCGAACATCTTTCAGACAATTTTTCCGGAGAATACAAAATGGCGAAGAAAATCATCGAGCTGCACAACGGCCGCATCAAGCGCACGGGCAACCGTATCGGCGGCGACACCAACAGCCTCGAGACGCGCCACCGCCGCCGTGACAACGAGGCCAAGCTCAACTCGATCCGCCGTCAGCACGACCTCGACGCTCGCCAGGCGATCGAAGACTGCGACATGATCGGACCGCGCGGCATCATCAACAAGAACTCCAGCGACTACCCCGCCCAGGAGCCCCGGCGCAACCAGAACAAGCGCCGCAACGACCGCCGCCGGAACAACAACAACACGGGCCACGGCCAGCACTTCGTCGCGCCGAACACGATGGTGACCACCGTCGTCGTCAAGCCGAAGCGGCCGCCCATCAAGGTGATCATCGACGAAGGCGGCACCATGCGCGCCATCCCGCTGGTCTGATTCGCAGGACAACATCTAAATCAGAAAGGAAAATCATGCACGGCATCGATACCATTTTGCTCTGGGTCATCCTCCTGGTCGTGGGCTTCTTCGCGCTGCCCTTCCTCGGCTTGACCGGCATCCTCGTGGTGATCGGACTGTTCGGGCTGCTCAAGGGCAACCTGCTGTTCGCCATCGCCTGCTTCGTCATCGCTGCTCTCTGCCGTCGTCGCTGAACGCCATGTCAGCCGCCGCCAACAACAGCAGCACCATCGACGCCAAAGCACTGGCGCTCGAACTCTTCGCCATTCAAGCTCAGCACAACGACGGTCGCGGCATCAGCTGCGTTCGTGGTGTGTGCAGCGAGCTCGAACGCGGACAGGTCGACGGCGCCAGGGCTATCGTCAACACCGACTCCGACAAGATGCGCAGCTATCCCGATGTGGTGGCAGTGCTGAAGCGGGTTGGCTTCTGGGAGGAAATCGACTGGGCGAAGTTCGGCCAGTGAGATAGGAATTTCACAACTTTCGCATCAGGAGAAAACCATGAAGCTGGTACTCGCCAAGCCTCCGGGCAAGGGTTACATCCTCTACGTCAACGAGCTCAAGGGCGACGAGAAATACGTGCCCTATCGGCTCTGCTTCTCCGAGTTGCCCGACTCGGAACGCTGGAACGCCGACAGCACCATCCGCGACGCCTGGGACGAAGTCAAGGCCACCGGTGTCAACGGCAGCATCTTCAACCAGTGCCAGTGGGTCGGCACCACCGGTTGGGAGTTCTGGGTCGAGTCTTTCGAAGCCATCTTGGCCACGGCCAAGAAGGTGAGCGACCGGCTCGGCGTCGAACTGCGCATCGAGAAGAGCGTCGAGCAGCACACTTCTGGCACCACCAACGATACCGTCATTTCCATCTATCACCCCATCGTGAAGGAGAGCACCATGTCGAACAAGTCCAACCAGACCAACGCCCGCGCCCCCGCGTTCAAGGCCACCTTCATCGCCGCCAACAACGGCCTGCAGACCGAGCAGCGTGTCCACGGCCGCCGCGCCTTCCCCAGCCGCAACGGCCAGCAGCCGCAGCTCGGTGAGACCTGGATGGTCGAAGTCGCCGGCGAGAACCCGAAGGGCACCGTCCACTTCGTCAAGTGCCTCGAGCTCGTCAGCGCCGCCAAGCCGGTCGCCGTGACGAAGACGGAAGCCGTGGTCGCGCCGAAGCCCGAGCCGGTCAAGCCCGCCATCGTGGTGAAGATCGTCCGCGCCCCCGGCAACGACGTCTTCGCTCGCGTGACGGCCTGGGCCACCCCGAGCAAGACCGTCGGCCTCGGCGACCTCAAGTTCGCCTTCGCCCAGAAGCGCATCGAGAGCGACGAGACGGCCCGCGCCATGTTCACCCAGCTCGGCAGCACCATGTCCACCACCAAGGCGCTGCAGGAAATCGCGGACCACGCCGCTGGCTGCCTCAAGGAGGTCAACAGCAACGACTACGACATCGGCCTGGCGCTGTTCAACGCTCGCAAGGTCATGGCGCAGATGAACGTCGACAAGGCCGAACTGGCCAAGGCAACGCTCGCCTACGCCCGTCTGGTCAAGCAGCTGAAGGCCACCGCCGCCGGTGACGAACACGACGAGCTGGCCAAGGTCGTCGCCACCAGCAAGGAGGTGCTCGACAGCCAGCGCGCCGCCCACAACGCCGCCATGGCCACCGCCAAGGAGAACCTCTCCAGCGCGGAGACCGGCTTCCACTTCTGCTACCACGAGGACACCGTCAAGGCCGTCCTCGATCTGCTCGAAACCAAGGTCAACTACTCCGAGCAGGCGGCGAGCAATCGCAACCAGCTCGAAGCCGACCTGAACGCCTTCGAGAAGTACGTCGCAGCCCTGAGCTGAACAGCGCCTCGGCCCAGTTCAGCGGTAATCGAAAGAGCCAGCCACCACAAGTGGTTGGTTCTTTCCTCCATATAGGAGGCACACAATGCCCAACCTTATACCGGAGTATGACTCCACGCTCACCGCTGAGATAGAACGTCTCGTGGCCCTCGACAAGGCTCGCGCGCAGCAGATCATCAGTGACATTCCCGCCTTCATTCAACAAGTTTCTGCCGCCACCGTCGACCAGGCAGTGGCCCAGGGCTTGCAGCAATACACGGTCAGCGCCTTGATGATGCGACTGAACTGGACTGACTCGCGAGAGAAGCCCGGTTTCTTCGACAACATCGTCGACTGCTGGCCCGAAGGTCGCTTGCCAGACCCCAACCAATTTCTGGAAGCACCATGGGAGGTTTTCGAATACTGCCGCAAAGCAGGGTACGAGCCTTTCGTGCAACGCGCCCTCTACCAGGAATGTGGTCTGGTGAAAGAACCTGACCCCAACGCGCCGCCACAAGCCAAGCGCATCAACAGCGACTTCCGTGACTATTTCTTCTACATCGGAATTCGCTGGACCGTCACCGTCGGTTAAAACCGCCTGAAACAATCTCTAAGGAGGTCAATCTATGACAACACTGGAAGACCTGGAGCAACCGCCTCCAGTGCAGTTCGCGCGTCTTCCTGACGCACTGCAAGCGCTGAAGCTGGCCAGCCCCAAGCAGAGCATCACGCTCGAGCAAGGCCAGTCGGTGGTTCTCGTTGCCGATGGCGTCACCGTCAAGGTCGCCAACAACAAGTTCCACTCCCTCAAGGCCACCACCTTCGTGCTGGTCAAGTTCGCTGCTCGCGTCGACGACGCCGAACAGCCGCAGGACGCTCAGCAGGTGGAACCGACTGTGGTCGGCTCTGCCATCACCTGCAATGGCAAGACCCTGGCTCTGGTCAGCGCCATCGACAGCAAGTCGAAGCAGCTCACCATCGACCTGGTCGAAGGCGTGCACGTGCAGAACGACAGCATCTAACCAAGGAGCAAAGCGTCATGTCCAAACCCTTCGTACTGAGCCATTGGGGCCAAGGTGGCAAAGGCAGTGGCTACACCATTGTCATCGCCAACAGTGACAAGATGGCCCGCATCATGGTGCGCGACTACCTCCGAGAAAAGAGCGAGGGCTATCGCCAGTACCACAACATGGACAGCTTCGAGGTGGAGCCGCTCGCAGACTCGATGCTGTTCTCCGACCTGGAAGTTCCCCTCACGAGCGGCCACGGTGTCTACCGCGAGTACTGGCTCACGCCGGAAAAAGAAGAAGACGAGGACGCTGACAGCACCGGCGAAAACGAGGGCAGCAAGCTGCTTCTCGTCTACGAACGGGCCTGACCAAGCGCTCCGAAGCAGTAAACAAGAAACGACCAACAAAAACCGCGAAAAACGGAGACTTAATGCGAAAGCACTTCTATCTGAAAATCATCGGCTTGCCACACTCCCGTGGTTCGCCGCAACGTGATAAAGGAGTTCATCATGAACACTCTCATCAAGACCAACAACGGCAAGGCGATTGAAGTCGTCTTTGGCGCCGGCGGTGTCAAGGGCTACCTGCACATCGGCCTGCTGCGCGCGCTCGAAGAGCTCGGCTTCAATATCTCCAAGTTCACCGGTGTGAGCGTCGGCGGCATCGTCGCTGCTCTCGCCTCCAACGGCTGGTCGTCCACCCGCGTGCTGGAACTCTTCCTGGCGTCTCACGACTCTTCGAAGAACCCGCTGCTCATGGCCAGCGCCATCGTGGTGCCTGACCTGCCGAGCTTCATGCACGGCATGTCGTTCCTCTCCCTGGAAGGCCCCTGGCAGGAGTCGGTGAAGAAGCTCGACATCAAGCCCAACGAGCGTCTGCGCATCGTCGCCTGCGATGGTGCCACCAAGAAGCCGGTTCTCTTCGAAGGCCTGGACTACAACCTCGGCACCGCACTGGCTGCTTCCGGCGCCTTCCCTGGCGTCTTCCTGCCCGTGCGTTACCAGGACATGCTGCTCGAGGACGGTGCCTGTTTCCACCGCAACCCCGACCAGTTCTGCACCGACCCGGCGGTGGTCTCCTCTCTGGGCTTCGCCACCAAGTGGCCCAAGGAGATGCTCGACCCGGTCTCGCTGTACTTCCACTACCGCGAGGTCTACTTCCCCATCGTCAAGCAGGAAACGGCCATCGACGAAACTCGCAACCTGCTCATCAACCAGCAGGCCGACGACGTTTGCGGTCTCTCCTTCGCGCTCAGCAAGAAGCGCTGCCTGCAGATGTACGAGGAAGCCTACGTGCACTCCAAGCGCGTTCTGCTCGACGCGATCAAGGACGGTCGCCTGCCCAACCCGGCGGAGCAGTAGGAGCTGAGGAGAGCGCATGCACGCCACAGCAGAAGGGAATCGCCCAGGACATAGAAGCCTGGCGATTCCACGATGCTGCTTATTTCTCAAGTCGAAAGACGCTTCAACAGAGGAGATATATGAACAAAACACTCTCGACCAGCGGCTCCCGCAGCGGCAGCTTCAAGGAGGGCCCGGTGGCATACAGCGCCACGCAAATCGCGTCGATGTGCTCCAACGGCGGCATCTACAACGGCTTCACTGCCGAATCGTGCGGTCACTGCAAGGCAAAGGCCAACGTCTTCGCTCACAACGCCGGCTGGTTCTGCGCCTGTGGTCACTTCAACTGCCAGAGCTGGAGCCACAGCTGCATTCCGCACGAGCACCCGGATCACGGCCCCGCACTCGCCGTCATCCGCGCCGGGCACGCCATGCACGAACAGGCTATCGCCGACCTGATTGCCCGTGAACGGCCTGGTTGGACGGCTCCGGCCAACGACCGCTTCGGCTTCGCTCGCTCGGCACTGTGCAGAGAGTTCGCTCTCTTGCGCGGCATGGTCGACTGGGCAACCTGGGGCGACATCCTCTACCGCGACCGCAAACTGGCAGCCTAAACAGCAGCCAGCCAAGATTACTTCAATCATGATCATGGCCCCGCCGTTCAGCGATTACCAAATCGCATAGAACGGCGGGCCATCTACTTTTCAGGAGCATTTTATTTTTTCGCCCGAGTAACTATGCTATGTAGTATTTTATTTTTCCGACCAGAAAATGGCATGACCCCCGTTCAGTAGACAGTTGGTTGGAAAAAAATGCTCCTGGTGACAAAATGTCAAAAGGAGAACGAAAATGACAGGAAAGAAAAAGACCAAGCCCGAGTATTCATGGACATTCAGAAA
>Ga0209480_10000584_pt1 | contig 29580 bp, 23 predicted proteins | sample JI61114C2DNA_FD_187501 | JGI IMG/M metagenome (GOLD analysis project Ga0209480, IMG submission 187501) | Wastewater effluent complex algal communities from Wisconsin, to seasonally profile nutrient transformation and Carbon sequestration -... | ecosystem: Engineered > WWTP > Effluent > Algae... | reverse complement strand
CTGCGTGCACTTTTGCTCATTTTTAACCTCATTGATTCAACCTCGAAAAGAACTAACGAAAGTTAGTTTTTAATTGAGGCAACGGTTAGTCAATGGTGTGTTTTTAGATGAGTCAATGCGTTTCCAAAACTGTCATTTTTTCTTCAAAAAATCTGACAGTTTTGGCAAGCTAAAACAGAAGCCCAATACCTAACTAAATCAAGGCAACAAGTAACTAAATCAAGGCCACAAGTAGCCAAGCCAATACCAAGCCATGCCAAGCTAAGAACAAGAACAAAAGCCTAGAACGAGCACAAAAGCTAGAACGAGAACAAGAATTCCAGATCTTCTTGAGTCAATTCTTTAGCGACACTATCATCGCCACCAATAATCAAATCAGCTAGCTCTTTCTTCTTCTGTTGTAGAGCCAATATCTTTTCTTCAACTGTTCCACGAGTAATCAACTTGTAGTTGAAAACGTGGCGAGTCTGGCCGATTCGGTGAGCTCGGTCAGTAGCTTGATTTTCTACTGCTGGGTTCCACCATGGATCATAGTGAATAACATAGTCAGCACCAGTCAAGTTGAGACCGGTACCACCAGCTTTCAAACTGATCAAGAAAATCGGAATAGAAGGTGTCTGGTTGAAGCGCTCGACGCGATCAAGTCTTTCTTTAGCAGGTGTTTGGCCATCAAGATACTCGTAGGTATATCCGGCCTTCTCCAATTCTTTGCGAATGATGCCAAGCATCTCCACAAACTGGCTGAAGATCAAGATCTTGTGCCCTTCGTCGACGACTTCGCCAATCATAGCTAACAGAGCATCAAGCTTGGCCGACTGGTCGGTTGCTTTCTCTCTGTTTTTCAATAGACGAGGATCACAACAAACTTGGCGCAGACGCAGAAGTTCCGCAAGAATAGAAATAGACGACCGTTTTATGCCGCGAGAAGCCACTTCGTTAAAGACGCGCTGACGACATTCGTCAAGCACATCAAGATAAAGCGAACGCTGCTCATCATCAAACTCACAGAGTTGAATAATATCTGTTCTGTCGGGCAAATCTTTTTCTACCTGACTCTTCAAACGGCGCAAAATAAAGGGATGAACTGTCTTGCGCAGCTTCATACCAGCGCCATCCAAGCCAGCTTCAATTGGTCTTTCAAAGACTTCGTTGAAGTCTTTGTACTGACCAAGGAAATCAGGCATAAGGAAGTCGAAGAGCGACCACAATTCTTTCAGCCTGTTCTCCACCGGTGTACCAGACAAGGCCAGCCGGTGGAAAGCCTTGATACTCTTAGCAGCAATGGCGCCCACTGACTCGGGGTTCTTAATATTCTGGGCTTCATCGAGAATGAGAAACTCGAACTGAATATTCTTCAGCTGTTCATAGTCACGGCGGATGATACCGTATGTAGTGAAAATCACATGGGGCTTATTGGTGCTCTCCTTACCAAGACGCTTGAGCATCTCGCCACGATCGCGGCCCATGAACAAAGCAGTCTTGAGGTCAGGCACAAACTTGGATGCTTCCGACAACCAGTTATAGACCACTGAAGTAGGCGCCACCACCAAAGCCGGTGCTCTATCGGCCTTGCCCTTGCCTTGATAGTGCTTCAGTAACATTGCCAGAGTTTGGATAGTTTTACCCAAGCCCATGTCGTCAGCGAGAATGCCAGCCAGTCCATATTCCCGCAAGAACATCAACCAGTTGCAGCCTTCTTTCTGATACTCACGCAACTCGCCTTTGAAATCTTTTGGCAGTTCAAATGGCGGCAATTCACGGAAGTGATGAATTTTGTGGATAAATTCTTCAAAGCCCTTATCAGCTTCAACGGGAATCTCTTGCGTTTCTAAAGCATGCAAAATTCCCAGTGCTTGATAGAGAGGACGGGCACTGTCTTTGCTTTGACCGATAGACTTAAGAAGCCCCATCAAAGTTGGCGTCGGTACACGCACATAGTCGCCATCAGATAATTTCAAATAACTGCGGTTTCTAAATAGCGCTTCAATGACTAGAGGGAACGGCACCTCTTCATCGCCAGCAGAGCAAAGCAGATCAAACTCGAACTTGTAAGAATCTTTTTTCAGCGACAACTTGGCCTTAAGTGCCAACTCTTCTTTTCTTACGCGATAAGCGCTGAGCGCTTCCCAACCAGCAGTATCCCAGTCAGCAGACTGCTCAGATGAAAGATGGAAAAGAGCATCAAGAGCTGGCTCTTCAACAAACGAAAAACGATCGGCGATGGTTCGAATTGGCATCATATTGGTGAGGAAGCGGCGCACCTGGTTTTCAGGCTCCCACTGTCTTTCAACCCAAACGCTCTGACCAACTTCTGAAATTGTGCGCGTGAATTTTTCTGATTCCACGGCACTGGTCTCATCCCGCGACTGCAAAACTAAGTCGCCGTAGCGGAAGCCTAACGAAACTTCTAGACTTGAAGCCTCTGGAGCAGGCTTCTTAGTGGCTGTAGCCGAGCTGCCATGAGAAGAGATAATCGTGTTGGAAGCGGCACCGGGCAGTTTGCGCTCAGATAACTTGATCACAACCTGAGGCGGCTCAGTAATGGCAACAGGAAACGGTGCTGTCGACTCATCAAGAATAACCGGCATGCGTTTCTTCAATACGGGCAAATCGACAGATAAGAACTTAGGCACGACTTCGAGCTTGACCACCATGTAGCCGAACGAATCGAAGTACTGGAATGAGCGGTGAATCGCGGATAAATCGATTGGGTAGAAAGTATCTTTGGAGAGAATCCAGCTTGATGGCCCCATAAAGAACACAGGGTGTTCAACGGCCTCACCTTCTTCGGTTATGCCTTCTAGGCGCAGCATTAGCTCGCCACTTTCAGTTTCAGATAGCACCGCGCGCGGTGTCAGCGGCTTGTCAGAGAACTGCACAATCTGATTGGTCGTGGTATTAGTCAACTTGCAGCAAAGACTGAGGTGACCAATCACCGTACCTTCATCACCGCGCGGAATGCGGTGGCCGCCAGCTGGCCCCTTGGTTGTCTGAGGTAGACCGGTGAGATATTTGGCCAAGCGCTGGATGCGCGAATCGGGCGGTAAGGTCGGCACAACTTCTACCGGCACCTTGAGAATGTTGACTTTGCCCTGGGGTTCGTTGGGCACGACACCAACAATCATTGCCAGTGGCTTTTCTAGCACCAACAAGCCTAATTCAAAATCACGCTCGTCGGCAACGACACCTTCTTCACGGGGGTCGTCAAGCAATTCTTTAGCTCGAGGGCCCTTCTCTTGTGGGCTCTCACGCTTCTGTTCATCGGCCATGTCAAACCTGATGCCCGGATTATGCTTGGCAATATGAGTTAGAACAACGGCGACAGAATGCTTACAGACATCTTCAAAATAAGGACAAGAGCAGGATGCCTTGAAGGCATTAGGCGAATCGATGTCAACGACAATTTTGTAGGCATCTTTTTCTGAACCAATGACGAGAGCCTCAATCTGAGAGCCATCCTCACTTTCAGAGTATTTCAATACTTTTTTGCGTCGATAGTATTGCACACCACGACGATAAACCGGCTCGCTGCTAGCCTCTTGCAGGGCTGAAAGAGCGAGAGAAAGTTTTTTACCAGAACCCGAGATTTGCTTCATGCAAAATTAGCCTTGAAAGGGCACTGCCGCAATGGGAGTACCAACAATAAGAACAACCGACCGCTTACAGCGGTGGGCGGGAGCTTTCCTAAGCGAAAGCCGAATGGTCAAGAATTAGCTTAGCACGAGTTAGCGCCATGTTGAGAAGACCAAAGCACAAAGTATATTAGCGCGGGCTCATATCTATCACATCAGCAGGGGCAGGAGCCTGTGCTGGCATGGTTCTCTGAGGGGTGCGATTGAAAGCACCTTCGACAATGCGTTTCATCTCCACTTGTCTTTCTTCTAGCGAATTACAGTAATCATGAAGAATGTCAGCCTGGCTGCGCAAGGCCTTGGCGTTGTCGGATAAATCAGGAATTAAAATCTCAATTTCTTCAAGAATAGACGATGGTGGGCTGACAGGCGGACGAATGCGCACATGAGAGACCACTTGTTGACCGGCAGAATTGCTTAGGCTGTTAGAAGCAGACGAAGGAGGAGGAGCGGGCACAGCATTGAAGTTAGACTGCACTCCCGGCTGCCGACCTGGTTGCATGTTCACTCCTGAACTGTTTGGATTAGCCGAATTGGCGCTATTAGCGGCCATGCTGCCGGCTAGGGCGTCACGAAGACGCTCAAGGTTCTGCTTAAGGCCCACCGCACGTCGATAAGCCTGATCCGCTTCCCGCTCTAACCAGACCTTACGTGCCTTCTGGGTGGCCAATTCGTTACTCAAATGCTCTAAGGCCTTTTTGCGAATCTCAAGCTCACGTCTGACATGCTCTACTTCTTTCTGCTTAAGCTCGAGGCCCCGGCGGCGCAGATAAACCAGCAACAGCACAACTAGCGAGAAAGCAATCGACATCATTGAGATGTAGAAATATCCGCGCTTTGCGCCAGACATCTCAGCCACGCCAGTCAACAAGAAATTGCCAATATCTTCGGCGAAAGGTGGCGGCGGACTACGCATATAGTAGATGCGACCAAGAACCTTGCCACGAACTTTGGCTCCAGTAGCTCTGGCTTTTTCCACTCTTGGCGAATCATGGACGAACAAAGGCTCAAGCTGCGGAGGATCGGTGATTAAATCGTAGGGCTCATTGCCTTGAGCTAAGCCCTCAGCATTGGCAAACTTCTGCCAGGATTGTCGATGGTAAACCTTGTTGGTCTTATAAAGAACGTTCTCACCTGAAGGATCTGTCAGAACCAGGCCGAACAAACCATAGTTCGAATCTAGAGTTTTCTGTATGAGATCGTCACGCCCCTCTTGGATCATGGCAGAGAGGGTGATTGGAAGAGTGTGGTGGAGCAAATTAAAATCGGTGGTCTGCACCTTGGCGATTGTGCCCAACCAATAACTCTGATAGTGAATTGAGCATAACGCGAGCCAGCAGACTATTCCGGCCATGCAGACTACAGGCACAAGAATTCTATTGCGGAGTGATAGCAGCAATTTATCCATCAAAACGGAGTCTACACCGAGGTGTATCCAATGTACATACGTAATTTCCATACAAAATCTTGCCGATATTTGGCTCTTTGGCTGGCTTTTGGTTTATAGGCCAACAAATTTCGGAAAAACATGTTAGCTATCCAACAAAAAAATAGGTTTATAAGTCATTGCCACCGGGGTATTAATACTGTGTGGACGAAAGCTCTCACGGAGGAATCGGTTAGAGCATAACTAGGTCATACCTCGTGTCTACTAAAAACCCAAACGGGAAATTCCACCACTAGGTGGCTGCACATTTAACACTATGTGTTCTAAAAGCCGGGCGCTCGTCGCCCGGCTTTTGTCATGACACCACCAGTAGTGCCTCAAGAGCGATCTCACCTAGCGTAAAGTTCCGTTAGATTTTTTAGTGTAATTTCGCAATGTAAGGTTTTCAAGCACATTTTTTCAGGAATAAAATACTCGGTAATAGAATCCTTATGACTCAAGACACAAGAAGTGGAAACAATTTCTTTTCAGGGCCGTCTCAGCGACCATATCAAGAGCAGGTCTTGCGCTAGAATCAAGACTCCTTGATCAGTTGCCGGAATAAACCGAATGATGCCGCCCGAAAATCAAGATTCTGCACAACAGGCCTCTCCAGTTAGACTGGGAGACCTCCTCACTGGCGCCGGTCTGCTCAAGGCTGAAGATTTGCGACAGGCGATGTTAATTGCCAAAACCCAGTCGCTTCCGGTTGGTCGTGTACTGATCATGTCTGGTTTTATTATTGAGCCACACCTGCAAGCGGCAGTGCAGGCTCAATCGATGCTAAAAGACGGCCTGATTGATCTTGAAACCGCCCTTGGCAGCTTGCGAGTTATATCTCGCGACGGCCTCAGTCTTGATCAGGCTCTGTCAAAAATGGGCTGGGCACAGCCCGTCAACCAGGTAACCAACAAACTAGGCGAACTATTGATCGAAGCCGGTCTAGTCAGCAGGGCTCAGCTAGAAGCGGCATTGGTGCAAGGTGATAGCACCGGGCTTCCCCTTGGTAGAGTTTTGGTTACTAACGGCTGGCTCTCTGAACAGCTTCTTTCTTCAGCCCTAAACGCGCAAATATTAGTGCGCGATCGCCGAGTATCAAGAGACCAGGCAATTTCCAGCTTGCGCGCTGCTCTAGAAAGACAAGTGCCAATTGAGCAAACCTTAGCCGAGACCGGTGTCTCACTGCATCTCGCCAACGAAACAGTGCGCTTAGGCGAACTGCTTGTCATGGCAAAACTCTTAGACGAAGAAAAATTGATGCAAGCCGTTGAGCTTGGCTTAGTCAATGAACAGCCAATCGGTCAAGTTTTAGTCAAAAATGGCATGGTTAGTGAAACCGTACTACAAACGGCCCTGGCTATCCAGAGCATGGTTACCAAAGGCGAGCTGCGCAAAGTTCAGTGCGGCCGCGTTTTAGAACTAGTAAATACTGAAAAGCTCTCACTGGCAGAAGCCGTAGAGCGGGTGCAACCAACGCCCCCACGCGAAACCTCAAATCTTCCCCTCTATCAATTTTTGCAACTGGCTGGCGTAATCGGCCCTCCCGACATCGAAGAAGCACTCAAAGTTGGTTCACGCGATACCAACTTAATGGGCCAAATGCTGATGATGACGGGTGCTATCGATCAAAATCTGCTGGGCATTGCCATGAACTGCTCAAGCCTAATGGCTCAGGGCATTTTGAAAACCGAACAGGCCGTAATTGTGCTGGGCATTTGCTGGAAGAGCAAAGCCACTCTAGAAGAGGCATTCAAGCAGCTAGGCTGGAGTTCAGCCATTATTTCATCCGCCCTCCCTGCTGCCAATGCAGCACAAGCGGCCCAAGCTCAGGTTCAAAGCCTGCCAGTGCAACAAGGAACAACAGCTCCACAAGCAGTTGCACCTCAACCAACCGCTCAGGGCACGACCACAAGCCAGAACCTAGTGCCCCAGCAGGGAACAGTTTCAACCACAAACCAAGCAGCGGTTCCACCGGCTCCAGCAGCCTCAGCTAGCAATATCGGCGCAACATCTACTACCAGTCAAAATATCCTGCAACAGAGTCGCACCGGCGAGCATCAAGCGCCCAAGACTTCCAAGCTCGATCAGGCAATATCTGGCCGCAACCGCCAGGGAAGTTCATCGGCAACAGCCCACAACCTGCCAGCTATGCCGGTTGGTCAGAACCTCACAGTTGAGCAAGGAAGCTTACAGCCCTACGATACTGGCGAGATGTCACCAATCAGGAAAAAAGAAGAGGCTGAAGCGGCCGCAAGAGCTGCCCAAGAAAACACCCAAGACAATCCCAGCCAGGCTGGCACCGAGCCCCCCAAACCATCCGGTGGCCCGTCGGTTAAGAAACGTCTGGCTGACTTAATTCCTTAGTTCTGCTCCCTCCTTAGTTGCTTATTTGACGTCATCCCTAATGGCTGTAACGGGCCTCAGCACCGCACCAGCAGTGGTGCCCTAGCGCCAACAAAAGCGCTAGCGTCCGTAGCAAAGACCTGAGGGAAAGTATTGTGATTTTTAGCCGTTTTAAGACAAAAATTAGAGAAGAATGCAGATTTTATGAAATTCACTCAATAATCACAAACGATATGGTATGAATAGCAGTCAAGATCCGCATCCAGACTTAATACTGCGCTGCATAGGAGAGCTTCATGCTTCAGCAAAAAATTACTTACAAGCCATACCCAGTTCAGGATTTCAAACACCTGTTGGGCTTGACTGGCATTTCAGACAAGACTTTGGAAATTCACTTCAAGCTCTACGCTGGTTATGTCAAGAACACAAACGATCTAAACGAAAAAATCATCGAACTAACAGAAGCTGGCAAGAGCGGTTCGCTTGAATACGCAGAATTGAAGCGTCGTTATGGCTTCGAATACAACGGCATGAGACTGCACGAATACTACTTCGGCAACCTCAAACCAGGCGGTTCTGAGCTAAAAGAATCAAGCGCTATCGGCAAATTGATCACTGAAACCTATTCTTCAATCGATGTTTGGAAAAATGACTTCTTCAAAGTCGGCGCCATGCGCGGTGTTGGCTGGGCTGTCTTGTTCCAAGACCCCTTCACCAAAACCCTTTCCAACCACTGGATCACTTTGCACGAAGAAGGCAACATTGCTGGATTCCAGCCATTGCTAGTAATGGACGTTTGGGAGCATGCTTTCTTGCTCGACTACGTTCCAGCCGACCGTCCTAAGTACATTGAAGCTTTCTACAGCAACATTGACTGGGAAAAGGTTGAAGCCAGACTACTTAAGTAGGCTAATTGCTGAAAAAATAAGCGATATTGCGCGAGGGTGGGAATTTAATTCCCGCCCTCTTTGCTTACAGGCAGCGGCAAAAGAGTTACGAAAGCGGCTGAAAAGCTGGCCTTAAAAGAAATCAACCCGCAACAAAGGGCAAGAAGCGAGACAGAGCCTCTTGAGAACAGTAGAATAAACACTGGCCAAGTAATCAAAGGCTGATGCGCATGAAAGAAACAGCAACGACAACCAGTCTGGGTTCAATCGGACAAATCACTGAAGAGCACGAACTAATCATCGACGTTCAAGTTGAAGACAGTTCCCCAGTCAAACCTGATGCGACACAAGAAAGCAAACAGGCACGCGCTCTAAAAGAAGAACGCGAAAAAGAAGAACTTGAAAAAGATCAAGACGATTATGATGATGACGATGTCGAGAATTATGCCGACAGCTGGTCTTACGAAGTGCCACGTCCTTGGCTCACAGTTGAGCAAGCGGCCAGCATGCTGGGCCGGTCAACTAGAGGTGTAGAGCGTTCAATCCTTGGGCGTTGGGGCAACCACCTCCCCGAAGGTTGGAGCGCTCGCCGCGTTCGCATCGATGGCGTTGATGAATGGCGCATCATTCCCCCACCAGGCTTCCGTATCAAACACAGCCGTCGCGAAACAAACAGACGCGACGGTACAAGCACAAATACAGATGCAAGCACAAATACAGATGCAAGCACAAATACAGATGCACGCGCAAACAGCAGTGCAAGAACAGGCACACATGCAGGTAATGGCGATAACAATATCGAAGACGTTGAAGCCAGCCCAATAACAAGTTCTACTGAAACCTTGAGTTCAGTTAAGCAAACCGAGACCAATAAAACAGCCTCCAAATCGCAAGAGAAGAAAATGGCAGCTACACCAAACTCCGCAGTAGAATCGCCATCTTCAGGCAGTGAGCCATTCTCCTTTGAGAAGTTTTTCCAGTCTGCTGGCAAAATGGCACAAAAAGAATTAGCCTCTTTCGGCCTAACAGTGCGGCCTACAAGCGAACGCACTGACAAACACGGCATTGTCGATGCTGATATCGAGCATGCCACAATCGTCATTGATCGCTCCGATGAAGTCGAAAAATTACTGAGAGAGCTAGCCAACACCCAAAAAGAACTGGCAGAGCAGCGCCGCATGCACCTTGACGATTTGCGCTTGATGCAAGAGATGCAACGTTCTATGCTCTTGCTTGAAGTCAACGCTAAAGAAACAGGCGAACTCAAACAAGATCTCACCTACGCCCAACAAGCATTGAAAGAACATCGCTCTCAATACCAAGCATTCTTGGCTCTGCCATGGTACAAACGTTTATTCCGCAAAACACCATAGGCAATAGACTTAGAGGAAACCTGAAAAGCACCAACAGAGGACTTGTTCATGGCTGAAACTGCAGACAAACGCTTCAAAATCACTTACTGCACTTCATGTGGATATCGCGACAGAGCGGTAAAACTTTCTGAACAGCTAGAAAAAGATTCAAGCGACACCTGCTTACTCGTCCCTGCCGAAGGCGGAGTCTTCGAAGTCGAAGACCAGGGATTACTGCTCTTCTCCAAGAAAACTAGCGACCGTTTCCCCGAAGAAGGCGAAGTACAAAACATCATCAAGTACATTAAAGACGGACAACCCCTGGAAGAGGCACAAACAAATGCAGCCCACGAAGCTGGACATAGCGGCGGAGTCTTGGACTGGATCTATAGCCTTTTTAGAGCACCCTCACACAAATAAGCCGGAGAGACGAGTGGGACATCCTCAAGCGCTGCAAATAGCTATCGATGGACCCGCAGGCGCCGGCAAATCAACAGTAGCGCGAAAATTAGCCGACCACTTGGGCTATCTATATATAGATACTGGTGCAATGTATAGAGCATCAACCTGGCTGGCCTTGAAGAACGACATTCCTTTGACCGATGGCGATGCCATCGCCGCTCTTGCCAGCAACAGCAATATTCAGCTCAAACCGGCAGACGAAAGCTCTGACGGCAAAATCAGAGTATTTGTTGACGGCCAAGAAATAACCCGCGAAATCCGCACCCAGCGTATGTCTGAACTAACTGCTGGCATTGCCGCTTTAGGTAAAGTGCGGGCAGTACTGGTGGAGAAGCAGCGCGAGCTAGCCAGAGAAGGCTTTTGCGTCATTGACGGCCGCGATATTGGCACAGTAGTGATGCCTGACGCTGGCCTTAAGGTGTTCCTGACCGCCAGCCCCGAAGAGCGTGCCCGCCGCAGACAAAAAGAATTAGCCGCCCAGGGTGAAACTCCAGATTTCGAGGCCCTGCTCAAAGCCATTAATGAGCGCGATTATCTCGACTGCAACCGCGCAGTTTCACCTCTGATGCGAGCAGTAGATGCCGTTGAATTGATTACCGACAACATGACCATCGATGACGTTGTCTTGGAACTGGAGAAACTGGCCAAAGAGGCCTTTCAACCGGCGCCTGCACCAGCTCAACCACGCGCCCACGAGCGTGAAGCTGCCACAGCACTGACTGACTTCCAAGAATTGCCCGAATTTCAAGAACTACCTGAAGCTCAAGAAGTCTAAATCTCAAAAGTCAAAAGGCTTTGAATACGTAAGTCCACCAGCGCCAGAATGCCATTTGCCAGCTATATTAGCGAGGCAATGTTATGGCTATCGCCTAGAGCTGGCTTAATCAATGGATGACCAATCCGGCAACGACAAGCTAGAGCCGAAGAAAGAGGACGGGGCCAACCGTTCTCAGCTAAATTCCGTGGATATTTTGCGCGGCGACGGCAAGACTGGCGGCAATCAACCTGCTGACAGCAACAGATCTGGTAGCGGCAATAAAATAGGCGACAGCAAAACCGGTGAACCTGACAAAGTACGCCTACCGGCGAGCACAGACAAAAGCGCCCAAGAACCTCCGATTGGCGTGGCACATCTAAAAGAGAACGAAACAATAGTTCTCCACCTCAAAGGAAAAGAAGGTGATGTCAGCGGCGAAGCTGAAGTTGAATTCAACCTGGGAGACAAGCTCTACGACGATGTCTTTAAACACTTAGGTGGCATAAAAAAAGGCGAAACCAAGTTAGTGCCCGCCTGGCAAGATGCTAGCGCAAACAAGCAAGGGCAGCCGAAAAAGCAATCAATTACCGATGGCAGCAAAGCTCCAGAGCAAAGCGAACAGTATCAGGACAAAGCAGCGGATACAACAACTGGCAGAAACACTGACAAATCAGCTGACACAAAAAGCGACGCCACTACCCCTGGTGCACAGCCAACCGACATAGCCATTCCAGAAATAATCGTTCCACCCTCAGTGCAGTTCGTCACCAAAGTCAACGATACCTACGCAAAAATGTCGCCAGAAGTGCGCGACATACTGAGCCAGGAGGGGGCCGTTGTCACTCCCACCCGCCGAATTACTGACGCCTTGCCTGAGCTGAAAGGGCAAAAACCTAGAGGCTGGCCGCCCGGTCTCACCTGGGACGCTGTGGACGGCGCTTACAGCCCCAGCCGCAACCTCGTAGTGGTTGCTGAGGAAACTAGAGATAGCAACAATAACTGGAACAAGAGCAACCGCACCGAAGACGTTACCCGCCACGAGGTGGGTCATGCCACCGACTACGCCATGGGCAAATTTTCGAACTCCGCGGCCTTTACCCAGGCCTATGAAGCCGACACCCAGGTTATGCCAGCGGCACTGACAGGCACCCTCAAATATTTCTTGCAATCGGGCGATGGCGGCAAAGAAGAAGCCTGCGCCGAAGGCATAGCAGCCCGGGAAGGCGGCTCGACTTCAGGCAAAGTCTTTGAATCAGGCTTTGCTAAAAGCATCGCCGCCATTAATGACGCCTTATTGCTGCTTAAAGCGAAGCTACCGAAGGCTCCAGGTGCGGGAAACACAAACCCAGTTACACCAGTGAAGACCGGTAATTGATTTAGGTAAACGAGAGCTAGAAGCGTCATTGTGATAATTGGTTAAGGAATTATCAGCCGGGTATAAAAGTAAGGTCGGGCGATCGATTTAATCTCTAGATTTTTGAGGGCTTGCTCCTGAGGCAAACCCGAAATCGCGCGCCTGTTTGAATCTGCATATTAAAGCCGACCAGCACTACATATAAGGACCGGTCGACAAGGATATACAGAAGGTTGTATCTTAATAACCTATAACATTAGTAGCTGATAAACATTCATTCCACATTCGGGTCCCACTTTCTAGGAATCAAGGAGAGCACCATGGCCAAGGCTAAAACAAGAGTTCTGGATAAGCCACAAGCCTCGTCGAGTGTTGCCCAGCAGCCCGCAGAAGTGGCCGAGCTAAAACAAATTTTTCAGCGGGTTGATCTAGCTCAGAGCCAAGCCCACGCTAAAGGGCTGACCTACAACAAAAAGCAGCCTGCATTTGCTGTTCTCTCATTGAGTGACGGTCGCACCATTACTGTTAACTATGGTCTAAAAGGAAGAATCGAAACTCTCACCTTCTCTGATGGCCGCGTACTCACCACCACAGATGGTGGCGAATATTACCTAGACAATCTTCAGCCCGATGTTAAATTGAAGAATCTAAAACTAGACATGAATGACGGCGAGCTTTGCTACAAGACTACCTTTGGCAAGCGTTCAGCTCAAATCAAAGAATCTTCAAACGGCGCTAAGTATGCCACTCTCAAAGAGAAAGGCGATGCCCGCGAATTTCAACTTTTGCCTGACAGAAGCCAGGTTGTGATTGGCAAAGAAGGCAAAATGATCTTCTCAGCCGACGGCAATTATTTGACCATGGAACCAAAATCAGGCGGTCAGATCAAATTCCATCTCTGGAACAAAATGCTTGATGTAGTATTTCCAGATGGCTATGAACAGAGCTTCTACGCCACCGAGCAAGAAATGAAATTGCTGCAACTGCAACCTATTGGTTTTTACGTTAATTGGCTGCCAGCCGACGATCTCGGCCGCCACTTCGAGTGGGGCGTAGTGCTGCCGCAAGCAGTGCACTAGCAATTAGAGCTTAGCCAAATAGAACTTAGTCAAATAGAGCTTAGCCAAATAGAGCTTAGAGATTTCGCACGGCCTTAGGGGCTTCTTAAAAAGAAAACGACCCACTCTGTGGGGAAAATTTCAGTTGGGCTGGATACAATTTCAAAAGCAATACGATCCGAACTCATGTTTTGCCTCTTTCAAAAATGTCCGATTTTCGGCTGAAAATCGGACATTTTTTGAAACCGCTTTTAGTTCGAAGTCTTCATTGAAAGCCTTTCTAGACGATTACTCAGCAAGCAGACTGGAAGCAGCGATAGAAAATGCCGAGCCTATTCAAACAACAACTAAGCAAGGTCAATCCGCTCAAAGAGAGCAAGAATAGTTCCAGCAGTGTAAGTAAAGACAAAAGACGTTGGCTCTATCTGCCTTACGACCAGGTCAGCGACAAGCTTGGGCCGCTCAGTAGAGAACAGCCCGAAACCCTTGGCATTATCTTAATTGAAAACCCAGGAAAGGCCGACAGAAGGCCATATCACAAACAAAAACTGGCACTGATACTAGCCAACCTGAGACACTTTGCCATCGAACAAGCCGAGCGCGGCGTGGCCGTGCGTCATGAAGTAGTGACCAATGCCAATGGTCTATATAGCTCGGTCTTAGAAGAATTGGCCCGGGAGCTGGGGCCCATTGAAGTTATGGAACCAGCCGAGCGTGAGCTTAGAGTTGACTTACAGCCTTTGCTAGCTAGCGGCGCTCTGATACAGACAGCGCATGAAGGCTGGCTCACTAGCCTATCTGATTTAGAAGCAATCGTTGATAAAAACGGCAGCTATCGCATGGATGCCTTTTACCGACGGGTTAGGCAAAACACTGGCATTCTCATGGAAGGAGGCAAGCCACGGGGCGGAAAGTATAGCTTCGATAGCGAAAACAGGCTGCCATGGAAAGGCGATCCACTACCACCACAACTACCAAGTTTTGCAGTCAGCGACATTACTGAAGAAGTCGGTCAGTTGATTAACAAACACATGGCTAAGCATCCCGGCAAGCTCGATCTAGAGAATTTACCCGCCACAAAATCAGATAGTGAGCGGCTCTGGGCCTGGGCCAGAGAGAACTGCCTGCCCCTTTTTGGCCCATTTGAAGATGCTATGTCGAGTGAAAATCGCGGCATGTTTCACTCACGCATTTCAGCAATCTTGAACATACACAGGCTCACCCCAAAGCAAATTGTCCAGGACGTGCTCTCTCTTGAATTACCGCTACCAAGCCAAGAAGGCTTCATCAGGCAGGTTTTAGGATGGCGCGAGTTTGTGCACAAAATCCATTTGGTCACCGATGGCTTTCGCGAAATCACACCGGCACCCCCCATAGCATCACATCCCGGCGATGGAGGTTACCAGCTTTGGTCAGGCAAAAGCTTCGCCGAGCCCAAGTCTCTAACTGCCAGTGAGCCAGATGGCGGAGCCTGTCCATCCTATTTCGATGCGAACAACTCGCTACCACCGGCCTTCTGGGGAGCGCCATCTGGCCTGAACTGCCTCGACACTGTTGTTCAAGCGGTTTGGGAGGATGCCTATAGCCACCACATCACTCGCCTGATGGTGCTCTCAAATCTCGCTACTCTGCTAGATATTTCGCCACGAGAGCTAACCGATTGGTTCTGGGTGGCTTACTTCGATGCCTTTGATTGGGTAGTAGAGCCAAATGTACTGGCCATGGGCACCTATAGTGTTGGCGGCTTGATGACGACCAAGCCCTACATTTCAGGAGCGGCCTACATCAATAAGATGAGTGACTACTGCAAAGGTTGTCAGTTTGATCCAGCCAAGAACTGTCCTGTAACCAGGCTCTACTGGGCCTTCTTAGAGAGACACAAAGCAAAGCTTGAAGGCAATCTGCGTATGGCCATGCCCGTCAATTCAGTAAAGAAAAGAGCTGACAGCCTCAAAGAAGAAGATCGCGCCATCTACGAAAATACAATCAATACTTTGCTTGCTGGCAAGAAACTAAGTCTAAAGACAAAGTCTACAAGCTAGATCTATAAAGAAAAAAGTCAAATTTTACTCTGTTATAGAAGCAGCAAATTCGACCAATTCAGCCGTCAGACCACGGGTGAAAGCATTCTGATTTATTTGCTTTGGCTTCAAATAAGCAGACAAAACCTGATTAAATTTTGACTGATCAACAGCCGATCCGCAGGTGAAGAGATCAACAAAGCAAGCCGCATTCTCAGGATAGGTATGAATGCTCGCGTGGCTCTCAGAAAGCAGCAGTACAGCAGTCATGCCACCATTAGGAAAGACATGGTGCCGGGCTTCAATTACAGTAGCGCCAGCAACAATAGCCGCAGCCGAGAAATTCTCTAACAGCAATTCGACATCAAGCAAAGCCGCTGTCGAACAGCCAATCAAGCTGGCCATCATATGGCGACCTTGAAACTTGTGTCCATCATGATCAACTAAAACTGAGATAGCGGAATTTTCCATTAGAAATCTTCTTTTACTTCGTCTCTATTGAGTAGCTCTTCAACTTGCTTGCAGAGGTCAACAACTTTCTCTGGCATGTCTGAAGCTCTGATGAACTGCCGACAAAGATCGAGTGTTCTTCTGATTGCTCTGACCACATCGCCTTCATCACGTGGCGAAGACATGCGGATTTGATCCCACGGTGCTCCCTGTGCCCACATTTCAGTAAGACCAGCCAGCTGAGCGCCAAATTCAATTGGCATATCAACGTCAAAGTCTTTCTGTAAGCGTGTAATTTTCTTAGCCATTTTGCCGATTTCGATAATGGCATGGTCGACATTGTGCGTGACGTGCACACGCATTTGCTCATTACCGCGCGGCTCATCGCCAATAAGAACAGTTAGAAGAGCGGCCAATTCAGTAGGTTTCAACAAATCGAACATACCGCTGATGGCAATTTCACTCAAGAATAATTCGTTCGAGCCGCGAATAGAAGCGGCCATACGACCAAGCTTGGTTGGCTTATTGCCGTCGAGATAACCAAGAGTGCGCAAAATATTTGCCAGGGCTTCAAAAGTCGTCCAATACTTAGTGGTTTCGCGCTGCACACGTTTGTCGAGATCTTTGATACGTTTCTGCAAATGCTCGATGCGCTCGGTTTGGGTGCTGCAGGGCTTCTGCACCGGGCAACCGTGACAGGGCATGGCATAAGCTTCCTTCAAGAGAACTTGAATCTCAGCCCGGGTTTCAGCCAGGGCGATAATAGCCGGAGAGCCCGGTTTAATAGCCGATGGTTTAAGACCTTTTTCGGTTGCTTTCAGCTGTTTGTGCTTCGAGCGAATAGTCTCGAGACGTTTGGCATAAAGCGGCAAGTCGCCAAGCTCAGCAGGGCAAAGTGGTGCAGTCAACTTCTGCAGTTCAGTTTCCCAAGCCATTTTCTGAGTATAGGCTGGTTCTAATTGCTGATTGACCAAGAACTGCCCAAAGCTTCGTTCGATCAATTCACGTGCATCATCAATGGTGTGCCGCTCAAGTAGATTCAGGACCATGCCATAAGAGGGAGTGAATCGACTAGAAAGCGGGTCAGCACCAGATGTTGCCAGTTTAGCCGCTTCATCCACACTCTCAAAAGGATTGTGCAAAACGACAACGTGACCGACTTCATCCATACCACGGCGACCAGCCCGACCAGACATCTGCAAGAACTCAGATGCTGTCAACTGTCTGTGCCCTTCGTCTGAACGCTTGTGAATAGAAGCAATAACTGTTGATCGCGCCGGCATGTTAATACCGGCAGCCAGCGTCTCTGTTGCAAAGACGACTTTGAGCAAGCCTTTTTGGAAGAGCTTTTCAATCATGCCTTTCCAGCTCGGCAACATGCCAGCATGGTGCACCGACATGCCTTCTAGCAAATATGGAATATGCGGATGGTTAGCCAAGTTCGGATTGTCTTTAGTGAATTCTTCGACTTGACGCTTTAATTCTTTCTGTTCATCAGCATGGAGCAAAGGAATGCCCCGAGCCATTTTCATTGCTTCTTCGCAGCCGCGGCGAGAGAACAAGAAATAAATAGCCGGCAGCATATTGCGCGCAGAAAGCGAGCCCAGCACATCACCAGGATGGGTGTACAAGCCTCCCATAGGACGTCTACGTTTATCGGAGCCACTATGCTGTGGTTTCTTTCTGCCAAAACGTGATTTGAGGAAAGAATTTACCGCTCCACCGGGGGCCAATAGCGGATAGATCTTGCGTTCACCAAAGTAGTGGAAGCGCAGTGGCACTGGTCTGAAGTCCGAAACAACCAGTTCGGTCGGTCCATGGGTCTCGTCGATCCAGGTAGTAAGCTCTTGAGCGTTGGCTACTGTTGCCGAAAGACCAACAAGCTGAATATCTTTCGGAGCATAAATAATCGATTCTTCCCAAACTGTGCCCCGATCAGCATCATTCATGTAATGACATTCATCTAAGACAACAAAGGCAACATCGCGCAAGTTGCGACTGACGTCACCAAGAATGGTGCCATACAACATGTTGCGAAAAACTTCAGTAGTCATTACAACTACAGGAGCATCACGGTTGACCGAAAGATCACCAGTGAGCAAACCAACTTTTTCATCCCCATACTTTTGCTTCAAGTCATAAAGCTTCTGGTTCGATAGAGCTTTAAGCGGCGTTGTGTAATAGCAACGCTTGTTTGACATCAGCGCCATCTCGACAGCATATTCAGCTACGACTGTTTTTCCTGAACCGGTCGGCGCGCAAACAACTACGCTCTTGCCTTCCTCTAGGTGTTTCATTGCTAGAAGCTGAAACTCATCCAGCTCGAAAGGAAATAGGTGGGCTACGTCAATTTGCACTGGGTAGGGATGGGCTCCATGGGTCGTAGGTTCGAAATCTTGGCAATAACTTGAGACTTGAGCTATCGGTCCACCTATTGGTTGAAATAGCAACAAATGAAAGTCATAAGTTATTAAGGGATTTTAGCAGTGATTGCCTCTGCAAATGGTCAAAAGCGGCCCTGACAATTACAGGAAATATAGTCTGCGGTATAATTGCCCCCATCTCTTTCAAAAGATACCGGGACGTAGCGCAGGGGTAGCGCGCACCTTTGGGGTGGGTGAGGCCGGAGGTTCGATTCCTCTCGTCCCGACCAGTTAAAACTAAAAATTAGACTTCGAGCTAATATCTACTTGGCTAATGACTGCGTATTGGTTGATATTGACGGAACGCTGGCTGACTGCGAGCATCGCCGGCACTTCTTAGACGGGGAAGTAAAAGACTGGAAGTCGTTTCTATCGCCAGAAATGGCCGCTCTAGACACCCTCCACGAACCAGTAGCCAAAGTGATAACCGCCTTAGCCCAGGCGTCTTATCCCATTATTTATGTCTCAGCTCGCAACAACAGCTTGCGAAAAGTTACCGAGAACTGGCTAAAAGAGCATGATCTCTGGTTTGAGCCCCGCTTGCTCTACTTGCGCAAAGAAGGCGATATACGTGCAGACACAATCGTCAAACGTGAGTTGCTAGAGCGGATTCGCGCCAAAGGTTACCATCCAATTTTGTCTTTCGATGATCGCAATTCGGTTGTGGCCATGTGGCGAGACGAAGGCATAACCTGTCTGCAAGTGGCCGACGGAGACTTTTAGCCCCCGAAAGGGCTAGAGACAATACTAAATATGGTGCAAAGAGTGTCAGAAATTTTGAAGAATTTCTGACACTCTAAGAACTTAGAATGAGAGCTTTAGACTATCGATCGGCGGCTGTAACGGCGCCGGGTTGGCAGTTGACGGCTTTGATTGGGACACTCAATATCGAAGCCAGCAAAGAACGACTTGCTCGCGAGCGGCACTGAGGGCGTAACTTCAGCAGGCGGACGAGAAGAGACCTGGCCATTACCCAGAATATTCTGGCGGAACTGACTGCGGCTAATAGGCTCAAGCGAAGTCTGTGACTTGCCTTCAGGCAGAGCAATAATGGGCTGAGCGGCCTGGCCGTCGTTCTTAAGCTGCATGGCAGGGTGAACTGGAATAACAGACTGCAAAGCTTGTTCTTGAGCTGCATTGGCGGCAGTATCGGTCAAAGCGCGGTTGTAAACATCTACATCAATAGACGGGATGCAATTGAAAATCGGGTTCAGATGAACGAACTCACGAATCTTGATTTTCAAGATCGCCCGGAGGTGATCTTCTAGCTTGTCTAGAGCGACTGGTAGTTCGTCTGGTAAGAAGGACATGAGGTAAGCCCTCATCAATAAAAAGCAGTAATACTCGCAGCATAGGCCACAAGTGGAGAATGTTAGCAGAGATTAACCGATTGTCAACAACCCTTGGCGAAGAAATCAAGAATTTAATCAAATCGGCTCAATAAGCCAATTAAACCCTAGCGAATTTCACTGCCAATGATCTCTTTCAAGCGCTTCAAACCACTGTGAACAGCTCTAGATACACCCATTTCAGACAAACCAAGAACATAGGCTGTCTCTTTTTGCGAAAGGTCATAGAAGAAAACAAACTCAACAATCTGTCTTGTTCTGTCACCAAGCCGCTTTAGAGCCTGAACAATTACTTCTCGCTCTTCTGAAGCACTAAACATATCTTGGCAACGCTTGTCTGGAACAACGTCACAGAGCGAGCGACGATCATCACGCTCTTCTTCATCAGCGCCCGAATCAAGTGAATCGTAGTGCAGGCGAGCTTCCCATGATTGCTGCGCTTCAAGAATATCTTCAACTGAAAAACCGGAATGCTGTGCCAACTCAGCCACAGTGGGCGCACGATCTAGGGTCTTAGTAAGGCGCTCTTCAAGCTGGCTCAACTGGGCATTCATCTCAGTGAGGCGACGGGGCACCTGCACTAGTGAACAGTGATCGCGCAAATAGTGGCGAATCTCGCCACGCACATAGCAAGTGGCCAAAGTGCGAAAACTAGCCGAGCGCGTGCGCATGGGGTCGTAATACTTAATGGCCTTGAGCAAGCCAATAGAGCCGACCTGTACTAAATCTTCAAAGCTATCAGGTTGATACTGACTGTATTTCCGGGCAATCTGCTTGACCAGACTCATATGGGAACGCACTAGCTGATCGGCCCCGGGCAGACCATTCGGTCCGACACCATCGGCTAACGAGATCACCGGCCGCATGCCAGAACGGGATATGCGGGGGCTAGAGCTAGCGTTGATTTCGCTCTTCTCGCTGCCGCCAGCCACTTCTCTTTCGCAAACAGCAGAACCAGCGAATGCATTGCATCCGCTCAACAAAACTTCATCGCCAGTAGTCACTTTTCTAGTCAAGGTCAAATCTCCCGCAATTTTCATCTAATTACGATTGACCCTGCACCCTCTCTCCAAGCCCCAGTATCTAATCAGCCCCAAAATCACTATTCCCTTGACAACCACACTTTAAACCAAACCTTTTGCCCAGAAACTCAGTCTCTCTAGCTAAATTGCCGGTTTTGGCTACAATTGCACTAGTTCTAATACTTACAAGTAAGCGGTTCTAATGAATAAGGCCACCAAGACAATTACAAAAATGAGAGTGCTCTGGGCCAAAGTACCGGCACAAAAGCAGCTACTCTTCATGGGCCTGGCTTGCATTGCCGCTCTGGTAACCTTCACCGCCCGATTCTGGCTACAGCGAGCACAAGAATCAATCAACGACTCTGTTGAGCAGTTTGGCATGGGCTTTGCTCAAGCACTTGCTCGGGGCGGTGCTGAAGCCCTTACAAACTCTGGCGATTTGAAGAGTTTGAAATATTACATTCTCACTCAGCGCGGCAAAATTAGAGCAATCGCCTACGTTATATATGAGGATATGGCTGGCAATATTTTGCTAAATCCCAATTCGCCTCAAGATTTAAAAAACATCTATCCCTATTACAAAGACTACAAAACCAATCCCGAAAACTTCATCGTTCCGGGCCAAAAGCTCAGCCCCAAAGGCTATCGCGCCATTACTCACTTTGTCGTGCCGATGCGCAAAAACAACAAAGACCTTGGTCTTTGCTGGGTTGGCCTCGACAGCGAAGCCTTTACGATTCTTGGCACACAACAAGAAACCACCAATTTCTTGATCAATATTTTCTGTTTAGTCGGTGCTCTCGGTGCCCTTGGTGTCTGGGCCAACTATGCCTTGATTAATGGCCCACTGCGTACTCTATCCCAGGGCGCTAGCCAGATTGCCGCGGGGCACTTCGGCCACGTTATTAAGGTGCAACGCGCCGGCAAAGAAATCGACCAGCTCGTCAACGCCTTTAACTACATGTCTAATCGACTGCAGCTCTACGATAAACAGAACGTTGATAGCTTGATGGCCGAGCGTAACAAATTTATTTCTGAACGCAACAAGTTAGAACTAGTTCTGATGTCGATTGCCGACGGAGTTGTAGTGTGCGATCGCGATAACAAAGTACAAATTGTAAACCGCGCTGCCACTGAAATTTTCGACAAAGATGCCAAAGACCTTGTGGGCAAGCCACTTGTAGTTTGCACTGAAGGGCCAGACCAACCACAAATTTGTCAGGTGGTGCAAGCCTTCACTGATACCACTATTGCCCCTGGTGCCTTAGAGCCCATCGTCGAGCAAATTCAGCTAGGCGAGCAAACAGTGCGTCTGCACATTGCCCCAATTATTCTCAACAAAGAATTGCTTGGCTCAGTAATGATCATGCAAGACAACACCAAGCAAGCTGAACTAGAGCGCATGAAAGCAGAGTTCATGAGCAATGTCAGCCACGAACTGCGCACACCAATTACCTCAATTAAGAGCTATGTAGACACACTCTGCAACCACGGCGAAAAGCTGGACCCAGAAATTCACCGCGAGTTTTTAGAAATCATCGACAACGAAGCAGACCGCTTGATGCACCTGGTCAATGACGTGCTCGAACTCTCTAAATTTGAAGAAGCCGAGCGCGATATGGAAATGGTGCCGATGGACATTCACCGCGCCTGTGAATCGGCCGTGCGCTCACTCAACCTCATGGCCCGCGACCGCGGCATCGAGCTTGAACTGGTGCCTTATGCCAATATTCCACTAGCAATTCTCAACCAAGAATCAATCGAAAGAGTAATCATCAACTTGATCTCCAACGGTATCAAATACACTCCTGAAGGCGGAAAAGTCTCGGTGATTCTAGGCGTAACCGACAAAGAAATTGCCGTACATATCAAAGATACCGGCATCGGCATTCCCGAAGACTCTCTAGAGCACATCTTTGACCGCTTCTTCAGAGTGGAGAAGAAAGTCCACACTATTAAGGGCACCGGCTTAGGCTTAACCATCGTCACCAAAATTCTAGAAAAACACGAAGGCCGCATTACAGTCAGTTCATCTTTGGGTGAAGGATCAACCTTCAGCTTCTTTATTCCTTTCTATATAGATCCAGCAGTCAAACTTGCCCGGGTTGGTTCAGATAGCGAAAACGGCAACGGGGCCAATAGTGTAGGGAATAATGCCAGTACTGCCAGCACTAGCGGCAAAACAGAAAGCAAAGCCGATAGCGAAAATGTAAAGGATAGCCAGGCCACTTCAAGCGAAGTATTGGGCTAAACAAAAACTGGCCCAAGACACTGAAACGGCCAACGCATATCCCCCGCAAGGCCCGCTGTATATGCGCCTGCTACCACCGGTAAATCCCCTGAACATTAGCAACTTATCCATTTACATAGTGGGTTTTCAAGGATGGTCGTGTTATTATCGTTCCGTTGACAAGGTCTCTTTGGACTGGCGTCCTCGGGGCATCCACACTTGGAACTACTGAATGACCGCAAATAGCGGAAAGAAAGGAGGAGCAATCGGGTTGGTTAGAGCAATCTATCCAGGTTCGTTTGATCCGATGACCTTGGGCCACTTAGATATCGTTCAGCGAGCGAGCAAGCTCTTCGATGAAGTGATTATGGCGGTGGTTGGTAATCCGGGAAAATCTCCCTTATTGCCAGTGGATGTACGAAAGAGCCTTATTACGGAAGTAGTAAAAGACCTCAAAGGAGTCACAGTAGGAGAGTTTCAAGGACTGACAGTTAATTATGCGAAGGATAATGGGGTAACTATTCTCATTCGCGGCCTACGAGCCATTTCCGACTTCGAAGCAGAACTAGGTATGGCCCAAGCAAATAAGCAACTTCTACCTGAACTAGAAACTATTTTTCTGATGACAAAAGCCGAGTATTCTTTTATTAGCTCCTCAACTGTGAAAGAAATCGCCCGCATGGGCGGAGACGTATCGCAATTCGTTCCACGTACTGTGAATGATCACCTTAAAGAGCATTTCAGCAGGGGTATCTACCAACAATGACCATGATCACTGCACCGACAGCCCAGGCAGCCAACACCTTCAAGCAAACTACAATCTATAAGCACCTAGATTTGCTTGAGCATCTAATTGACGATGCGGCCGGTGTCTACAAGTTTAAATTCATCAATGCTGATGATTTCCTTGACGTGCTAGACAAAGCACGGGCACGCCTACCCGAAGAACTGCGTGAAGCAGCCGACGTTCTCCAACAAAGAGACGAAATAATTGCAGAGTCGCAGCGTCGCTCTGAACAAATCATCACCACCGCTCGCCGCCAAGCAGAAACCATGCTGCACGAGTCGGAACTGCTAAAAGCTGTGCAAGCTGAAGTTGAGCGCATTCGCAAGCAAGTTGTTCAAGAAGTTGAGCAAATGCGCCGCGAAGCTCTTGCTGAAGCCGAGCGCATCAGACTTGAAGCTGACGAAGACGCAGCCAAGATCCGCGAAGGGGCCGACCACTATGCCGAGCAAGTATTGACTCGCATGGAAGGCGATCTTCAAGGTCTAGCTGTACGGGTTACCGAATCACAACAAATTGTCAGAAACGGTCAACGCCTGCTTGGTCAAGTAAAAAGACATGGCAGTCTCAGCCAACCCCTTGGTCAAAATCCTTTGATCAATGTTGCGCCAAGCGCTATGCCACTGCAGAATATGGCACCACAAGGCGCTATGCCTAGCGGTCTATCGAGCCCACTTCTGTCTGGTGGACGCTTCGAGTAAGCAACCAAGCAAGTAAGCAGACAAATAAGTAGTTCGATACCGCCACCCCGATTTTGCCAAGACGAAAGCCTGGCAAGATGTGGTAACAACTAAATCGACACGATTAAGTCAATAAAAAAGAGGCATCACTGCCTCTTTTTTTTCGTCTCATTCCCAGGGGCAGCACTCAGTGCGAGGCTGAAGAACCAGTATTCGGCTGTAGGGCGCCAGAGCCAGACGCTCCAGAAGAGCCAGCCGGAGCAGAAGCAGACCCACTACCAGGCGCCGGAGTTCCTACTAGGGGCTTGGTCAAATCTAACTTGGCCGGATTGGGTTTCACGGCTTTAGCCTGAGCCTCAAGAGTTGGTCTAGTCTTTTCAAAGCCGGTATATACAATTCCGGTAACCTTGCGAATCAATTCATTGGCGCGGCGATCGTTATGGGGCCGCTGCACTTGCATTGCCATAATCAATTTATGGCCATCTGGCGTGGTAATAACGCCAGTATCACCAACCATCGAACCGATATCGCCGGTTTTATGGGCCAGCTTAGCGCCAGGAGGGATGCCCTGGTTTATTAGTGTTCGAGTTTTAGTTCTCGCCATAATGGCGCGCATACGATTGCGCCAGAGATCGGACATCAACTCACCGCGTTCGACACGAGCCAACAAGTAAACAAGATCGTAGGGGCTGGTCTTATTGGTACCCTCTAGATCGGCCAACGGTGCATTAATAACCGTATTTTTCAAACCCCACTTAGCAAACTTTTTGTTGACGACCGCCTTGCCACCGAGCAAGTCAATAATCATGTTTGTAGCGGTGTTATCAGAAATGATAATCATCAGCTCAGCCACATCAAGCAAGGGCAACTTGGTGCCAAGCGGACGCCACTGCAAGTGACCTGAGCCACCAGCAACATGGTGCGGCTTAATGCTCATAATTTGATTGGGATCAATGTCACCACTATCGATGGCATTCAAAAGCGCCACAAGAACAGGCACCTTGATCATGCTGGCGGCAGAAAAGGAATTATTGCCATTGTAATCGAGGTAAGCGCCAGTCGCCGGATCTATGGCAAACACACCAGGGGTAAGCTTCTTAATCTGGCAAACCGTTTGCACATTGTCGCGCAGGTTTACTAGAGGAGTAGTCATAGCAAAGGGAGCCGCCAAAGGCACCAGCGGTTGAGCACCGCCAGTAGTACTCTCACAAGGGCTGGTGAGGGGATGGATAAGCCCTTGACCAACGGCCAAAAGCATAGCTACGGCTACGGCACGCAAAAGCCTCTGACCTGGGGGTAATTTGCGCTTACGTCTGCGCACCGAAATTTTCTTGGTCGGTTTATGCTTGAGCACCGAAACAAAGCGCTTAACCGTGGCCAAACGCGCCAAGCTAGCAATACTAAAGCCACGCGTAGTCTTTTGTAGCGCAGCAGCGTCTTTAGTTTTCTCGGGGGCCTCTAAAGCCATTCGTTACCCCTTCGCCAGGAATATGCAGAAGATATACAGGCATCATATCTGGTGTTGATTTAGATTGCCAAACAATTTTCAGCTTCGGCAACTCGACAAACTTCGACAAATTCTTGTGGCACCAGATGAGCCACCGCTATTCTAACTTAGCATTGCCATATGTCGAGCACCAACAAGGTGCTGCCGAAAACTTTTAATGAAAGCCACCACTAGTAGCTAATACTGACTATGCAGGCTCTTCTTCGCAATATTTTTCCCAGAGACGGGGATATTGAGCGCGAAAATAATTCTTGTCTTCGACGTCAAAAGGTTCACCATCGGGGGTGACTAAGCTCTCTTCACGGAAGCGATCGTAAATGGCACCATCGTTGTTACGCTCTTCATAAACTTCGCAAGCGAGGAAGAGAAACTCTTCGCAATCATCAATATCGTCGACATAAGCTAACGAATCTGGTTCGGCCAAAGCCGCTTCATAAGTCTCTTTGCCTGCCATGATTAGCCCGGCTCTAAAATACTCGAAGCCATCATCGGCGAGGCCACCATTAATTACGTGAGCAGCTCCCCAGAGCTCCCAGCGATAAGCACGGTCCATCATATGATCGACCATTTCTTGAAAGGCAATAATGTCTTCATCTGGCGCTTGGTGCAATATCTCTTTCAGCTTGGCAAGCTGAACATCTCTATCGCCGTCAGCCTCTTCTATTGAAGTGGCGATGATATACCAAAAGCCTTGCTCGTCCATAATCTACCTATGAGGAATTGTAAGAGTGTACTACATAAGTCTCAAGCTACTCGGGCGCTGCTCTGGCCGACTTAGAAATAGTTCGCGGCGCAAAAAGATAAACTAACAACAAAATGGCAGTGGCAAGGCTCACGAGATATTTAGTCTGAGCACTAATATCGGTGCGAGGAGAAACAAAACCCTCAATAGCTCCAGCAATGAGAAGCAGGAGCACGCAGCCAGCAAAGAGCTGCATGGCAGGCTTGGCAGTGCGTCGAAGCGAGTCTGAGCGGCTGAACTGACCCGGAAACATCAAAGACTTACCAAGCAGCAGCCCCGCGCCACCGCTGATAAAAATTGCGCTTAGCTCAAGCACACCATGACCAGCGACAAAGGCCAATAAACGCATAGCCATGCCATAGTCTTGACACACACCAAATATGGTGCCGATACTCATACCATTACTAATGAGAACAACAACTGTTCCTAAACCAAAACTGATACCAAGCACGAAAGCAGAAATGGCCACGCGAATATTATTGGTGGCAATCAGACTGGAGATGGCCGGTCCGTTATCTTGAATCGAATCGGTCCACAGCCTTTTATTCTCAATCATATGCCAGAGGTCGTCAGAAACCAGGGCCCGACCAGGGCTGACTTCCATCTGTCCAAAATGAACATCTTTGACGGCCTCGAAATAGCAGCCGGCGCAGGGAATAATGAAAAGCATGAAGGCCACTGTCACATAAACAATATTCTGCTGAACCAGCAGGGGGAAGCCACGGTAGAGAAAGCGCCATAAGCTGCCCAATCGGTCATCATGAGTTTGATAGACTTGATTGTGAGCTTTTACCACGAGGTTATTTAAATAGACCTGCACTTCATTGCTCAGCTTCAAGGCCCGCGCCCTTGACAAATCAGCCGAAGTAGCGCGATATAAGCGGCCCAGTTCTCTCAGCTGCTGCCGGTCAAGTGCTTTCAAGCCTCGTTTATCAACGACCTTGAGCAAATCTTCAAGCTGTTGCCATGACAACCTTTTGCTCTTGAGCCAGCGCTCTACATTCATTCGTTAGACAGACCCTTTATATGGTAATTGCCAGCTAATGCAACAGCCCGACTACTCTATCTCTACCCCTGAAAATGTCGATCTACACCTGGAAATCGCAGGCCTTGGCAATCGCCTCCTGGCTCAGCTGGTAGATAGCTTAATCAACCTGCTGACCGCCTTCATTGTCATCATAATCGCCCTAATCACCGGTTATCTAATCTCAGTATCGCCCCTCGATGCCCAGAGCAAGAACATCTGGTACGGCGTCCTGGCGATGATCTCGATATTCATCATCTTCATCCAGCTCAATTGCTACTTTATAGTGTTTGAAGCAATCTGGCAGGGCCAAACTCCAGGCAAAAAAGTAGCCGAAATCAGAGTAATCGAAGCCAACGGTCAACCAATCGGCTGGGCCGGAGCTATCATCCGCAACCTCATTCGCATGGTAGACCAAATTCTCTTCCTCGGCCTATTAGTAATGCTTTTCGACAAGAATGAAAGGCGCCTGGGTGACATGGCAGCCGGAACAATTGTCATTCGCGAACACAAACCAGACATCTCCACCACCCAGTTACTACTGGCAGCCCCAGCCGGTTCAGCCGACCTGCTCGATATCGGTCGAGTGACCCCAGGCGAATACGATCTAATCGTAGACTTCCTTAAGCGCCGCAAGTCATTAGCAAAGGCCTACCGCCCACTGGTAGCGCAAAAGCTGGCCAAATATTTCCATGAAAAGCTAGGCTCCACGGGCGACGATTCAGCTCCAGAGAATTATCTAGAGCAAGTATTTCATTCCTACCAAGCAAGAGCCAACGAGTAGCAGGCTACTTACTTAGCACTGCTTACTTAGCACTAATTACTTAGCGCTATCGCTCAGAGCTGGAACTTGACGCTTGTCGATTTCAACGTATTTGAGGTCCATCTCGCCGATGTACTCAGCGCGAGGGCGAATCAAGCGGTTGTTAGCATATTGCTCAAGTACGTGAGCAGCCCAACCAGACATACGGCTAATGGCAAAGATTGGTGTGTACAAGTCGTTTGGAATACCGAGCATGTAGTAGACCGATGCCGAGTAGAAGTCAACGTTAGGATTTAAGCCCTTGTCAGCTTTAACAATCTGCTCAATCTTGTAAGACATATCAAACCACTTGGTATCGCCAGCGCGCTTACCAAGTTCTTGAGACATCTTGCGCAAGTGAGAAGCTCTTGGATCTTCAGTCTTGTAAACGCGGTGACCGAAGCCCATGACTTTTTCATGACGCTCAAACATTTTGTCGAGGTGAGCTTCAACGTTATCGAGAGTGCCCATCTCAAGCAGCATTTTGATTACTTCTTGGTTGGCACCGCCGTGCAGTGGCCCCTTCAAGGCACAGATACCTGCAACGATGGCCGAATGCATGTCAGTCAAGGTTGCAGCAGCAACGCGAGCAGCGAAAGTGGAAGCATTTAATTCATGGTCAGCGTGCAAAATGAGAGCAATGTCGAGCGACTTAACGCTCACTTCATTTGGCTCTTTGCCGCCGCTGAGCATATAAAGGAAATTGGCGGCCAGTGAATTGTCTTCTTTAGGCGCAACAACTTCTTTGTTGTTTCTGATCAAATCCCAGTAGGCAACGATTGTAGGAATCTGAGCTGTGAGGCGAATGGCCTTGCGAATATTAGCTTCGCGGACATTGTCTTCAGCATCAGCGTCGTACATTGAAAGCATCGAAACGGTTGTTCTCAAAACTTCCATCGGCAAAGCTTCTTTCGGCATTTGCTTCATGGCCTTGACCACATCAGCTGGCAAGCTACGATTGGTGCGCAAGCCTTTGCTCAAAGTTTCAAGTTCGCTCTTGGTGGGCAAGCGGCCGTACCAGAGCAAATAAATGGTTTCTTCAAAGGTTGAATGTTCAGCGAGATCGTGAATATCGTAACCGTGGTAGATAAGTCTACCTTCCGTACCATCGACAGCACAGATTGCCGACGACGCGGCTACTATGTCCTCAAGACCTGCCTTACCCATGACCTGATCCCCAAATTAAGTATGAACTGTCAAGTTTTATACACCAAATGACATCAATCCCCAGGCAAATAATAGCCTTATCTTCATGGTGTTGCCCCAGCAAAGGTA
>Ga0209480_10000582_pt1 | contig 29711 bp, 23 predicted proteins | sample JI61114C2DNA_FD_187501 | JGI IMG/M metagenome (GOLD analysis project Ga0209480, IMG submission 187501) | Wastewater effluent complex algal communities from Wisconsin, to seasonally profile nutrient transformation and Carbon sequestration -... | ecosystem: Engineered > WWTP > Effluent > Algae... | reverse complement strand
ACAAGGAAAAATCCTACTATCAAATAGATCGATCTCACAATTCTTTAGGGTTGATGGAGTGAAATTACTGAAAATTTTGAAGGTGCTATGCAACCACGTGCAATCCATTGGCGTCTTATATACATAATTCACTTATGTATTAGTCCATTATGCATTCTCCAGAGCTATTGAAAGGCACTCTACAAACAATTCTTTTAAAGGTTTTAAAAGATAACGGTCGCATGTATGGGTATGAGATAACCCAACGGGTAAAAGAACTTTCGGCTGAGCGAATTCTGCTAACCGAAGGAGCTTTGTATCCAACCTTACACAAGCTAGAAGCTGAAGGAATGTTAAAAACCGAAGTGGTAACCATTGGCAAGCGTGTTAGAAAATACTATTCACTAACGGCAGAAGGCAAATCTTTGGTAAAGGAGCGAGTAAATGAATTAATCGCGTTTATTAAAACGATGGGAAATGTATTGCAAGTAGAATTAAATTGACAGCTACACGCTTCAAGCCGCAGGCAACAAGCAGATTCTGCCTTGCCTGAAGCTTGGGGCATGTGGCTTGCGGCTTTTATGCAATTGACAAACGACCATATCGACTACATCATCAAAGACCTCAACTACCGCGGCATTGTAGCCGATGGTATTCAGGAGGAGTTGATTGATCACATTTGTTCGGGCGTTGAAATGGAGATGAGCAAAGGAAAAAAATTCATTGATGCTTATCACCATATTCTAAAATCGTTTGGCCACACAGGTGGTCTGCGTGAAACACAAAAAAAAGTTATACAATCTGAAAACAATAAGTCGAGAAATATGCTTAAAAATTATTTTACAATCGCCATGCGCAATTTGCGCAAACACAGTTTCTATACTTTTATAAATGTTGCTGGCCTTTCGGTGGGGCTGGCAATTTGTTTTATCATTCTACTATTTGTAATTAATGAAACGAGTTATGATAAACATTTTGAAAATGGCGATCGCATTTATCGAACGAAGAGCGAAATCAAGTTTGGTGGCAATCACTATAACATGCTGTATGCGCCTCCCATTCTGGCAAGTGCGCTTGTTGCTGAATATCCTGAGGTGGAGGCCGCAATCCGTTTTCGGGAACGAGGCTCCTATCTAGTTAAGCGAAACGTTGACAATATTAAGGAAGGCAATGTAATCTGGACAGATAGGGATTTCTTTAAAGTATTTTCTATTCCAGTCATTGCAGGCAATGCAGAAACTGCACTAGCCGAACCCAATACAATCGCTATTAGTGAAAAGATTGCTGAAAAATATTTTCCTGGTGAAAATGCGTTGGGACAAACCCTTATCCTGGATAATAAAATGAACATGAAGATTACGGCTATCTATAAAACGTTACCGCAAAACACTCATTTTCATTTCGATATTCTTATTTCAATGGAAGGTTTGGATGAAGCCAAAAGGCTGGTGTGGTATAGCAATAACTTTCAAACCTATCTTCTCCTGCGGTCGGGTGCTGACGCAAAACAATTGGAAAGCAAATTCACGGAGTTAGTTGTGAAGAATGCCATGCCACAACTGGCAGAAGTGTTAGGTGCAGATTTTACCATGGAAAAATTTATTGCAGCAGGAAATAAAATGGAATACACACTGCAACCCCTTTCGGATATTCACTTAAAAAGTTCTTTGCAAGGTGAATTTGAACCCGGCTTTGACATGGCCTACGTATACCTGTTTGTTGCTGTTGCATTATTTATTCTCATGATAGCCTGCATCAACTTCATGAATCTTTCTACTGCACGCTCTGCAAATCGCGCCAAGGAAGTAGGAATACGAAAAGTGATGGGCTCTTTTCGTTCGCATTTGATGCGCCAGTTTTTAACAGAATCAATCTTACTAACCTTTGCTTCAATTTTGCTTGCACTGGGTATTGCCTATTTGCTGTTACCATTCTTTAATCAACTTTCATTAAGAACACTTTCAATTCCATTTAATCAACCTATGCTTTATCTAATTATAATAGCAGCTGCATTGGGAGTTGGTTTGTTAGCTGGAATTTACCCTTCCTTTTTCCTCTCAGCATTTAAACCGGTTAATGTGCTAAAAGGAAATGTTTCATTGGGTATGAAGAGTGGTTTCATCAGAAGTGCTTTGGTGGTTTTTCAATTCACAATCTCCATTTCACTGGTGATTGGCACACTCGCAGTAAATCGACAACTTAATTATATTCAAAACAAAAAACTTGGCTTCAATAAAGATCAGGTAATTGTGATAGAAGATGCGTACGCATTAGGCACCAATCGCACTCCTTTTAAAGATGAAATCATGCGAAGCGGAAAAATGGAAAATGCTACTATGACTGGTTTCTTACCGGTAAGTGGAACCTGGCGAAGTGATAATCCTTGGTGGGTAGAAGGTCGTGATCCTGCTGTTCAAGAAAATATGGTGAGCATACAAAATTGGCGTATCGATTATGATTACATCAAAACGATGGGTATGAATATTAAGGAGGGTCGTGATTTCTCAAGAGACTTTCCTTCCGATTCATCGGCAGTAATAATAAATGAAGCAGCGCTAAAATCATTTCGTTTTGATGGCGATCCTATTGGTAGTAAGATTCAAAGTTTTGGCAGTGGACCTGATGGAGGACCGGACAAGGATCATCCTATAAGTCTTACCGTTGTGGGTATTGCCGAGAATTTTCATTTCGAATCATTGAAACAAAATGTTAGTCCGCTTATGATGGAATTAAGTAAACGTGCCGAAGGCCCCATATCTTTTCGCTTTCAATCTCAAAACGCAAAAGAAATTATTCAGTTGTTGGAGGTCAAGTGGAAAGAACTTGCACCAGGCCAACCCTTCAACTATTATTTTTTAGATGAACGATTCGGGACAATGTATGCTTCCGAAATGAGACTGGGGAAAATTTTTGGAATCTTTTCTATGATCGCGATAGTTATTGCATGCCTTGGTTTGTTTGCTCTAACTTCTTTTACAGCTGAACAGCGGATGAAGGAGATTGGGATAAGAAAAGTGTTAGGTGCTAGTATTAGTAGTATCGTCCTGCTACTATCTAAAGAACTAGGGAAGTTAGTACTGATAGCTTTTGTGCTAGCTGCTCCGCTTGCGTGGTATGGTATCGATTGGTGGTTGAAAGACTATACATACAAAACTGAAATTGGTTTCGGGCTATATGTAATCGCTGGCGTTGCTGCTTTCTTAATCGCCTGGTTAACCATGAGTTTTCAATCGTTCAAAGCTGCCAATAGTGATCCGGTTAAATCATTAAGAAGTGAGTAACCTTTTGTCATCATATATTCATATTTTAAAGGCCTTCGTGAATCTGGCTCATGCTTATCTTAAAGTATGGTAAATATTTTAAGATAAGTAGTCCATACAATTCCCAACTAGCAAAAATGGCAAGGCGCTATTTGGGTTTACGCCTACCTGCCCGACCAAGATACTTAAATGCGTCAACCATTAATATGGTTCCCGTAATACCTGTTACTCCTCCGCTTACTAGAAGAGCTTTGCCTAACTCATCATTCTTGCGACCTAGCATAAGCCCACCAGCAATAGTTACTGTATAACCGATGGTTGCGACCAGAATACTTCTCTTAAATTTATTTTGAGCGAGAGAAAGATTTACTTGAATTTTATCAACATCGGTGCGTAATAAAAGGATTTCTTGTTTCAATTGTTCCACATCTTTAGCTTCTGTTTGGCTAACACAAACCAACGGGAACAAGAGGAATAAGGGGAAAAGAAATTTGATCATTTGTAGAATCGATTTCCCGAAATATAAAATGAGAAACCGTATCGTGCAAGGTTAGTGATCCAACCAAGATTTAAAATTCGCTGAACGGTCGCGACTAACAGCCAGTTCGTGCGCACATGGCTGATTAAGCTTTACTTCTAGTCGGGTGCTTATTAGCCCCTTTACCTCGGCTATGGCATTCACATTTATAATAGCTTTACGATTAATTCTAAAAAATAATTTCTTATCCAATTTACGCTCCAACTCCTCCAGCGTATAGTCGATCAAAAATTTCTTATTATCTTTTAGTGTAAAAATATACACCTCCTTTGATTCGGCCCAGAAATAGGCTATCTCATCAGTCGATTTATAAAAAAGTTTATTACCTGATTTAACAAGTACTCTTTCTTTTACGTCCTCGCTGCTATTGCTAACCCAACTTGTTAATTGTTGAAGTTGTTCATTTACATTATGATTCTCAAATCGTTTATACTTCTTTATGGCACCAAGAAGTTGTTCTAATTGAATTGGCTTAAGAAGATAATCTATGCTGAAATGTTTAAACGCTTGCAAGGCGTATTGATCATAAGCGGTGGTAAAAATAACCGGGGCATCAACTTTTGTTTTATTAAAAATTTCAAAACTCTTTCCATCAGCTAACTCAATATCAAGAAATAGCAAATCAATCTTTTTTCCAGTTTCAAGAAATGAGGTTGTCTCTTTTATGCTATCAAACACTTCCAACACGGAAATGGATTCTGCTGTTGTATTCAACAATGAAATTAGCCTTTCTGCTGCTAATGGCTCATCTTCTACAATAACTACGTTCATTTTTCAAGTTGAAGTATTGGCAGTTTAACGATGAATTGTGTGTCTGTTTCTTCTATTTTAACAGGCCTATCCGACAAAAGTTTATAGCGGCTAACAATATTCTTTAGGCCTATATTGGTCGATTCTTCTTTTGTTTCCTTTTTTTGAAGTGTGTTCTCAACGATTATATAGTCGTCTTCATGAGTTAGTCGTATGGTTAATGGCAAATTCCTCGAAGCAACATTGTGTTTTATGGCGTTTTCGATTAGCATTTGCAACGAGGCCGGAGGCACCATTTCTGTGCCCCGTAAATTTGAAATATTGTTTTCAACAATCAGGTTGCCCCCAAATCGGGTTTGAAGCAAATAGGTATATGAAAAAATGAATTCTATTTCTTCGTGAAGGGAAACAATTTTCTTTTCTTGATTGTAAAGTAAGTATCGATAAACCTGCGAAAGCTGAGCAATAAATTTGGAAGATGCCTCTGCGTTTTTGTGAACCAACGTGGATAAAACATTAAAACAATTAAATAAAAAATGTGGGTTAATTTGATTTCGTAAGGCCTCAAACCGAGCCTCTACATTTTCCTTTTTCAATTTCTCTGCTTCCAGTTCTGTTTTCTTCAACCGATTCATAAAAAATACAATCGCGTTAATACAATTCAGGAAAAGATTTACCCGAAAGCCAAATGCAACTAATAATTTCCAGTGTTCAAATTTTAATTGGGGAAAGGTTCCTAATAAAAGATATAGCGCGAATAGAGAAACTGTTGAAGCAATTATCACATTACCCAAGCTTGCTATAAATAATTTTAGAAGCGGATGAATTTTAAATTGCCCCTCGGCAATTATTACTCGCTCTGCTACTCTGTTTAGCTCCCACACACAAAGAACAACTGCGGCAAGCGTTGCAAATAGATAATAGTCGGGAAGATCAAAATCAAATAACCTCGATCCAACCGTAATTCGAATATTGACATACGAATACAGGGATAGAAAAAGGATGTATAGATATCGGTATTTAACTGAAAACACGGCTACTATTTAATCGTTTGAAGTCCTCTTATTTAAAAAAGAGTAAAGCCCCGCTTTTACCGCGAGGCTCAACTCAAAATCAACCTATTATACTTATTATGGTAATAATACTTTATCAATTACATGGATAACTCCATTCTTACCCTGAATGTTTAAAAGTGCGGCCTGAAGAGTCGCAGGATCACCCGAACCGCCAACAACTGTTAGATTCGTTGTGTTAACGGTGATGTTACCATTAAGTGTAACAACTGGTCCAGATACTAAATCACTTGAAAATCTTCTGGCTCCTACCACATGTTTTTTCAATACTGCTATTAATGTCGACAATGGAATTTCGTTCACATTAGCTACGTCTAACGAAGTGTAAAGTGCCTGAAATGCTGCGTCTGTTGGAGCGAATACCGTCAATTCTCCTGTTGATGCACTCACAGCGGCAAGTAAATCATTATCGCCTTGACCTTGTGTGCGCTGAAGTGCAGCAAGCAATTGTGTGAACTGAGGCGCAGCTGCAGTAGTATTAGCAACAACTATTTCGGCTATTGTTTGTGTTGGCGGAACAAGCGTTCTGTTAATCACATGAACAATACCATTTGAACCTTGAATATCGGTAGCTGTAACCTGAGTGTTGCCATTAATAAATACTCCGGCAGCACTCTTGCTCAAATATATTTTAGCACCTCCAAATGTTGCAGCCGAAGATGGACCCGTTGCTATATCCGCAGCCTTAATTTCAGTTGCTCCGGCAATTACATGATATGATAAAATAGAAGTTAGCAAAGCGTTTCCTGTTGCATCATTGGCTGGCAAGGAAGTAATACCTGCAGCTGTAAACGCATCGTTGGTAGGCGCAAAAAGCGTTAACTCATTTTCTGTTGATAAAAGTGTGGGCAATAACCCGGCCTGAACAACTGCCGCAACTAATGTAGAAAAGTTTTTATTGAAATAAGCTGGAGCAACGATAGTTCCTACAATAGGAGCAACTGTTGGTGGTACTAATACTGCATCAATAACATGCACCACACCATTTGTTGCCTTTACATCAGCTGTTACAACATTTGCCGAACCGTTAAGCTTTACACCAGATGAAACGTTTACTGCAATGGCTTCACCATTCGCTGCGGTTACATTGCCTGTTGTTAATTGGGTTGAAAGTACCGCTCCACTTGTAACGACATGATATTGTAGAACATTTTTTAAAACGGACTCAGGTATATCGTCCAAACTGGTTTGACCAATAGCTGAAAGTAATCCGGCAAACGCAGCGTTTGTTGGAGCAAACACAGTATAAGTTCCTGTGCCACTAAGCGTGCTAACCAAATCAGGATACTTTGTAAGTGCTGCCACCAGGCTACTTAAGTCTGAGTTACTCTGTGCAAGAGCCACAATGTTTTTAGTTGCAACCATTTCATTGCCATCATCCTTACAGCTAATAAAGGAAAAGGAGAAGATTGCAATCATCGCTAGTACTTTCACGTAAAAGCGCGGTGTAATTAGTTTGCTTAATTTCTTTTTCATGCGAGTTTGTTTAATTGTTTGATGTAAAAACCAAACAATCCGCTTTTTGATTTACCGATACCCGATCAAGGGTATTTAATCAGGGGTGAATCTCAATATATGGATACTGAATCGGGGTTATGGTTTTTGGCTCGTTGATGTCATCTCCGTTTAGGAAACCCACAGAGTCATTTATTCATATCGCAATGCCTTCACGGGATTGGCTCGCGCTGATCTTATAGTATGGAAACTAATCGTTAACAAGGCTATCGACATAGCAATGGCTCCACCCAATAAAAATAGTAATGGATTTATTCCAATGCGATAAGCAAACTGTTGCAACCATGCTTGAAGGAAATAATAGGTTATTGGGCTAATTATAATAAAGGATAAAATAATCAGCCAGGCAAAATTTCGCGAAAGCAGAATGGTGATTTGACCTTCGGTGGCACCAAGCGCTTTTCTTATTCCAATTTCTTTTGTTTTCTTTTCCGTAGTAATGGCCGCTAAACCAAATAAACCCATACACGAAATTAAAATCGCCAGTCCGGCCATTATCGACACCACTGCACTCATTTGTTTATCCGATTCATACAGCACTTCAAAATGCTCATCAAGAAAAGAATAATCGAATGGATAGCTCGGTACCTGGGTACTCCATAAATCTTTTACTAAAGCAATGGCTTCATCTGTTCGGGCACCATCAATTTTAACCGACAGTTCATCGTACCCCCAATCCGGATGTACAACCATCTCCAGCGTATTTACTTTATAATGCAGTGAGTTGAAGTTGAAATCTTTCACTACCCCTATAATGGTACCCAACGAATCATTATTGTACCACCCATGACCGGCTGGCGTACCTACTGTTTCTTTTAGTCCCAACTCTTTGGCGAATGTCTCATTGATGATAAACGCTTTGCCGTTATCGCTGGCTATTTCTTTCGAAAAGTCGCGCCCATCCTTTAATTGAATGCCATACACTTTTAGGTAATCATAATCTACGTTAACATTACTTGGCGTGATCTCCATTACTCCCGTATCCGCTTTCACTTTAAAGCCCCATTGATGAAAGTTATTTCCAAGTCTTTGACCACTGGCCGTCACTCCTTTGATGATTGAATTTTTTAATAACTCTTGTTTGATCGTTTCGAATTTATCATTCGCCTCGCGGTTCATCGGCACCAGCATAATTTCATTTTTATCGAAGCCAATGTCTGTGTTCTTCATAAACGACAATTGCTGAACGACAATCAGGGTGCTCACAATCATGGCTAAGGCTAATCCAAATTGAAGAACAACCAATCCACTTCTAAAAAAGGAGCGCCCTTCACCTTGCGCTCCACCTTTCAATACTCGCGACATATTAAAAGAGGTCATATAGAAAGATGGATAGATTCCCGTAAGGAATCCAAGCGCAACTGTGCTGGCCACAACCAATACTATCATTTTATATTGACTGAAAAAGAATGTGAGCGAAAGTTGTCGACCAATAAGACTATTAAGCATGGGCACGGAAAGTAAATCCAACAGCACAGCTAACACAAGTGCCATAAAAGCTAATAGCATGGATTCAAAAATAAATTGACTAAAGAGTTGTAGTTTTTTAGCGCCCACTGTTTTTCGCACGCCAATTTCTTTCCAGCGATGCGAAGCCCGGGCAGTTGTAAGATTCATAAAGTTTACGCCTGCAATCAAAAGAATAAAAATTCCAATAACATAAAACACATCCAGGTAACTGCCATTAAATTTTCGGTAGTTATTATAATCATGCTCAATATCCATTGAACTTAAATGAACCTGATTGAGAGGTTGTAGATAAAGCTTATAGAAGGTGTTAATATCGGGGTCATCCATGTGCCGCGACATGAAGGCTGGAAACTTAGCTTCCATCTCTGCAATATTTGTATTGGGATTTAATACAAAATAGGTGTTTAGTGAATTTCCACCCCATTGGTCATTGTATCCCTTGTTCTCGGCAAGCAGCGTTGCTACCGTTGATAAGGCTGAAAATTGTAGGTGCGAATTCTCGGGAACATTTTTTAGAATTCCAGTAATCTTAAATTCTTTTTCACGCCAAGTGAGCGAATTACCCATAGCCTCCTGGGTTGAATTAAAAAACTTCAGCGCTGTTTCCTCTGTCAACATTAATGAATACGGTTCATTTAGTGCCCTGGATCGATCACCAGCTAATACTTCAAAATCAAAAATCTGAAGGAAGGTGCTATCTACATACGCAATAGACGGGAGTAATAATTTCTTATCTTCTTTCGCCACCAATTGATTTCCACGATTAATAAATCGTGTATAGTTATTTACTTCAGGAAATTCTTTTTGAATAGCGGGGCCCATGCCCGGCATCGATAAGGCGACTTTTTGTTCATTGGTGCCTGGAAAGTTTTGGATTTCATCAAGGCGATAAATCGTTTCGCTTTTCATATGGAAGGCATCAAAACTTCGTTCGTCTGCAATAAATAAATAAATAACGAAACAGGCGGCTAATCCAATAGCCAAACTAAAAATATTGATAAATGCATAAAGCGGATTTTGGCGAATATTCCGTAAAGCAATGGCGTAGTAATTTTTGAGCATAGCACGAGGAGTTATCTATGCATATACTCTTATTTTCAATTGAGGTTACGAAATAGGTTCTTATTCGCTTTCTTTTAACAACTGCTCATAAAACCAAAGCGCTGTTTTATAGCTCTCCAGGCTTACCCGCTCGTCTATTCCATGAAACCCGATGGGGTCTATCATAGGACTGAACTTAATGATGTTTGGGGATACTTCGCCAAAATAGCGTGAGTCAGTTGCGCCAATCATAAGAAAGGGTGATGTGAGTAAATCTCTATAACTGGTCTTAATTGCCTTTTCAATTTTTCGGTAGCCTTCACTGTTCATAGGTGTTACCGCAGAGGCTTCTGAAAACGCTCCTTCTAACACACTTACTTTTACGCGATCATCGGCAATAATTTCTTTCACTTTACTTATCACCGCTTCAGCCTTATCGCCCGGCAGCAGTCTGAAATTAATAGTTGCTTTAGCAAGTGTTGGTATAACGTTATCTTTTATTCCTGCTTGAATAATTGTAGGTGCAATGGTAGTGCGCACCATGGCGTTGCCGCCCGGGCTGCTTTCATAAATACCCACAATCATACTTTTAAACATCCACGGATTGGCAAACGCCAGTCGTTGCACAAATGGCATTTCCGGTCCAAGGCTTTCAATAAAGCCGGTCATCGATTCTGAAAACCTGGCTTCAAAAGGGTTTGCTCTTAGTTTAACAATTGCTTTTGTTAAAACATCAATGGCTGTTTCGGGGGCAGGCATAGAACTGTGGCCGCCCGCAATTTCTACTGAAAGCACGGCCGACAAAAATCCTTTTTCGGAGGTGCCTAAGAGCGCAACTGCTTTTGTTATTCCCGGAATTTGATTTGTGGTTATGATACCGCCTTCATCGATAACAAACTCTGCTTGCACACCACGCGCCTTCAAAAGTTTGGCTACCGCTATTGCACCCGATCCCCCTATCTCTTCATCGTGACCAAAAGAAAAGTATATCGTTTGTTCCGGTTGAAAGTTATTTAATAACAATTTTTCAGCGGCTTCCAACATGCTGATCAAATTCATTTTATCATCTGTTGTGCCGCGGCCCCAAATAAAATTGTCTTTTATTTCTCCCGCAAAGGGATCGACCGTCCATATCGATTCAGTTCCTTCTTCAATAGGAACAACATCTTGATGCGCCATTAATATAATGGGTTTCCGCTGTTCATTTTTTCCTTTCCATTTATACAAGAGTGTATAACCGCCAACAATCTCCCGTTCTAACTTAGCGTGAAAAGTTGGATACGATGTTTCAAGAAATTTTCTAAACTCTAAAAACTGAGCCGAATCAAAATTTGCGTGATCTCCATACGAAATCGTTTTAAACGAGATTGCTTCTTTAAGGTGCCGCAATGCTGCTGGTGTAATTTCTGGTGCTGGCAAAGCCTCCACCTGCATTTGCTTTGATGATTTAGTAAATGTGTTTACCAACACGATAGAAATCAGTAGGGTTAATGCCACCAGAAGATAGCGGAAAAGTTTTTTCATAAGCTTTAAGTGTGTTAACCTTCTTAACAAATGTAAAGCATTGAAATCACTAATTCATAGGTGCGTACGTTTGGATTTCAGTCCTGAACAACCATCGTTCTAAACGTGAGGTTTACGCGTGGGCTTTTTATTTTCTTTGTGGGCGGTAAGCGATGAAGCCAGTTTGTTTGTGTTGTACCTTTCATCACCAACAAACTTCCATTTTCTAAAACCATTGAAAGGGTCTCCTTTGTTTCTTTATGTTTGAACGCGAACTTTCGTTCGGCTCCAAAACTCAAAGAAGCAATTGCGGTGTCTTTGCCAAGTGCTTTTTCATCATCACTATGCCAGGCCATTCCTTCATCGCCCGTGTGATATAAGTTAAGCAAACATGAATTGAATGTTACTCCTGTAATTTTTTCCGTAAGCTTTTTTAATTCAAGTAACTCAGGTGTCCAGATTAATGCCTGCTTGGTTGTATTCGAATACGTATATAAATAATTTGAATTTCCATACCAAGCCACTTTACGTTTGGTTATCAGGTGCCTTCCAAAAATTACAGCCTCATCATTTTTCCAAACAATTGTGTTAAGCATTTTATCAAGGTAATGCTGCGCTTTGGGGTGTGACATTATTTTACCATAATAATTTACTTCGCCATTGTGCGGCAGCAAATTTGAGATCACATCTTGTTTAAATAAATCCATTTTGATGAGTTACGAATTTAGAAGTACGATTTACGAGTGAAAAAATGAGTAGGTATAAATTTATTTTGTGGCCTTAAATCGACATCGTAATTCTCCATTTCGTAAATCGTTCCAGTTTTGATATTCTTTCCGCAAGCAATTACCACATGGCCGATACTTTAATTTTTGTGCTTCATTATTTGAGGAAAAGAAAATTCGATTCGCTGGGTTCATTCTCATCCCAGATTTACAATCGAGCCTGCCATAAATCTTTAACCTGCTGTTGCCACCTAATGTTATTTCCCCCGATTTAATCAGCGCATGCAATTTTCGCTTTCGCGAGAATTTTGTGTTTCCTAAACTGATGTGATACCACATAGCCGATTTACGATTGAATGGTTGCGAATTTTTTTAACGATAGATGACTCTCAAAATCGTACCTCGTAATTCTTAATTCGTAAATACAAACAACTCGTTATTCTCCATTCGCAAAGCTCCTTGCTGCTTCCCAGCCTATGATTGCCGTCTTGCGAGTAGATCCCCACATGTAACCACCAACCATTCCGGTAGATTGAATTACTCTATGACAAGGAATTAAAAACGCAACCGGGTTGCTGCCAATCGCAGTGCCCACAGCACGCGAGGCATTAACATTCTTAATTTTCCCAGCTATCGTTCCATAGGTTGATAGCTGACCCATAGGAATTTTCAACAGCGCTTCCCAAACTTTCAATTGAAATTCAGTGCCCTTTAAATGCAGCTTAATGCTGTTGAGTTTTTTCCAATCATGGGTAAAAATGTATAGTGCGTTTTGCTGAATCATGTCAACCACCTGGCGGTAGGTTGCATTTGGAAAGTTATTTTGCAGTGCGGTAAGAGCTTCTTGTTCGTCTTCGGCAAAGGCCATGTAACAAATACCTTTTGGCGTTGAGGCTACTAACATATTCCCGAAAGGACTTTCTGCAAAACTATAATTGATAGAAAGTTTTTCACCCCCGTTTTTATATTCACCGGGTGTCATGCCTTCAATATTTACAAACAAATCGTGTAGCCGACCAGTACCAGAGAGTCCGGTTTCAGTGGCAGCATCAAACAAGGTTGCTTGCTTGTCTTTCAAAATATATTTGGCGTGTTCAACACTAATGTATTGCAAAAACTTTTTAGGGCTCACGCCCGCCCATTCTTTAAACATGCGTTGAAAGTGAAACGGACTCATGTGAATTTTATCCGCCACCTCATCTAAGTTTGGTTGAGTTTTAAAATTCTCTTTGATATAGGTTATCGCTTCAGCAATGCGGTTGTAGTTGATTGTTTCCTGCGTGGTCATGTCTTTTGAATTTGATGACTCAAAGGTGACACCTTACTTGTTGAAGAGAAACCCGAATGTTGCGATTTTTTAAACCACATAGGAACAGAGGCCACATAATTGATTCTCTATTCTTATGTGCCTATGTGTTTAAAGCCCAAGAATTTTATTCGTGCGTTCGCGGCTTACTTGAACTAACTTTTCATTTTTGGAAATGGATTGACCAAACGAAGGAACTATTGTTTTTAGTTTAGATTTCCATGCATCCGACTCACATTGTTTTTTAAAACATTTAAACAAAATCTCCAGCATAACTGCCGTTGCTGTCGAAGCGCCTGGCGATGCACCTAACAATGCAGCCACGGTTCCGTCTTCCGACACTACTACTTCTGTTCCAAACTCCAATACCCCACCTTTCTCTTTGTCTTTCTTAATCACTTGCACACGCTGCCCCGCTTCTTTCAATTCCCAGTCTTCTAACTTTGTAAAAGGAACATATTCGCGCAAAGCCTCAAGCCTTTCTTCCGGAGTTTGGCGTACTTGTTCAATCAAGTATTTAGTGAGCGGAATGTTTTTCAATCCCGCAAAAATCATGGGCAACGCATTGTCGGGTCGGATTGATTTTGGTAAATCCATCAACGAACCATTTTTTAGAAACTTAGTTGAGAATCCGGCAAAGGGACCAAAGAGTAATTCTTTTTTTCCGTTAATCATGCGTGTGTCGATATGTGGCACCGACATGGGTGGCGCGCCAACCGATGCTTTACCATATACCTTTGCGTGATGCTTCGCAATTAATTCTTCATTCAAACATTTTAACCACAAGCCACTCACCGGAAAACCACCATAGCCCTTGCGCTCTTTTATCTCAGCCAGCTTTAATAAATGCAAGGTTGCTCCACCTGCACCAATGAATGCAAACTTTGTATTCACTTCGCTTTTCTTCCTGGTTTGTAAATCGCGGATGAATACATCCCAACCACCTTTACCATCCGGATCAAGATCGAGTACTTCCGTATTGTAATGAATAGTAACTCCGGGCATCTTTTCCAATCGAGCAATCATGCCTCGCGTAAGTGTTCCAAAATTTACATCGGTTCCAAGATCCATGCGCGTTGCTGCAACTGGCTCCGACTTCTTACGACCGCGCATCACTAATGGCATCCATTCCATCATCAAGTCCCGATCTTCCGTGTAGATCATGTCTTTAAAGAGTGGGTTTTGAGTTAGTAGCTCGTATCGCTTTTTTAAGAAATCAACATTTTCTTTTCCCCAAACCAAACTGATGTGTGGAACTTTGGTAATGAAATCAGCCGGGTTGGTGAAATATTTATTCTCAACGAGATAGGACAAAAACTCTTTCGTGATCTCAAACGACTCGGCTATTTTAAATGCCTTACTGCACTCAACCGAACCATCTTCTTTTTGAGGCGTGTAATTCAATTCACAAAATGCCGAGTGACCAGTACCTGCATTATTCCAGGCATCTGAGCTTTCTGTGCCGGCTTCATCAAGTCGCTCAAAAATTTGAATGGTAATATTCGGATCTAGTTCTTTTAGAATAACCCCAAGTGTAGCACTCATTATTCCAGCTCCCATCAACACAACTTCTGTTTTGGGGACAAGCGGTTTGGTTGGCTTTGTCATGAATTGATTTTAAAGCACCCAATTTAGAGCATCATTATGCGGGTTGCAAATAGAATTCAGAAAAACGAACGCAAGTCAAATTAACATCCGTTTGCGGGTTGTCTCTTTAACTTATGCAAACAAACTCTCGACTTGAATCATTGGACGTATTTCGTGGCCTCACCGTTGCGGCAATGATTCTTGTTAACAACCCCGGTTCATGGAGTCAAATTTATTCTCCCCTTGAGCACGCACCATGGAACGGCTGCACGCCTACCGATCTTATCTTCCCGTTCTTTCTTTTCATCGTTGGTGTGTCCATTCATTTTGCTTATCGGGCTAAAGCCGAAGCGGGATTAACTCAAAAGATCTTTCTAAAAATCATTCGAAGAACACTTATCATCTTTTCACTTGGCATTTTCCTTTCCCTCTTCCCAAGATTTGATTTTTCTGTTGTGCGAATTCCCGGTGTGTTGCAGCGAATCAGTTTGGTCTTTTTCTTTTGCTCTGTTTTATACCTGACCACAAACTGGCTTACGCAGATTCGCATTGCGGCAATACTTTTAGTGGGCTACTATTTAGTGATGACTTTTGTGCCAGTGCCCGAAGTTGGACCAGCTAATTTAGAACCTACTACAAACCTGGGTGCGTGGCTAGATTTTTCACTTATGGAAGGTCACTTATGGGTGCAAAGCAAAACGTGGGATCCGGAAGGTTTATTAAGTAGCGTGCCCGCAATTGCAACCGGTATTATCGGAATGCTTACTGGCAAATTGATTTCGGAAATTAAAGAGCCCGGAGTTCGTGTAAGCTGGCTATTCTTTATTGGCTCAATTCTAATTTTTCTTGGCCTTGGGTGGGGATTGTTTTTTCCGATCAACAAATCGTTGTGGACGAGTAGTTATGTTTTATATACTGCAGGTATCGCCATGCAATTTTTAGCTGCGTGTCATTGGCTTATTGATGTTCATGGTATCAAAGCTTGGTCGAAACCCTTTACCTGGTATGGCATGAATGCCATTTTTGTTTTTGTTGCTTCCGCGCTACTGGTAAAAACGTTGAGCCGAATTAAAATAGCTAATGGTGAAGGAGAAATTTCCGTCTGGAGTTATTTCTATAAAGCTGGCTTTGAAAGTTGGCTCGCTCCGATTAATGCATCCTTACTATTCGCAATAACGCTTGTTTCATTTTTTGGTGTGGTGCTTTGGTGGATGTATAGAAAGAAGATTTTTATTAAGATTTAATTGTTCCCACCAGTTCATCTGTTCTTAATTAACTGATCTTGATTTGTAATCAAGATGTAAATCGTAATTACTATACTGTCCATTGTATTTTTCAAGTCTAATTTTCTACATCAACTGCTTGTCCTTATACCTTAGCCGTAGGTACAAAAAGCCGATTAATGATAATATTGGTTGGCCAATTAAGTACATGTTATTTAAAGGGTTAAATTCTCTACCACCAACTCCACATCTTGCAGCAAGGCCATGTGTCGCAACACACCGCCATATTTGCCTTTGCTTACTGTGTCAAAATATTTCAACACCCATGATCACACCAGACCGGTGGGTAGCCGCACGGATCGCCTACATCGGGCCGAATCCAAATTTGTTTAACCATACATCCAATTCGTTTCTCAACAGGTCAATTTAAGTAAAGAAAGATAAGCAAAAATTGATTTCACTGCGCGTCTGTAAAAATCAATTTTCAATCTGTTGTTATTAGGCAAGGGTGATCTAATCAACAAATACATACCTGTTGCCACGGATAATGGCATCCGTGCCAGTCGGTATTTTCTAATAGTAGTGAGAAAAATGTTTGGCCACAGGCTAGCCAAGACTCTATTTTAGAGTACACTTAACAGTATTGCTATGGCTCGACTTAATTCTACGGCTCAAAAAATTCTTTCTGGGCTTTTCCTTTTTGCTTTTTTAATGTCCGCTCAAAATCTAGTGGCACAATCGCTAGCCGACTTTAATGTGGGTAAGAATGAGTATTATGGTAATGGTCATTGGGGGCTTGCTTTTAGTTTTTCGCACCTCACCAATTCCGATGCGCCCAATCCATCGTCACACAATGTAACTGGGTTGGCCTTAAAGATCGATTACAAAAAGTACAATTTAGAGAAAGGCGGCAAGCGATTTTTCTTTCAGAATAAAACCATTGGTGATATGCTTTTTATTTTGGGAAGCGAGATCTCAAGCGGCAAGGGTGCTGAACGGGCCGAGAACTCAACAATTAGTACTGGCCTTATTGGCTGGTCAAGCTGGGGCTGGAATTTAGTTGCTACTAATAAAGCAACTTTTGCTGTTGGCTTTAATTTAAACGATTATATCGTAGGCTCAACTTATGTGTACACAAACGCGCAAGGCCAAAAGCAAACTCCCATAACCACTGAACCACAAGGCTATTATTGGGCTGGCGGCCCTTCCTTCTTTTTCGATTATCAGATTTCAGAAAATTTAAATCTCCAAACTTTCGCTGGCTACTCCATGAGCTTCTGGCGAGCCGTTTCGTTGGACTATGCCACTAAGGATAACAATTATCCTAAACCACATTTTGCAGAGCTTAATGTGGAAATCCAAACTAAGTTTCATTTGTATGGGGGATTTGATTATACCACCCTAATTAATCGTGGTGACTTGCCTAACAATACAAAGCGCTTTGATATTATTGTTGGATATCGGTTCTGAGTATCGCGCAAAAATTTAGTCACTAAAGTTATTGCAATGATTTGATTTCCGTTAGCACTATTGTAACGGTTGTGCTGCCAATATTCTCATCATAGTGTTTGCCTACATAGTCTGACCAAAAGGTATCACCAACTTTCTCATCAGAAAGAAAAGGCTTACCATTCTCTGGATAAATCTTCAGCGTTCCTCCTGATATAACATATCCCGATTTTGGCGGATGGGTATGCCAATTATCTTTTTCACCAGGCTTTAATGAGTATTCTACTATCCGCACAAATTCGTTTTCCAAAAGTATTTTAAAGTTCTGAGGAGAAACTTTTACTCCATCTAGATTTATTCGAGTTGCATCTGTTTTTGCTAGATTGTTGTGCGATGCATCTATTGAAAGCGCATCCAATTTCTCTACACCTGATTTAGAGTTTTGCGTACATGAAATTAGCAGGCACAAAATTGCGATACGAGAAATTAACTTAGTCATAATTTTAAGAATCATCGTACAGTTACATTTAAAGCAGAAACAACTACTTTTTATGCGAAATTGCCGATAGCGCTTCAATTGGAAAATCGGTAATCAGAATATCAAGTTGTTGTTGCTTCACTTTAGTTTGATATCCTGCTTTTTCCAGCGGTCGTCCAGAATTGGTTTGTGCCTCGCTTACATCGGCCATCACGTTAATATGATTTTTCTTAAGCTGATCAATAACATTGGCCGGAGTATTTGAATTTACATACGCTACTTTCTTTGCTACTGGTAATGAGATTTTTTTAAATTGTTGCCAATCTGCATCAGTAATAATCAATGCCGAAAGCATAACCTTCTTTGATAAACCAGCAACTTTTTCAGTCAACTCCATATTGAATGTTAAGGTCAGCGCCCGGTTTTCCATGTTGTATTTTTGCAACAAAGAATAAACCTGAGCATGAATGGGTGTTTTAATATCCAGCATCAGGTTGATTTTTTTGTGCTTGGCAAATTTTAGCAAATCTTCTAAAGTAGGAATGCGCTGATCGGTTATCGCCCCGGTTTCTTTTTTTAAAAACAGGCCATTCAATTCGCTATCCGTTAAGTCGCCTACTTTACCTTTTCCTGTTGTTGTGCGGTCTACCGTTTCATCATGCATCATATAAATGGTCCCCGACTTACTCACTCGCAAATCAACTTCAGTCATTATTGTATCGCGGCCAAATTGCTTTTCGATAAATTCCATTAATGGAAGCGAGCTTTCTGGGTAATCAAAATAATAACCACTGCGGTGGCCTGCAATTTTTAATTGTGCGTGCGACTGATTAATTAAAAGCAGGGTGCTTAGTAAAGCGATGATAATTTTCAGCTTACTCATAGTTTGTGCGTTGGCTCTTCTGCAAAATCTCCACGCAATACGCGGTAGCGCTTGCGGGCTTCGGCCGCATATACACTGCCCGGATATTTATTTAAAAATTCGCGATAGATCTCCATCGCTTTGTCTTTATTTTTTAAGTGTCGTTCGTAAATTTCTCCTTCAAGAAAATAGGCATCGTCCGAAAGAATATCGTCTCCAAATTCAGTTACAATTTTTTCGAGCAACATAATTGACTGCTCAAATTCTCCGCGCTTCATGCGAAGGTTCGCTTCAAGCCAATAAACATCATCTTGTATTGAAGCAAGGTTTGTGTCTGTTTTTAAATCTACCCAAACCGAGTCTGTTAAATTTATTTTGTTAGATGCTGGTAATAAGTTTTTTTCAAAAGCCTCACTTACGCTCATTTTAACTTTCTTAGTCACTTGAAAATTATTCAATCTTTGAAGTGCCTGTTCAATTTTATTTTGTGCCAGCAATAACTCGATGGCCGCATATTCTTTTAGCGCAGCTCCTGTTGTGTCGTAGGCTGTGTTTTCCTTTATGCGCATGCTCAATTCCATGGCATCGTTAGCTATTTCGCGTGAGGTCGCTTGTTTCAAAATATCCAGGTGTTCTTGCGCTAATAAAAAATCGCCTTTAAAGTAGGAGAGTTTTGCATTTTTCAATTTTGCTTCGTACCCAAGCGGGGTTTCGCGCTGCGATTTTTCAACCTGCGAATAAAGCAAGGTTGCCTCCCAAGGCTCTCCTTTCAACAAATAGATGTCGCCTAATTCAATCTTGGCTTTGCCCTTCATAGCTGGCGATACTTTGTTGTTCTCAATCAAACCGTTTAATCGGGTTACTGCAGAGTCTTTTTGATCTAGGTAATAAGCATATAACATCGATTGACTCAGTGTGGCCTCAAAGCCATTTGGATGATCTGGGTAACTATTTTTAAAGTTCTGATATTCTGAAATCAGGTATTTAACAGAATCTTTATTAACCGGAAAAGAATTTTTTACTTGCGCTTCGCGTGTTTGTATAAGCCCTAACCTGGCCGGTAATTCATTTACCGTATTTGCATATTCTTTTATTACGAAAGAAAAACTTTTATCTGCGTTCAAAAAGTCTTTGTTGTTAAGTGCAACCTGGGCAATCTCTAGTGTTTTTGACTGCTCTTTTTTAAAACGTTTATCATACGCACGCGCTTGAATAAATGCACCATAAAAATTTTTTTGCTGCAGGTTTACCCAAATCAACAAGTCGACAAACACTTCAGTGTTTTGATTTTTTTGAACCTTGTCGTAAAGCAGTTTTTCCAGGCTTTCCAATTCTTCGGGCTTCGTAAGTAAAATTTGCATCAGGTTTTTTACGTACGAAATATTGGCGGGTGTTTGTGTTACATAATTCAAATATTCCTCTACCATTTGATCGCGCTTGCCCGACATGCGATACAGGTTTGCTAACTCAAGCATATAAAGGGAAGAACTGTTTGATGCTGTCCTGGCTTGCAATAAAGCTTGAATGGCGTAGTCGGTAAGATTTCTGGACGCTAGATAGTCGGAGGTTGTCTTAAGCTTGTAAGCATCATCGGCCTGTGATTTAATTAAATTTTTAAAATATTTATTTGCTTTACTGATGTCGCCAGACCGCACATAAATAACTCCAAGATCTAGTCGGTAGTTAAGTTTTCCATCTCGCCTAATCAATCGCTCCACATACTCTTCGGCCTCGTTATAATTTCCAAGGTCAAGTAACAAGTTGAAATAGTTTGTGTGGATAAGTGGAATGTTTTCATTTTTTTTTGCCAGTTGTTGATACATCGAAAGCGCTTTATCTTTTTGGCCTTTCAAATTATATTCATTGGCAATTTGTACTTCCTGAAGGTCTTGTCCAAATGCAGGTTGCATAATCAATCCACATAGGAACAGCGCTTGTATTCTTATTATTATATATAAATATTTAATATAATAGTTATTATTCCTGTGCATTTGTGGATAAGTATCTGTTGCTTAAGTGAGGGTGCATAGTTTGTGAATAGAAGTGATTTATCTTATTTAGTTTTTATTGTTTAAACGAAGATACAATTAAGTTATCCTCATTTTAAGTGCTTTGTTAAAAATGAATTTATATTGTCAACAGACTGTAGATAACTGTTTGTGAAGTTGTAGTTATAAACACGAATGTTGATGAACTAGTACTATTGGTTAGAATTTTTGATAGAAAAATATTTATGAACAAGATTAAACAAGTTGTTCAGAATTTTATCCCCAATGGTCCAACTTCCCAATTTGCCCTTATCGGGAAGGTGTATTTGCCTTCTTCCGATTTGTAGAAAATTACTTTTTCGGGTTCTATTGCTTTATAGAAGTTTCCGGCATCCCATTTTCCATTTTTGTTCGTATCTATAATTACTCTTATTTTGTATTCCAAAGGTTTAAGATAGCGAAATGTAGTTTCGGTAGCATTCCTAATTTCTCGAATGACTATTTCATCTTTTATGAGGAGCTGAACGATGTAGTCTTTGCTTTTAGTTATAATTTTTATAGCTATTGATCCTGTTTCTTCTTCCTTTAAAAAAGTGATCTCTTTCAGCATTACTTTTGAGGTATCCATTTCGTAAGAGATCATTGCTCCTTTTCCGAATCTAAGGAATGGCTTTTTTTGTTTGCTTTTACCAGTTACTTCCGCTGAATTAAGAGGTTCTACTTTTTTATTTAGCTCTAGCGTATGATTAAGTGTATCTATTTTTAAATCTGCGGATTCAATTTTAATTGTATTTAATGAATCTAGTTTAATATAGATGCTATCAAGATTTAGATTTGATATTGGCTTGTTAAATGAAAGTTGATATGTGAATCGTTTTGAGATTGGGTTGTAGGTGTCAAGCAATTCTTTTACGCTAAAGGTTTCTTTAGCTACTTTTGTTTCAGATTTCTTAATATAAAATGTTGTATCCAGTATCTGTTGAATACTATCTTTTAGGAAGAGATTTACTTTGATTGAATCTTTATCCTCTAGGGCGTGGTAGAAGATTAGTTCACTTTTTTTATCTCCTAAAGTTGCAAATGCTTTGGTTCTATCCGCTATGTTTATATAGAGCGAATCTGGATTTTTATTTAATCTTACTAATGTGCTTACACTTGTATGTCGAATGCTAGTTAATACGGGTTTCCTCGCATCAACAGCAATTAGACTTATGTTTACCGAATCCTGATTAGTTGCAAGCTCTATTGGCTCGGCCCTGTAACCGAATCTTTCATTTTTGCTTTCTATTTTTAGATTTTTGTTTTTGTCGTCAAACGCGTAGATATAGTAACTCCCTCCTTTTAGATTTTGAAGAGAGAATTTTCCTTCTTTATTCGTTTTGGTGAAGTATGTTGGTGTCTGGGTAAAAATGTCAACCGTATCGCTTTGGTATAATGCAACCGTAATTTTTTCAGGAATTTTATCTGAGAACGTTAAAGAAACGCCACCTTCAATACTTAGTGAGTCTATTTCTGGTCCGGTGCTAAATGCGAGGCGTAAATTCTCAACTGGATTTCCTTCAGTAAGATCTTGAACACCTTCTCGGAAATTTAGGCTATAGGTTGTATTTTCTTTCCAGTCATTTTCTGGTTCAATTATAAGCTTGTTTTTCTTTACTGTATAGGTTGTATTTTTTCCTGGTGTTGGCGTAATTAAAATTTCCTCCTTTGCATCTTTTAATTTAATCGGTTCGCTAAACGTTAATTCAAGTTGACGACCCTTAAAGTTCTTTTTCCCTATTGATGGATTGGATGATACTAGCTCGGGTAAGATTTCATCTTTAGGTCCACCGGTTGGAGTAGTTACGGTGGCACAAGCGAGTAATGTGTTGAATATAGCTACAGATATAACCCGGACTAGTTTCATTTGTGGGTAACAATATAGATAAGACTTGAATACATCCCGGTTTTAGAAGCGCTTGCGTTTGACTTTATCCCGTTCATTACTGCGTTGAATATTCTTGTCGGTAAATTTTTTTTCGTCTTGTAGCTTTCACTAAGCAAGGAAACATAGAATGAGTCTAACTTCATAGGCTCAGTTTTAGCAAGAGTTAATCCGTGGTTTTGTAAAAGTTGATGCATATTACTTTTGGAGAAATGCCAAATATGACGTGGAACATCGTAGCCAGCCCAATTATTTTTATAATGTTGGGCATCAGCCGATTCATGGTTTGGTACAGCTATAAAAATTATGCCATCTTCCTTCAACAGATTTTTCAGCGACTTTATTTTTTCGTTTAAATCATGAACGTGCTCCAATACATGCCATAAGGTTATAATGTCAAACTTTCGATCTATTTCTATTAGAGACGAGTTGATAAATGATTTGGTGATTTCATTTGCTTTTTTTCTGGCACTATCCGAAGGCTCAACACCGGTTATCTCCCAACCATTTTTTTGCATATGATTTAGAAACTCTCCGGTTCCACAACCGAAATCTAAAAGATGCCCTGAATTTTTATAATTGGTTATCAGTTTATGCTTCCTGCGTAACGTTAGCTTTCGCGCTTGTAAATAAATTTTATCTATGATGGTTTTACTTCCGCCTGTATGTGAAATGTATTTGTCCGATTTATAAAAGTCACCAATAGAATTTATGTCAGGCCTTGGGTTAGTGATTACAAAACCACACCCGCTGCACTTTTGTAGGTTAAAATCTTGTTGAGATACCGTGTGGTCCTTGGTATTTATAAAGGGGATAAAGGAATTTGAAAGACAGATTGGGCACTGCGAAATTGTTTCTAATGTCATTATTTTCCAAGATAGACGGTGAGAATAGAAACATCAGCCGGTGAAACTCCGCTAATCCGCGACATCTGTCCGATGGTTTCGGGCCGGATGCGTTTTAGTTTTTCTCTTGCTTCAGATGACAACGCTTTTACCCGATCATAATCAAAATCTGATAGGATTTTGTATTCCTCCAGACTTTCAATTTTATCGGCCATTTTTTGTTCACGCTCTATGTATGATTCGTACTTCAAATCAATTTCTACTTGTTGAAGCACTTCTTCTGAATAGTTTTCTAAACGAGATTTTAGAAGTGGATCAATTTTCTTCAAATCATTCATTCCTATTTGTGGCCTTCTTAACAAAGTTACAATCGGTACTTTTTCTGTAATCGTTGTTGTGTTAAGATTTTCGAGTTCGTTATTTACAACCGCAGGGGTCGCACGCATTTCTTTTAACTCCTTCGAAAGTTTAAGAATGGCTGCCTTCTTCTCTTGCACTTTCTCCAATCGTTTTTCGGTAGCCAATCCAATTTTGTGACCCATTTCCGTTAACCGGATATCGGCATTATCCTGACGGAGTAAAATTCTATATTCCGCTCTTGAGGTAAACATACGGTAAGGTTCTTGAGTCCCTTTATTTACCAGGTCGTCAATTAACACCCCAATGTATGCCTCCGATCTTTTAAGTATAAAAGGTTCTTTATTGCTTACTTTATTATGCGCGTTTATACCGGCCATTAGACCCTGACAAGCGGCTTCCTCATAGCCCGTGGTTCCATTGATTTGACCAGCAAAGTACAGATTATCAATGAGTTGAGTCTCTAAACTCATCTTTAATTGAGTTGGAGGAAAATAGTCATACTCGATAGCATAACCCGGCCTAAACATTTTGGCATTCTCAAATCCTGGAATTTTTCTAAGAGCCTGATATTGAATATTTTCTGGAAGTGAGGTTGAAAATCCATTAACATATATCTCAACTGTATTCCATCCTTCAGGCTCAACAAATATTTGATGCCGTTCGCGTTCTGCAAATCGATTTATTTTGTCTTCTATTGATGGACAGTACCTAGGCCCTAATCCCTTTATGCGACCTTGAAACATGGGAGATTGATCAAATCCTTTTTCAAGTTCCTTATGGACGGATTCATTTGTGTAAGTAATCCAACAACTCAATTGTTTGGTTAAGGCTTCCGTGTCTGTGTATGAAAACTTGCTAGGCTTTGTATCACCCGGCTGTTCCTCCATAACGTTATAGTTGAGAGAGCGTCCATCAATTCGTGGAGGCGTTCCAGTTTTCATTCTGCCGGATTCAAATCCAAGTTCTATGAGCTGCTCGGTGATTCCTGTAGCCGACCTTTCAGCGGCACGTCCACCACCAAAGCTCTTTTCACCAATATGAATCTTTCCGTTTAAGAAAGTTCCGTTTGTTAACACTACTGCTTTCGACTTTATCTCTAAACCTAAAGCAGTTTTTACTCCTACAACCCGCTTATCTTTTACGAGAAGACCACTGACCATTTCTTGCCAAAAGTCAACATTGGGAGTATTTTCTAAAGCCAATCGCCACTCTTCCGCGAAACGCATTCTATCATTTTGTGTTCGAGGACTCCACATAGCCGGTCCCTTGGATAGATTGAGCATCCTAAACTGAATTGCAGACTTATCTGAGATAATTCCTGAATAACCACCCAATGCATCAATTTCCCTTACAATTTGTCCTTTTGCAACGCCACCCATTGCTGGGTTGCACGACATCTGGGCAATGGTGTTCATATTCATTGTAACCAATAGAACTTTCGAGCCCATATTGGCGGCAGCGGCAGCGGCCTCACATCCGGCATGACCGGCACCCACAACAATTACATCGTATTCAGGAAACATGAAGGATTATTTGGTTCCACGTGAAACATAAATCTTAATTGTAGAATTAATTGTTCCACGTGAAACTCTATTTACGCAAAGATAGGCAAGCTTCTTCTTTTTTGCGCATAAGGGCTTTTTCTGTCGGCTTTTTGTCTTTAAACCCTAAAAGATGAAGAACACCATGAATCATAACTCTGTTCATCTCATCTTGGAAATCTACTTTGAATTTTTGTGCATTTTCCTGCACCCTAGGCACACTTATATAAATGTCGGCTTCTAAAATCCCCTTATTAGTTGAATTACTAAAGGTGATGATATCAGTAAGTGTATTGTGATCAAGAAACTTCTGGTTTAAGGAGAGTAGGTGCTCATCTGAGCAAAAGATGTAATTGATTTCGGTTAGGCGCGCTTTTTCATTTTTGATCACTTCCTTTATCCAGGAAACCGTTTTTCTTGGTTTGCTTACAGAATAGTTGAGGTCTTCATTAAAGAAACGGATGCACCCCATTTCAATTCATGTAAAAGCAGAGCTCTACGATTTTTCCTTTCTCAGAGAAATCAACCTCATCGGCTAAATGCTTCATAAGAAAAATGCCTCTCCCACCTGGCTTTTCTAGGTTTTCGGGTGCAGTTGGGTCAGGAAGATTGTGATAATCGAAACCGATGCCCTCGTCCTCAACGCGAAACTTGATAAGCCCATCTTCAAGCATTAGTGCTAAAGAGACATTCTTTTGCGAATCGCCCCTATTTCCATGCTTAATAGCATTATTTACAGCTTCTGTTACGGCAATCATTATGTTGCCGTAGATGTCATCATTGAGGTGATACTTCTCTTTCGCGTTATCAATGAAGCTTTCTATCATCCTGATATTTTCAGAAAGCGAGGGTATTTCAATACGGATACTATTCATGCCCGACAAATCATTTTAATTCTTGTGCTTTAATACGTTTAAAATACTCACCTATCTCCTGTTTATAATATGGATATAGCTTGGGTGGCACTGTTTTTAGCAATTCTACTTCTTTTTCTTTTAATCTTAAATATTCCTCAAAAGCGCGTGGAATTTCATTGGTATAATCCTTTGCGGTTTCTCCTTTACGCTCCTCGTCCAAATCTTGTTCGCGCATAGATTTCTCAGCCTCTAAAAGGCGAGTTAGGATTTCTTTCTGCCTTTGAATGGTTTGCTCAGTTATCTGCTTATTAACTAAATCCATTTCAGTTTGTTCCATTTTTCCGGGTAAATCTCCGCCTGGCATTTTGCCACCCTCCTGTTTCATTCGCTCCTGCATCTCTTGTAAGGCTCTTCGAATGCGCTCTTGCTCAGCTGCCATTTTTGCAAACTCCTCTGAAAGCTGCCGCCCACTTTTTCCATTGCCGCCCTTTTTCATTTCTTCCATCTGCTGATTAAGCTGTTGCTGAATTTTTCCTAAGCTATCACCGCCCTTTCCCTTACCTTTTTTCTTTCCACTTCCTGGCTTGGCATTGGCCATCATGTTCATCATCATTTCAAAATGATCATTCAACATAAGCGCCAAATTATTTATGCTTGTCATAGACAATTGCATTTCCGTGCTGGCATTTGGCTTCTTTCTTTCTTTAATGTTATATACAGATTTATCAAGATGATCATTGAGCTCTCCAACTTCCCGCGTTACAATTGAACCCATGAAAGCATCTTTCTTAGATAGACTTAACAAGCTGTCTTCCAGAACCTTAGCATCATCTTTTAGCTTTAACTGATTCTGCGAAAGCTGAACATACTTTGGGTCCGTTTGCTGTATAGGACCAAACTCTTTTATTAAACCCTCTTGATCGAAAGACAGTTTAATCAGGCCGTGAATAATTTGTCGCAAGCTCTCAAGATTTGCCTGGTCAATCTCCATTTCCATAGAGCTCTGCATTCCATCCATGGCTTTCTGCATTTCTTTCATCTGAGAAACCGCCTTCTTTTGCTTTTCAATCGATTTTTTTGAATCGCCCCTATCAAGAGATTCTTTGCTCTCTTCTTGCGATTGCCCTACCTCTTCCTGCTTCTGCTCATCAGGTGTTTCTTCAGACTTATTAAGTTCTTCACCTAATTTATCAAGCTCTTTAAGCTGCTCTTTAAATTTATCAAATTCATTTTTTAGGTCTTCCTGCTCTTTAGATAATTCTTCGGTGGTTGATTTTTGTTTATCACTCTTTTCAGAATCCGATTTTTCGTTTTGCTTTTTATCTTTCTTCTCGGATTTCTCGCCAGCCTGCTCTTCTGTTTTTTCTAATAACTCTTCCTGTTTTTCTGTTTGTTCTTTAAGCTTGTCAATGGCTTGCTCAAGCTTATAATCGTATTGTAATTGCTTGAATAGTTCTAGCGTTCTTTCCAGTTCTTTCTCCAGGTTAATTTCTTTGCGATCCATCTTCTCCAACATTTTCTGGATTTGATTTACATCGGCATTTTCTTTCAACATCTTTTCCATTTCCTTGAAGAGTTTTTTAGTCTCTTCATCCAACAGCTCATCCATCAGTTTTTGAATCTGTTCTGACTTTTCTTTTATGCGTTGGTTTTCCTCAGAGAAATTTTCCTTCTTTTGTTCAAGCAGCGCATTTTCTTTTTGCATGGTGTTGATGACTTCATCAAGGCGCTCTTTTTTGTTAAGCAAATCTTCCAGCATTTTTTTGTCCTGCCAATCGAGAGTTTGTTTACCTCGTAATTTTTCCTGGGCTTCATCAATAGATTGTTGTAGCTCTTTAGCTTTCTTCAAACTTTGATCAACTTTATTTTCAGCCGATTTTTGCGATTTAGAAATCTCTGCTTTTATTTCTTCTTCGCTTGGTAAGGAGAAAATATAATTAGCACTGCGAGACGACTTTCTTCCATTGACGCCATCATTATCCCACACTTGCAGATGATAAAATAGTTTGTCTCCGGGTTGCAAGTTGAGTGAATCCATGCGCCATTGATAATAAAAATTTTGTTGTTGCTGTCGCGAGGCAAGTGCAATGGTTTTACTTTTAGTCGGAAGTTCTTTTGTGCCTTTTACAATGTGATAGTTTAAAGATAAACCGGTTACTCCGTAATCATCGCTCACCGATCCGCCCAACAGAATCGATTTGAAAAGGATAGAGTCTTGAAGATTATCAACAACAACTAGTGGGTATTGATCTTTAATAACACGCACGGCATAAGAAATCCGATCTTTGTTTTTACTCTCATCATTCTCCAAAACAATAGAATAATCGTCTGGATTTTTAAACCCCTTACTGAATGTAAACAACTCTTTATCAATAAGTTGCATGTAATTTAGGTTGGGATCGGATGTAAATTGAATGCTTGCCTTTTGAGCGTGCGCAGCACCAATTTTCCACGTTACTTTTGTGCCTTCCGGAATTTCAAGATTGCCAGCATTTATTAACTCTTGCGCTTTTAAACCAAGATAACTCGGATAGTCTAATGAAACTTTTAATTGCGTTAGCTCGGGTCTGTTTACAAGTTGAATTTTATGACCATCAGAAAAGAAGCCCGAGCCTTCAAATTGAAAATCAATTTCATTCTGAATATTTTCGAATGTATAAGTAAACATGCCAGCCTCTGCGGTTTCCATTTTCCAACGTTGGCCACCACCCGAAATAATATAAACCGCAGCCGGTAATGCGGTGCCTTCAGTTTTTAGATGCAGTGTAAAATCTTCATTGAAGAAGGCAAGCAGGTTTTGATCTTGGATAATAAAATTGAATGGTGCTTGCGGAGAAAACTCCTGGTTGAATTGCACAATTCGTTTTGCGCTTTGGGTAAAAATTCCCTGATTGAGAATTAGTAAAAACAGAATTAATAAAAACGGAATCGCGAAAAACTTGAGATACTTTCGGTTTTCTTTGAGGTCAATCGCTTGGGTAAAATCAATATCCTGAATGGCAATGGCGCGTTGAGCAATTCCAGCATCGACTAATGCACTGTGATTTTCGAGCGAGGCAAGTTGAATTAAGTTCAGAAGTTTGTCGGAGATATCCGGAAAGAAACGACCAATTATTTGGGCGCTCTCTTCTTTACGCAATCCTTTTTTATAAATCCACCAGGCAATGGGCTCTCTTAAAAAACGAAGTATTGAAAAACCAGCCACTAAAAAGAATGAGCTAAAAATTATAAAGCGACTCGCTTTACCAAGCCAGAGATTGTACTCTAAAAGCGAAGCAATAAGAAAGTAAGCAAGTAGTATGGAGATTGATAAGATTGTACCCCGAATTAATAAATTGAGGTAATACCTTTTGGTAAAGGAATTTATTTTGTCGTTAATATGATTAATCCCCACGGCCATTCTTAAATCTGAAACGAACTTATCTTAAAGATAGTTT
>Ga0209480_10000581_pt1 | contig 29724 bp, 21 predicted proteins | sample JI61114C2DNA_FD_187501 | JGI IMG/M metagenome (GOLD analysis project Ga0209480, IMG submission 187501) | Wastewater effluent complex algal communities from Wisconsin, to seasonally profile nutrient transformation and Carbon sequestration -... | ecosystem: Engineered > WWTP > Effluent > Algae... | reverse complement strand
ATGCCGATGAAGGAGTGGAGTTGCGTAAGGCCGGAATTCATCTTCCCATTATGGTGATGAATCCCGAGGAAAGCGCGTTTGATGCCATTGTTGAAAACAACCTGGAACCTGAATTATACTCGTTTGATATCCTGATAGCTTTTGACCGCTTCCTGCAACAGGAGGGGTTACAGCAATACCCCGTGCATATTGAAGTGGAAACGGGAATGAACCGTCTGGGTTTTGCCGTGGATGAAATGAAAGCGCTTGGAGCCTGTCTGCTGGACAGTCCTTCCTGCAAGGTACAATCCGTATTCTCTCACCTGGCTGCCAGTGAGGAAACCAGGCAGGATGCATTTACTGAACAGCAATACCGGTTATTTACCGGTGCAGCGGACTCATTGCGGGAAATACTGGGTTATTCTTTTCTTACCCATATAGCCAATTCGGCTGCGGCCATCAGGCATCCGCACTTACAGCTGGATATGGTAAGGCTGGGTATCGGTTTGTATGGGGTGGATAGTGCGGACACGGGTCAGTTGCACCTGCAGCCGGTAGCTACATTAAAATCCACCGTAGCGCAACTAAAGCACTTGAAAGCCGGGGAGTCGGTCAGTTATAACCGCCGGGGCAAACTGGCACATGATGCCCGGATAGCCACCATACGTCTGGGTTATGCCGATGGTTATCCCCGCAGGCTGGGTCACGGGACCGGGAAAGTGCTGATCAATGGTCAGCTTGCACCCATTGTCGGTACCATCTGCATGGATATGTTTATGGTGGATGTAACGGCCATACCTGATGTGAAACAAGGCGACGAAGTCATCATTTTCGGGCAGGAGCTGCCGGTACAGGAACTGGCCCGCTGGGCAGATACCATACCCTATGAAATTCTCACAGGCATTTCTCAACGGGTTAAAAGAGTGTATTTTGAAGAATAGGGTCTAAGGTTTAGTATACTATTATCAGGAGGGGCTGTTTACTAATACTAACGACTAACTACTAAAGACTATTGACTAACGGCTTCTCCCCCCAATATCCTTATATTTGCTCCTTAAATTTCAGTCATTGAAACTCAGATCAGTTGCATTCCTTATTGCTCTAATTATCATTGCTGACCAGGCCCTGAAAATCTGGATCAAGACCGCGCATCCCACGGGGGAAGTGGTACGGGTATTGGGGATGGATTGGTTCCGTCTGCATTTTATTGAAAACCCGGGAATGGCCTGGGGCTGGAAATTCGGCAATGAGACAGGAAAAATGATACTGACGCTTTTCCGTCTGGGTGCGGTGATATTCGGAACCTGGTACCTGGGACGGATTGTGAAGGAAAAATACAGTAAAGGTTTTATTATCTGTGCAGGCCTGATCTATGCAGGGGCATTGGGTAACCTGATCGACAGTATGTTTTACGGGATGATATTTGACAAAGGACTGCATTATGATCCCACGCTCCAGGATTATATCAGCTATTCCGGTGTGGCACAGTTTTCTTCCAACGGGTATTCTTCTTTCCTCCATGGAAGCGTGGTGGATATGTTATACTTCCCCATGATTAAATCGCATTTCCCTTCCTGGGTACCGGGTATAGGAGGCGATGAATTTGAATTCTTCAGCCCGATCTTCAATATCGCGGACGCGTCCATTTCAGTCGGTGTGATTACCCTGCTCGTATTCCAGAAACGTTTTTTTAAAAAAGAACAGGAACCGGAAACAGCCCCGACCATCGAGACCAGCAGCGAAATAACGGATGAGGCACAGGTTTCCTGATGCGGTTAATTTGTTTTCAGTACTGTCCGGTAAAGCATGGTATCCGGAGTTTTTACCTGTAAAAAATAGACGCCTGCCGCTAAATGCCCCGTCTGGCTGATCCTTACATGATTTACACCACGGATCAGTTCCGTTTCCTTGATTATAACCGGCCGTCCAGCCGCATCCAGTAAGCGGATCGACAGCGATCCGGTTTTTGGTGTCGAAATATCAAAGGACAGTTCCTCCCGGAATGGGTTAATAACCGCGATAAACATACTGCGGGCATCAGCCTCCTGGTTGATTAGAATTGTTCTGGACAATGTGGACTGATATAATTTATTTACGATCCGCAGCCGGTAGAAGTTTGGCCCCTGTATTACCTGCGGGTCTGTAAATTGATAGGTGATCTGTTCCTGGGTTACTGTTTCACTTTTTACTTCGCCAATCCTGGTAAAGTTCATCCCGTCTGTGCTTTTTTCGATTTGATAGGTTACCGGTTCCGGTTCCCTGTTTACTGTCCATTTCAGATCTGAATGCGCACCACTGCCGGTGGCATTGAACTGTACCAGTTGCACGGCCAGTGGGGGCGGACAATCAATCACGTTCAGTGTAATGGCTCCGTTGTCAAGAAAATAGCATCCGGCTGTAGTCAGGTTGGAAGCCGTGGTGGCCACCACTACCCGGTATTGATCACCGCTATTGGCCAGCAGCGTATTCCATGGCGGAACATTATAGGTAGCTACGTGTTCCCATTCGGTGCCATTCCAATAGGGAACAGCCGGGCCGACCACAGGCGTTACATCGGTCCAGGTGGTACCTCCATCCGTGCTGCGTTGCCATTTATAATAATTATAAATATTAAAATAAGATCTGACTGTATCACTCAGGGTAATGTAATTGCTGTCGCAGATAGTCGGATTCAGCGAAGGCGCATATTTTAAGTTAGGAGCACAGGTGGAAACGGAAATGTCATCCAGTGCCCAGTCATTACCCCCGCCACCCGGCGCGTTGTTGAAAAACTTCAATGTGAAACTTGTCTGTGTTGGGCCAGTAAGAAATGTAAAACCTTTTCGTACCCATTGGCCATTGTACAATAAGTTGCCTGATGTATAATAGTCAATTCCATCAATTTCAAATGTGAGATTGGGTGCCACGCCGGAGGAGTCACCGGGTCCGGTGGGAATATAGAGTACAGGGCCGCTTGAGTTTGTGGCTCCTTTCCCGTTTGAATCACAGCCGCACTTGGAACAGATATTCCGCATCCAGCAGGAGATTTCGTAATAGGTATTGGGGCAAAGACCGGAGATGGTTTGTTGAAAAGCGGAGTCAATCCGGTAGGCCGCATTGATCACCAGCATATACCCGGCGTTTGCATTGGCTACCGTATCCGCCGGCGGATTGCCGGCTGTGGGAGATAAGGCACCGGTATGATCACCAATGATATCCCATACACTGAATACGCGATGAGAGGGGGCCGAGGCGTCCGGAATACCCCAACTATTGGTTGTTGTATAACCCAGTCTGGTAGATGTGTTATTGGCCAGCCCATAGTAATAGTCATTGGGCATGTTTGCATCAAAATGGCTGTAGGTATAACCTACCGGTACATTAGCCGAAGTACCCCTGTTGCGCGGACGGCCGGATCCGAACGTACCGTTAAACTCCGTACCGATGGCATTGGCGCCAAATGAATTGGAACAGATACCAAAATTGGTATAGACCCTCAGTGTATTGGCCGGGAAGGTAAATGTCTGTATGGCAGCGGATCCGTTTTTATACGTCATGTTTCCGCCCCCGGTACTGATATTGGCTCCGGTGAGTGCGGTTACACGCACCCGGAATGAGGCTATCATAATACAGGTATTCAGATAAAAAGAAGGCTTATGGGTATTGGCTACCCGTCCCCGTCTGAATGCGGTGGCCGGAGCAGCACCCGTTCTGTAGCCCAGGTTTATAGTTACATTGGCCCCAGTAATATAGCCGGCATCATCACCCCATCCATCGGTAAATTGTTTGTAAATTTTTCCCTCATTGGTGAGCACCCGTATGGTGCCGGGCAGGTAGACAGTACCTGCAGGTACAGCATCTCTGTACCGGCAACTATCATAGGTGCCGGATCGTACCACAAATGTGGCCCTGATCTCCAATTCATCTCCTGTTTCCACAGTGCCACCGGTCATTCCTTTTGTAACGTTGATATAACTTTTCCCGAAATCAATATTCTGAGCAGAAACAGGGATACCTGTCTGTATCAGAAACAGGGCAATCAGGGGTAGCGGCCGCGCATAAAAAAATGAGGGTACAGTTAATTTCATATTATAGGTTTCTGTTTCACGATCCGGCTTCGGGTATAAAACTAACTGATGCCCCGGCCCTTGTCAATAGGATTTCTGCGTGTAAGCCCCTATATTTTCCCCGGGGTTTTTTCTGCATTTCTCCTATTGCGATTGCCGGTTTATCAGTCTATTTTACAATAGAAATTCACCTCCTATGCAATTAAACAACCGCCTTCTTTTTTGCGCAATCCAACTGATTATCACGTTGGTAAGTAATGCCCAGTCTGAGCCGTTTTCCAAGCGGACAGTAGTTTCCGGACTGAATTCTGCCTGGGAAGTTCTCTATGGTCCCAATGATTCTCTCTGGGTAACAGAAAACAGGTCGTACCTGATTTCCAGGATTAATATCGCCACTGGCGCCAAGACCGTACTCGCAGACCTGCGGGCAACCGATGCTTCAATCAATTTTACCAGTGCGGCACCCAATCAGCCACAGGGGGGACTGATGGGACTGGCAATACATCCCAACCTGTACTCTTCCAATGCAGCCGTAAGAGCTGCCAAGCCCTGGGTATATGCAGCGTATGTGTTTAATAAGGGATCCTGTCCGGGTACTAATACAAGTTGTATCTATACCACCAAGATTGTACGCTTTGAATATGACGGCAACAGCCTGATCAATCCGGTCACTATCATCAATACCATACCCGGCAGCAGTGATCATAATTCCGGACGACTGGTGATCAGTCCGGTCATTGAACCCGGCGCCGATGCAGCGCATACCCAATACCGGCTATATTATACGGTGGGGGATATGGGAGCCGGTCAATTTCTCAATACCACCCGCGCAGAAAATGCACTGAACGTGGATATAATGGAAGGGAAAGTGCTGCGGTTGAATACAGAAAGTGATGGTGATGCGGCACAGGACGCCTGGATACCCAATGATAATCCGTTTTTTAATGCGGCGGCTATCACCCCGCAGGATTATGTTTTTTCATACGGACACCGCAATGCGCAGGGGCTGGTCTGGGGAGATGTAAACGGAACCAATATCCTGTACAGTACGGAACAGATGGACCGTACCGATGATGAGATTAATATAATCGAAGCCGGGAAAAGTTATGGGTGGGATCAGGTTTCCGGGTACTGCGATGATAATGTAAACGGATACAAAATCGGAAGGAATAACAGTGCCAATGAAAATGCCTATTGTTCGGTCACGCCGGCCCACCAGGAACCCATTTTTACCACATTCACCGAACCGGCATCGGGCATGGCTGCGCTGATGGCACAATCAAATAATCAGCTATGGCCAACCATTGCTTCCTCGAGTGTGGATTTTTATGGTCACAATAAAATCCCCGGCTGGAATCATTCGCTGCTGATCAGTCCGTTGAAGAAGGACCGCGTTTTCCGGGTATTGCTCAACGGTACCGGAACGGATGTAGTGGGGGATACCATTGGTTATTTTGCCGGTGATGGCAACCGGATCCGCCGGGTAACCGTGGCGCCGGATGGATTAAAGTTTTATGTAGCCCGTGATGCCGGTGCCAGCAGCAATGGCGGGGCCATTATGGAATATACCTATGCGGGGATTATCCTGGCCTTAAACGAGAATCCGGGTGCAGGACCGGTAACGGTGCAGGATATGATCAGTATATATCCCAACCCGGTCAGCGGGGTCTTGAATATACACGGCAAAAGAGAATTGCGTAAGCCCCTCTTCGCGCAGGTACTTGACATGAGTGGCCGGCCTGTAACAACGCAAAGCAGTTTCCGTAATGATTTTAGTATTGATATACAAACCCTGCGGGCGGGAATGTATATGCTGAAACTGTATAATGGAAATAATATGGAAGTGCAGGTGGTGAAGTTTGTGAAGCAATGAACGTAATGAATAATGAGTGATGAGTGATGAGTAATGAGGGGTGTGTATACGAAAAAAAATAACCTCCGCTTTCGCGGAGGCTTTTTTATGCTCAGGGTTCTTAGAAATCAATATGGGTAATTATTTTTTCTTCATCGCGGCACTGTCCCGGATATACCGGATGGCGGCCAGGCGGTCGGGATTTTCGGTTTTGACGGCCTTTTCTGAGGCGGATACGATACGGGATCCGGAAAGAATGGCTTTCAGGTAAGCTGATTTAATCTGCTCGGATGAAGGGGGTGTCTTTTTTACGGCTTTCAGCTGTATGGCAGAGGATGCGGAAACTGACCGCATGGGGCTTTTCATATGGTATTTTTTAATGGATAATGAATTTTGCAGAAGTAAGGTACATCGATTCCCCAGGGATCGCCAAACCGGCAGGCATAAAAAAAAGAGAAAACAGGGTGTTTTCTCTTTTTACTAAGTGAAAATACGTGCTTATTTCAGTTTGCCGACCATTTTGGAGGGGATCACCCAGGCATCAAATTCTTCCGGAGTTACATAACCGAGCTTCACGGCCATTTCCTTCAGTGTGGTGCCCTGCTTATGAGCTTTCTGGGCTATTTCAGCGGCTTTATAGTAACCGATTTTTGTATTGAGTGAAGTAACCAGCATCAGCGAATTTTCCACGTGCTTGCGGATATTGGCTTCAATGGGCTCAATTCCTACCGCGCATTTATCATTAAAGGAAACACAACCATCGCCGATCAGACGGGCGCTGTGCAGGAAATTATAAATCATCACGGGCTTGAATACATTCAGTTCAAAATGTCCATTGGCTCCGCCGATATTGATCGTAACATCATTTCCCAGTACCTGCGCGGCAATCATGGTCAGGGCTTCACACTGGGTGGGATTTACCTTGCCGGGCATGATGGAAGAACCGGGTTCATTATCCGGGATAAACAATTCACCGATACCACTGCGGGGACCGGAAGAAAGCATACGGATATCATTGGCAATCTTCATCAGACTTACCGCCACCGTTTTCAATGCGCCATGGGCTTCCACAATGGCATCATGGGCCGCCAGGGCCTCAAATTTATTCGCGGCAGTTACAAAGGGCAGTCCGGTCAGGCTGGCAATATGCTTCGCCACTTTCTTATCATAATCCGGAGGCGTATTAATGCCGGTACCTACCGCGGTGCCGCCCAGGGCCAGTTCGCTCAGGTGGGCCAGGGAGTTTTTAATGGCTTTCAGCCCGTGATCTAACTGTGATACATAACCGCTGAATTCCTGTCCGACCGTGAGGGGCGTGGCATCCATAAAATGGGTACGGCCGATCTTTACCACTTTCATGAATTTCTTACTCTTCGCGGCAAGTGTGTTGCGCAGTTTGGTGATACCCGGAATAGTAGTCTCTACCAGAATCTTATAGGCGGCGATATGCATCGCGGTGGGGAAAGTATCGTTGGAAGACTGCGATTTGTTTACATCATCATTGGGATGCAGGAATTTATCTTTATCGGTCAGCGAACCGCCTTTGAGTACATGACCCCTGTAAGCGATCACTTCATTTACATTCATATTGCTTTGGGTACCCGAGCCGGTCTGCCAGACCACAAGGGGGAAATAATCATCGAGTTTTCCTTTCAGGATTTCGTCGCAGACTTTTCCGATCAACAGGGTTTTATTTTTGGGCAACACCCCGGCGTCAAAATTGGTCAGGGCCGCCGCTTTTTTCAGGTAGGCAAATGCCCGGATAATTTCTTTTGGCATGCGGTTGATATCCTGGGCAATTTTAAAATTGTCAATGCTGCGTTGTGTCTGTGCACCAAAATAAGCGTCGGCAGGAACCTTTACTTCGCCCATGGTGTCTTTTTCAATCCTGTAGTCCATAATAATCGGAGTTAAGTGGGGTTAAGGGGGATTTTAAATTTCCGCAAAGTTAGTTCAAACAGGCAAACGGTTGTTCCAAATTTATCCTGTTCTGTCTGCCCCCGGACGGAATGCAGTATTTTAGTAGCCGGACCTGTTTAAATCTCCTGTATGCGAAAAATCATTCTAGGCACTTTCTGCTTCCTGTTATTGCAAACCATCCAGTCACAAACCACGCATCGGTTTACTTTGGGAAAAGACCAGTTCCTGCTGGATGGACAACCCCTCCAGCTGATCTGTGGTGAAATGCACCCGGCCCGGATTCCGCGGGAATACTGGCGGCACCGCATACAAATGGCCAAAGCCATGGGTTGCAATTCCATTGCGGCGTATATTTTCTGGAACTATCATGAGGTAAAACCAGGTGTATTCGACTTTAAAACGGAAAACCGGGATATCGCTGAGTTTGTCCGGATCTGCCAGCAGGAAGGGATGTGGGTACTCTTCCGGCCCGGTCCCTATGTATGTGCGGAATGGGACTTCGGCGGATTGCCGGTATCCCTGTTAAAGATTCCCGATATCAAAATCCGCTGTCTCGACCCCCGCTATATGAAAGCGGCAACGGCCTATATCAGCCGGATGGCAAAGGAAATAAAAGCACTTCAGTGTACCAATGGCGGCCCCATCCTGATGGTACAGGTGGAGAATGAATATGGCAGTTATGGAAACGATAAGGAATATATGGAGCAGCTGCGCCGGCTCTGGATAAATAACGGAATCAATGTTCCTTTTTATACGGCGGATGGCCCCACGCCCTATATGCTCGAAGCCGGGAATATAGACGGAGCCGCTATCGGCCTCGACAGCGGCAGCAGTGAAGCCGATTTTGATCAGGCCAAAAAAAGAAACCCTGAGGTACCCGCTTTCAGCAGTGAAACCTATCCCGGCTGGCTTACACATTGGGGAGAAAAATGGCAACGCCCGGATACCAATGACCTGAAAAAGGAAGTGGAATTTTTACTGAAGACAAAACGCTCCGTGAATTTTTACGTGATCCATGGCGGCACCAATTTCGGATTCACAGCTGGTGCCAATGCCTTTTCACCCACCGCCTACCAGCCGGATATCACCAGCTATGATTATGACGCCCCGATCAATGAACAGGGACAAGCCACGGCTAAATTTTTTATGCTGCGCCGGCTGATCAGTCAGTATGTGAGCTATAATATTCCGGAACCACCGGTACCGGTAAATGACATTGACATTCCGGCCATTCCCATGAATAATGTACAATCTATATGGCAGGCCCTTCCTCCCGCTTTCCGGACTCCGCAGCCGGTTCCTATGGAATCATTGAACCAGAACCAGGGACTGATGCTGTACCGGACCAAACTTATCGGGCATAAGAGCGGACGACTCACGATCTGGGAACCGCATGACTATGCACTCGTTTTTTTGAATGGTAAATTTATTGATACCGTATTCAGGGATGGCGGCAAATGGACCGTGGACCTGCCGAAGGACAGCACGGTAAAAGACCCTGTGCTGGATATACTGGTGGAAGGAATGGGACATATTAACTTTGCCCAGTTCATGATTGACCGGAAGGGTATAACGGACAGGGTTACCCTGAATGGCATGACCCTGATGAACTGGGAGCAGTATACCCTGCCGATGGACGAAAAGTTTGTGACTGCTGCTCTGCGGAAACAACCTGTGAAGACCGATAGCCGCAACGGGCAGTTTTTCAAAGGCCGGTTTACTCTGGAAACAACAGGCGACACCTATTTCGATATGAGTGGCTATGTAAAAGGAATGGTCTATGTCAACGGACATAACCTGGGCCGCTATTGGTATATCGGTCCGCAGCAGCGTTTGTATTGTCCGGCCAGCTGGCTGAAAAAAGGGGAGAATGAGATCGTGGTGTTTGATCTGCATCAGCAAAAGGCCGGTACGGTTAATGGGAAGCGTAGCTTAGCGGAGTAAAGAAAATAATAGTACTGAAAACGACCCACCGGTATCTCACAACTCACATCTGACATCTCACATCTCACATCTCATCATATGCGCATCATAAAACTCATCTCCTTCCTTCTTGTGGCCTGTGTTCTCCGGTCCTACGCGCAGCCCATCCCCGCGCACGATCTGCAGTTCGCCCAACTGCCGCAACGCTGGGATGAAGGGATTCCGTTGGGCAACGGATGGTTGGGTGCCCTGATCTGGCAGAAAGAAAATAAACTGCGGATGTCGCTGGACAGGGTGGATCTCTGGGATGATCGTCCGATGCCGGAAATAGATAAATTGAAATTCAGCTGGGTGGTGGAGAAAGTGATCAGGAACCAGTACGATTCGGTACAAAAGATCGGAGATGAGCCTTATGAAAAATACCCGGCACCTACCAGGATACCCGGTGCAGCGATTGAATTTGATCTGGTAAAGCTGGGAAAACTAAGTTCCGGTCGTCTGCATATCAGCAATGGCTTAAGCACAATGCTGTTTGAAAACGGAATGGTGTTTAATAACTATATCCATGCCACCCGGGAGACAGGTTATTTCGGGTTTGAAAACTGTACAATGGATCTGATCCCGGAAGTGATGATACCCGGGTATAATTCCGGTAAGGCGGGCGGCTCCGGCAGCAGTGTGGAAGGACAGGGACTGGAACGACTGGGTTATCCCAAAGGGGCAGTTACCCAAACTGCAAACAGCATCCGCTATCATCAGCCCACTTACCAGGGGCATTATTATGAGGTGTTGGTGCAATGGTTTCGTCCGGCAAAGGACCGGATCATCGGCCAGTGGACAATCAGTAATGATAAACCCGCTGTTTTGGTAAAACCTGATTTTGCCAAAACCGAACCTACATTCTGGCCTTCGCATATTGCCTGGTGGAAGGATTACTGGAATCGGTCATCCTTAGATATACCTGATGAAAAACTGGAGCGTCAGTATTACCTCGATATGTATAAGTTCGGATCTGTGGCCAGAGGCAATACGCCTCCCATTTCTTTACAGGCTATCTGGACTGCCGACAACGGCAACCTGCCTCCCTGGAAAGGCGATTTTCATCATGACCTGAATACACAGTTGAGTTACTGGCCGGGCTATACGGCCAACCATCTTGATCTCACTGCGGGGTATACTAACTGGTTGCTGAAAGTGCGGAAAGAAAATGAGCGATGGACCAAACAGTATTTTGAGTTGCCCGGGTTGAACGTGCCCGGAGTTAGCACTATCAGCGGAAAAGAGATGGGCGGCTGGATACAGTATTCATTGAGTCCCACCACATCGGCCTGGCTGGCGCAACATTTTTACTGGCAGGCGATGTACAGTAAAAAAAGAACAGATTATGAACAGGCACTTAACTGGTTAAAGGAGGTTGAACTTTTTCTGTACCGATTCCTGGAGAAGGAAGAACTGGACCCAACATTTATTGCCCTGAGTTCAAGTCCGGAGTATCATGATAATTCTATAAAAGCATGGTTCAGGTATACCACGAATTATGATAAGGCCCTGATCAGATTTGTCCGGTATGCAAAGCAACAGCTCATTCAGGCATTCAATAAGTTCTTCCCGCCGGTAATACTTGCAGAAGACGACGCCATCGAAAAACTGGGCGATTTCGATGCCAATGAAACCGGTCTGACCGTAGCGCCTAATCACAACCTTGAACAATCCCATCGTCATCTTTCCCCCTATATGGCGATTTACCCGCTGGGCTTGCTGGATGTAGATAAAGAAGAAGATAAAAAACTGATCAGTCAGTCACTCCGTCATATTGAAAAACTGGGAACCCGCGAATGGTGCGGTTACTCGTTTAGCTGGATGGCCTGTATGTATGCACGTTGCCGCGAAGCCGATAGTGCGGTGAGTATGCTGCAAAAATTCGCGTCCAATTTTGTTTCCACCAACAGTTTCCACCTCAACGGAGATCAGAAGGGCGGTCAATATTCCAATTTTACGTACCGTCCTTTTACGCTGGAAGGAAATTTTGCTTTTGCCCAGGGTGTACAGGAACTTTTGTTGCAAACAAGGGGAGGCATTATTGAAGTATTTCCGGCTATACCGGAAAGCTGGAAGGATGTATCTTTCAGAACCCTTCGGGCTGAAGGGGCCTTCCTGGTATCGGCAAAGAAGGAGCAAGGGGTGGTTGTGGAAGTGAGGGTTAAAAGTGATGAAGGAGGTGCCTGTTTGCTCAAGCTGCCTTTTGCCAATTGGACACTAGATGGAATTGACCCGGCAAAGGTTAAGTATAAGAATGGTATTGCCATGTTTCAGACAATAAAGAAGCAAATTGTTACATTTAGAAGCAGAGATGAATGATGAATGGCTTTTAATGAGCGTTGAACATTGATTGTTGAATAATGAACATTTCTCTCCCTTGTAACCCAATGCTCAATTTTCAATATTCAGTAACGTTCCAATGATAATTTGTCAGTATTCAAATTTTCAAATATGATATATGTAACACGATATCTTTTCATTCTGATGTGCTTAACCCTGTCAGGAATCATTTCATCTGCCCAGCCCAAGCCCAGTGCTGCCCAGCTCGCCTGGCACGATCTGGAGTACTATTTCTTCTTCCATTTCGGGCCGAATACGTTTACCGATCTTGAATGGGGACATGGTACGGAGCCGGCGGATATGTTCAATCCGACGGAACTCGATTGCCGGCAATGGGTGCGAACTGCCAAAGCAGCCGGTGCAAAGGGCGTGATCATTACCGCCAAACACCATGATGGATTTTGTTTGTGGCCCAGCAAGTATTCCACGCATACGGTGCGGGAAAGCAAATGGAAGAACGGCAAGGGGGATGTACTGAAAGAATTGTCTGCGGCTTGTAAAGAGTACGGAATGAAGTTCGGCGTATATCTCTCTCCCTGGGACCGCAATCATCCGGATTATGGCACGGATAAATACAATGATGTATATGTGAACATGATGAAAGAACTCTTTTCCAATTATGGTCCTATCTGGGAACTCTGGTGGGACGGTGCTAATGGCGAAGGGCCTAATGGCAAAATGCAGGTGTATGACTGGGCCCGATTCAAAAAAACCGTAAAAGAACTTTCTCCCAATACCGTTGTGTTCAGTGATATTGGTCCGCATATCCGCTGGGTGGGCAATGAAAGTGGTGTTGCGGGTACCACCAACTGGAATACACTCGATACCGCTGGCTTTACACCAGGTAAAGGTGGTCCCACACAGGATACCCTGAATACCGGCAACAAATATGGCAAAGCCTGGATACCGGCCGAATGTGACGTGAGTATCCGGCCGGGCTGGTTCTACCATGATAAGGAAGATGATAAAGTGCGTACACCGGAAAACCTGTTTGATCTTTGGCTGAAAAGCGTGGGAAGAGGAGCGAACCTCTTATTGAATATTCCGCCGGACCGTAGAGGAAAGATCCATAAAAATGATTCACTGGCGTTGGTTGCATTTAAAAAACTCCGTGAAAAGAATTTCATGAATAATCTGGCCCGTTTGTCAGTGCCTTACCTGGTCTCCGATAACCACAATATTAAATCTCCATCATTAACAGATGGCAAGCTGTCCACTTTTGTCACGATCAATGAAAAACAGTTGCAACAACCTGGTCTGGAGTTTGCTAAAACCACAAAACTGAATTGTATTGTGTTGAGTGAAAATCTGACTGCCGGACAACAATGTGCAAAATACAAAGTGGTATTAATGAAGGACTGGAAAGTAGTGAAAGAGATCCGGGGTACAACCATTGGCCGAAAAAGAGTCTTAACCTTTTCAGCAACAGAAACGGACGCAATTGCCTTGTTCATTGAAGAGGATAAGGGTCCGGTCCGTGTGGCCGGTATTGAAGCCTATCTGATTCAGGATTCACTGATAGAAAAATAACAACTATGAGAAAACATTTGCTCGCCGCAAGTTTACTGGTGTACACAGTTGCACAGACCCAACCATACACCCCCGACTGGGAAAGCCTCGACAAACGCCCTGTACCCAACTGGTTCAACAATGATAAATTCGGCATCTTTATTCACTGGGGTATGTATGCCGTGCCGGGATATACCGCCAAAGGCAATTATTCCGAATGGTATCAGCAGTATTTGCAGGGACGAAAAGACAGTGCCGTGTTGAAATACCATCAGGCAAAATTCGGCGACCGGAATTATTATGACCTGGCAAGGGATTTCAAAGCCGAACTGTTCAACCCCGACGAGTGGGCTAAATTATTTGAGAAGAGCGGGGCAAAATATATTGTGCTTACCTCCAAACACCATGATGGTTATTCCCTTTGGCCCAGTGCGGAAACCAGGAAGGCCTGGAGTTTTCCCTGGACTTCGGTGGATGTGGGACCCAAGCGGGATCTTATTGGTGATTTGTTTACCGCTGTACGTAAGACAACTGTCAGAGCAGGAATGTATTATTCCCTGTACGAATGGTTCAACCCCTTATGGAAATCAGATCCCGCCAAATTTGCGGAACAGCATACCTGGCCGCAGATGAAAGATCTGATCAACCGGTACCAGCCAGATGTATTCTGGACCGATGGAGACTGGGATGCGCCGGCTGAATTGTGGAAGAGCCAGCAGTTCCTCGCCTGGCTGTACAATGAAAGCGTGGTGAAAGATAAGGTGGTGGTGAATGACCGCTGGGGATCCGGTATCCGTTTCAAGCACGGGGGCATCTTTACCCCCGAGTACCAGCCCGATCTCGATTTTGAAAATCATGCCTGGGAAGAAAGCCGGGGTATGGGTTTCAGTTATGGATATAACCGCGAAGAAGATGCCTGGGATTATAACAGCACACAATCGCTCATTCTTCAGTTGATTGATAAAGTAAGCCGTGGCGGAAATTTTCTGCTCGATATCGGTCCCGACGAACATGGCAAGATACCGCCGATCATGCAGGACCGTTTGCTGCAGATGGGGGAATGGCTGAAACTGAACGGCGAAGCCATTTACAATACCCGTCGCTGGAAAACCACTTGTCAGTGGAGTGCCGGCAGAAGGGATTACCAGGACCGGCATGGCGATATGCTGCTGAAGATAACAGTGGATCCTGATCCGGGTTATGCGGTGAAGGAAGTATTCTATTCATATAACCCGGTAACGAATAATCTCTATGCCATTTTGCCCCGCTATCCGGAAAACCGGAAAGTGATTTTAAAAGACATCCAGCTGCCCGCAGGTACGGCACTGAGTCTTGTTTCTACGGGTAAGGCACTGACATGGAAACAGGTGGGTAAGCAGGTGGAAGTACAACTTCCCGAATATAATCCCTCGGTAATGAAAGCGCCCTGGGCCTGGGCGATACGGGTCAGCAATTATGGTGCTTTTACTGAGAAGCCCCTGGTGAATGCTGTATATAAAGATCCGTTGAAACCGGAAGTAACGATACAGGCCGCACCGGGTGCGGTGATTTATTACACTACGGATGGAAGTAACGTGACCACAAAGTCTGCCGTATATAAAGGGCCTTTCCAACTCGGCACTACTGGTCCAGTAAAAGCCATGGCGCAGAAACCCGGTTTATTACCCAGTGGGGAGGCTAAAGGTGATTTCCGGGTATACAACCTGATGAAGGCGCAGCCTGTGGGGACAATGAAACCAGGATTGCTGTACAATTATTACCAGGGCGAAAACCTCGATATACGGTCCGTAGAAACTGGTACCTCATTAAAGTCAGGTGTTACAACAGTAATCAATGAATCACTGAAGCAACGCACGGAAAAATATGGATTGTTGTTCACCGGCTTCGTCCGGCTGGACAAACAGCAGATGCTGGAGTTCTTTACCACCAGTGATGACGGAAGCCAATTATTTATCGACGATGAACTGATCGTGAACAATGACGGCAATCACGGTATGGAAGAGAAGAGTGGAAAGGCGTTGCTCGCTATGGGCTATCACAAAATAAAGATCATTTATTTTGACAGCGGCGGCGGTAATGGATTAAACGTGCATTACCGTACGGAAGCTGGGGAGAAGAAAGAGATCCCGGCGGAAATGATGTGGCATTAGATATGAGATGTGAGGTGCCGGATGTGAGATGTGGGCAGTCGGGAGTCAACAGCCCCTTCTGAGAAGGATGAATCAAAATTGTACTGTTACTCGTTTTACGGCGTTTTCCCACAACTCACAACTCACATCCCGCATCTCACATCATGTATATCATTTCCCGTTAAACACCGCCTTCCGTTTTTCCAAAAACGCACTCACGCCTTCCTTCATGTCTTCCGTGTCAAACGCATTTCCGAATTCTTCAATTTCGAGGGCGTAACCGTCTTTGCTTTCATCATAGACGGCATTGGCGGCTTTGATGCAACCGGCCACGGCAAGCGGCGCTTTGCTGTTGATGGTTTCTAATATTTTGCGGGTATGATCTAGTAAAGTTTCAGGAGTGGTAACATAATTGACAAGCCCGAGAGCTTTGGCTTCGTTGGCATCAATCATGTGCGCACTCATCAGGAGTTCCATGGCTTTGCCCTTGCCGATCAGTTGTACCAGTCGTTGGGTGCCGCCATATCCCGGAATTAATCCCAGGTTCACTTCGGGTTGGCCGAATTTTGCATTTTCTGCGGCCACGCGAAAATGACAACTCATTGCCAGTTCACAGCCACCGCCCAGGGCAAATCCATTCACGGCCGCCACAATGGGTTTGGATGAATTTTCAATCCGGGCAAATACATCCTGTCCCCGTTTAGCCATGGCCATCGCCTCGTCTTTATTCATTCCGCTGAATTCGGTGATATCCGCTCCGGCCACAAAGGCCTTAGAGCCGGCACCGGTGATGATCACGGATTTGATGGCTGGTGATTTTTCAATTTCATCCAATACCGCATTCAGTTCGGTGAACACTTCTTTATTCAGGGCATTCAGTTTATCGGCACGGTTGATGACGATGGTGAGAATGCCTTTTTCAGGAAGAAGAAGGAGGGTCTGGTACATGGGAGGGGTTTTGGCAAAAATAGAGAAATGAATAATGAGTCAGGTGTCAGGTTCGATCGAATCGTCATTTCGCATTTGAAACGTACCGTAGTATAACGGGATAATGAATGGAGCTACGTACCTTCATTCATCATCCCGTTACTTGCAACTGGCACCTGCTTCAAATACAAGGTCCCTCGCTATGCTCGGGATGACAGCGCTTTTTTGGGAAGAAAGTTTAGATTTCTCGCTTTGCTCGAAATGATAGTGAGCTTCAACTACAAATTTTCGATGATTGAAGTTTTATATCTGAGACGAAAAAAATGCATAAACTTCACCCGATCGGAATGCATAGCCCGAAGGGCTTAAACTCTTCATAGCCCCGGGTGATAACCCGGGGTAGGGTGACCCCAATGACCCCCAACCCCAACGGGGTTGAACAACTATGTTGCCTCGTTCTAAATGGAATTTCCAACCTAAAGTACTGGCTCATAGTATTCTATGTGATCCTCTGCCCCTATGTCTTTCTATGTGTGAAAAAAAGTCGGGAAGACCGAGGTCGGGAAGTCCGTAGCCAGATGATGAATGGTGGGCCGTGTCCCTTACTAAAATTAGTTGACAAAAAACGAAGGAACTAATTTTAGTAAGGGACATTAAAAAACAGTAGTTATGGCAAGACATAATAAAGGGATTCTCAATGAGTTCTCAGGCAAAGTAGACACCGTGGTGGGCAGTAGCTGGAATGGTATACCGTATATCCGGGGTTTGCCCAGCACCTTGAAAAAGAGGAAACCCAGTGAATTACAGGTGGCCAGGCAGGCCAGATTTGCCCTTGGCGTGCGTTTAATCCAGTCCATGGGAGAGTTGACTGCGAAATGCTTTAAGGGTGTAAAAGGCAAAACCGTTAAGAATGAGGCGATGAGTCGTTTACTGTCCCAGGCGGTTTGCGGCACTTACCCCGATCTGCGGTTCGATTACAGTCAGGTGGAAATAGCCAGGGGACAGCTTAAAAAGGCGGAGGAGGTAAGCGCGGTTACGGCCGGACCCGGACAGATCAGTTTTAGCTGGCGCGACAATACCTGTACCGGCAATGCCGCCGCCGACGACAGGGCCGTGCTCGTGGCCTGCAGGGCCGATACAATGGATATCATGTACAGTCTGGATGGCGGCCAGCGCTCCGCCGGCACCGCCCTCCTGGATACACGTTTCTTTTCCGGCAAATCCGAACATGTCTGGTTTAGCTTTCTCAATGCGGACGGCAGCATGGCCGCCGACAGCGTGTATGTGGGGTTGTTAGTGCTGGGATAGATTTGTGAAGGATTTTCGCAAGAACAGGTAAGGATCGCTCTCTGCGTTCTTATTTCGGAGGAGTTGTTATTTCTAATACCACAACGTGGTTGTACAGGCTGATTCTCTCCCAGCCGGCAAGATTGCATACGATTATTTTCTGACCTGAAAATGGGAAAAAAACATTTTTTTGACTTTTTTTTCCCATTTCTGCTTGTACCTGAACAGTTAGGTTTGTGTAATCAACGCTGAGTTTTGGTGTTTTTAAACCCTGAAAAGAAATATAAGGGATTATCTAACACAAAACAATAACCAGAAAATGGTATTTTTTTCCGGTTAGTTTAACTCAGCTTTGTTTTCTAAACCTTCGTCATCACTTTTTCTTTTTCCAAGCTGAATAACCTCTCTAATTGTGTAACTATTCTTATGTGAAAAGAAATTTTTGTAACTTCAAATTATCTATATGAAATTCAAATATCCATTATCTATTTTTTTTCTTGCTACGACAATTGTTATAAGTTGTAAAAAGCAAGACGCAAATGCGGACTTACCACAGGCCGACAAAAGCCCGTCTTATTATAAAAATGGGAAAGTGCCTGTTAACTTTTTTAAAGAACTGACGGTTCCTGGTATTGCAGCGACCAATGCTTCACTATCTGCCAACCTTATTGAAAACGATACAACCCCCGACCCTAACAATGGCGATGATCCGATTGTGCTTGGACAACAACAACCTAACCCTTACACGATTGCAAATATGCAACAAGCATACTTGCAGCTTTATGGAAGCACAGCCCCAGTGCCAGTAACACACTTATACATTCGTTACAAACCTGCCACACAAGACCAACTGGCAACACTACTTAATCAACCAAACCTGGAGTTGCAGGATTACCCTATGGACTATCAGATAATACAGGATGGAGATTACTATCAGGACCCAACCCTCGGCACTGAGGATATTGGATGGTTGTATTCCGCAGTGCCTGCAAACTACACTCCTGTATCCGGCATTCAGTATGAAGTAATTCAACAGCTACATATCCCCGCCAATGATGATTTATTGTTGGAAAGTATGGCTGAAAGCCTTGCCGGGGGAGCAATCTATGAGGATACTGTTATTCTTGTTGATAGATACATTACAAGAGTTGATGAACCGTCTGACACGCTAATAATCCCAAATAGAATGCCTATTCCTTGTGAGTTGGACCCCTGTTTTCCGGAATGCCCTAATTATGATCCAATGTTATGTGGCGGAGGAGGGGGCGGGTCAAGTAGTAATCCTCAAATACCGAGAGGGAAAATAGAAGTGGAAGACCAAAGTACCTGCAATACAAGCATTACTCCTATTGTAAATGTACCTGTAAGACAAGCAAGAATTGTTTGTAAACGTTGGTTTAAAATATGGACTGGCTATACTGATAATCAGGGAAGTTTTTTGGCAACAAAAAAGTTTAAGAATAAAGTAAAAGTCATTATTAAAACGGAAAATAATAATGCAAAAGTTGCTAAAGTAAGAGGGATTCGGCTTTGGCAAATAATGTTTCCTGTTAAGAAGCGTTTAGGGGTGTATGACCAACTGGCAATGGCCAATATTTCCTATGTGTTTAGAAAGCCAAATCCAACTAATGCACATGATAAGGAGCTGCCTTATTGGGTAGCCGCCACCACACATAATAGCATTTTGGAATATGGGCAATATGCCGCGGAAGCAGGCATCTTAAATCATCCCACAAATCTAAATATACTTATTACCAATTGGGGGTTTCAGCGGGCAGCAGGTGCAGCGCCCATGTGGAATAAATGCCATATTCTTAACAGTGAATTGAATTTATTACAGGGCTTTGTTCAGTATTTTATAATACAACCGACGTTATCAATAGTACCTTTTTTTCATGTTTTAGAAACACTAAAAAATGAAACCGATGTTGTTATTGGTTATGCGGCAACTGCCGGTAATTATAGCTGCTTACTTACTTCAGCATCCTTAAAAGCAGTTGTTTATCATGAATTAGGTCATACTTCACATTTTGCACAGGCAGGTTGTAATAACTGGCAAGCTTACAGAACCAGGATTTCAAATGAACTAAGTTTTGGAAACCCTAATACAAGACCTTACGGCGATGGCACAGAAACTAATGCAGGCATTATAGCTGTTGGCGAAATGTGGGGCAACCATATTGAAAAAATATTTAGTGAAAGACATTTTACTAATCCGGTAAAGGAGACATTTTCAATAGGTCTGAGTAAAATTTACATAAATGATGGTTCGCAGCTTGGAAACTACGGTGGATACATTACGTCCAATTTGGCAGGTTTAAATGCGAATTTTGCTGCTATTGAGGATTTTAATCCTAATCGAGTTGATGATGTACACCGATGGATACCCCAAGGGCTGTGTTATGATTTATTTGATAGCAGGAATGATAATAACTCAAATACAGTAATCGAAAATGTTTCAGGTTATACAACTCTGCAATGTTTTAATGCTTTGCAGTCAGATGTAAGGACTATTCCAGCTTTTAAGGACAGGCTATTACAGCAGAATAGTTATAGCCAACAAACACAGGTGAATACATTATTTAATGAATACAATTATTAAACTTAAAATGTTGCTGCTGATTACAGCAACGGCATTTCTTTTTTCTGCTAATTGTAACAAGAATGTTTCAATTCCTTGCAGGGGAGGAAATGCAGGGTATTCTTTTTCCGTAACATCTGAATTCAGCCGCCAAAATGAAGTGTATAATGTTGGGGATACTATTTTTCTAACATCTGCTTTTTCAAAAACGCTTACGAATTTAATAACAAACACAGGAGTAGATTATAGTAATTCTATAAATATCACTGGCAATCTTACGACCTCTTTAATGGATACATCCACACATTTAATCACTGATGCTCCTATTGGCAGCTTCATAATATTTCCTTTAGTAGGCACTACATCTGAAATTATTAATAAACCGGAAAAAGGAGTTAACCTATTTTATTTTGAAAACTCTCTGACATACGACTTACATATTGGTATTAAGTTGACAAAAAAGGGGCTTTTTCAATTAGCGGTTACAGATTTGGGGAGCCAGGGAATTCGGGGTAAAAATTGTACAAACGCGGAATTTAATATGACAGTAACGAATAGCAATAAAAATTTAAACCTGTTTCAGTACGCAATAGGATATGCGCCTGACGGTTTATTGGAAAAAAGAATTTACTGTTTTAGGGTAAACTAAAATTATTCAAAGCGAAAAGTGCCTTCTAAAAGTGTTACCTCCGGCTAGTACATCTTTCCTATTTCAGATTTACATAAGGGATTACACGAACACCAAGTTTTTTGATTTCACTTTCGGTCGCAGATTCTTCGATGTAAGCCCATCCGATTGAACTACTCCCGAGATCAAGCCCTAAAACCTTTTTCATTATAGCATTTTGCTACAAGTTAGTAAATGCTGACTTTTTAAAAAATACCCCTTTTATGTTATAGGAAATGTCGGAAAAATGACGCAACTTCGTTTTGAAGCAAATCACAATAAAGATTTTTCTGTTGTGAAAACATTCAAGCCGGAGCAACTCGGCTTTTTTTATTTTCCCCTACTGCTGCTGCTGCATCTCCATAAATTTCCTGTATGAATTACCTATTGGTGTTGGGTTATTATGTACCTGGTAGGAAAAAACCGGCGCGGGTTCTTCATCTTCCCGTTTAGGTTCTCCGTTGTCAATGAGTACTGAAACTTCGAGGCTGTGTTCGGAGGAGCCTTTATACGTGCCTTTCATCGGCGTACAATCAGTAAAACTGCGGCCTACGGCGAGGCGTACATGGCGGTCGCTGACGATGCAGTTGTTGGTGGGATCGAGGCCGAGCCAGCCATAGAAAGGAATATAAGCTTCCACCCAGGCGTGGGTGGCGCCTTCGCCACGGAGTTCGTGGTTTTTAGGGCAGATATAGCCGCTTACATAACGGGCAGGTATACCCACTAACCGAAGCATTACCAGCAGTACGTGAGCAAAATCCTGGCAAACGCCGCCTTTGAGTTTGAGTATCTCATCCACCTGCGTTTCCACACTGGTAATGCCTTTTTTATATTCAAAATGTTCAAATACAAAGGCCGACATTTTCATGGCCGCCGTAAAGGGGGTGGTTTCGTCCGTGATCATGTTCCGGATCAGTGACTGTACTTCATCGTGGGCATCAAAGTTTTCCAGTAACATGAAATCCATATAGGGAAACTGTTCCCGGATCACCGACAGGTTTTCCCATTGGGAGGCCGCCGGGGTGCCATCTTCGGGCAGGCTTACTTCCTGAGTGATGACTTCTATTTTTGATTGAATGGTAAGCTCCGCATGCGGTTTGATTACCGAGAAAATACCTACCTGATTGCCGAAATAATCGGTAAACACTTCCACGGCGGGATGATGCGTGATCAGCAGTTCGTGTTTCTTTACTTCCTGCTGCAGATCACTGATGGGAAAGAGCATCACCTGGTTGGCACTGTCAATGACAGGAGAGGCGTAGGTGTACCGGGTGATATGCTTGATATGATAGAGGGGCATGATTACAAAGATGATTGAATTCAGGAATTACCAAAATAAAATTGATTAAACGCCGCGGCAATACCAAACAGTTCCTGCCGTGTCTGCTGCAGGAAATTTTTTAAACCTTCGCCGTCCGAGGTATTGATGATACTGTATTTCACATTATTCATGGCCCGCCCGATCAGGAATTCCAGCTGCCGGTAATTTTCGGGCAGGCTTTCTGTTTCCAGTCGCTCAAAATACCGGAACAACTGCCGCAGGCAATAGGCAATGGAATGCGGGAAATGCTCATTGTACACGATTTGCTGAATTACATAATCCGCCTGCAGGTTGCCCCGGTGCGTTTTTAAATACAATTCATATCCGGAGAGCGAATACAATAAATAGCGCAGGGCCGGGAGCTCTACAGGTGCCTGCAGATTATACTGCAATTCGGTCAGCTTGATATTGAGCATATCAGCGGAGAGTATCGCCCGTTCGAGGAACTTACCCGCATTTAAATAATTAAAGCCTTCTCCGCGCGCCATGGTGATATCCACCGTGCCATGGTACAGCATACCCTGCTGAATCAGCGCGTCCAGGGCCGTTACCGGATCACCGGATTTTACCTGTATCGCAATATGTTTTTCACGGATCAGGTGATAATAATCATTCAGACACTGCCATACTTCCTTGGTGATATGATCCTGTACGGCCCGGCCGTTTTCCCGGGCACGGGTAATATTATTGATTACGGAAGGGCCATTCTCCCGGTCCAGCAAGAGGTGCTCCAGCACCCGGATGGAATGATTCCCGATCGCGTTCATTTTTTCTTCTCCTGCGTCACTGTAATTCACCAGCAATGTATGCCAGTTAAAATCCTTTACTTCATCCTGTGAGGAAATATAATTGGTCCGGAGGATGCGCAGCATCCCGTTGGTCCGTTCCATATAACGGGCCATCCAGAAGACACTATCGGCGACACGGCTTAACATAAATTAATTTCTTATTTTATCAATGTCTGTAACAAAAACGTTAAACTCAAAAATATAAGGACTTAGACCTTGTGAGTAGTCAATGTAAATTGATAATTGGTTATTGAATATTGCGCATTTTCTTAAATGCAATTTTCAATATTCAATGTTCAATGCTCAATTTTCATTCCAGCACCCAAGTATCCTTACTCCCTCCTCCCTGCGACGAATTCACCACCAGCGATCCCTCCTTCAATGCCACCCTTGTCAGTCCGCCGGGCACAATATCAATACCATCCGGTCCGTACAACGCGAAAGGCCGCAGATCCACCCGCCTCGGTTGCAGTACGCCATTGATATAACAAGGGGCAGAGGAGAGACTGATAATCGGCTGTGCGATATAGCTGCGCGGATCTTCTTCCACCGCCACTTTAAATTCCTCCATCTGCTTTTCGGTAGCGGCACTGCCGATCAGCATTCCGTACCCGCCGGATTCATTGGTCTTCTTGATTACCATCCGGTTCATATTCTCAAATACCATTTTGCGGTTCTCGGGTATTTCCAGCTGGTAAGTAGGTACGTTTTTCAGTATGGGCTCCTCGTTCAGATAGTATCTGATCATGGCCGGTACATAAGAGTAGACGGCTTTATCATCGGCTACGCCATTGCCCATCGCATTCACGATGGCTACATTGCCTGTCCGGTAAGCACCATAGATACCGGGTACGCCCAGCATACTGTCTGCACGGAATACCAGCGGGTCAATAAACTCATCATCCACCCGGCGGTAAATCACATCCACCTGCTTCAGTCCGGATGTGGTCTTCATATATACTTTATGATTGTCCACCAGCAGGTCACTGCCTTCCACCAGTTCAATACCCATCATACGGGCCAGGGTGGTATGTTCAAAATAAGCGGAGTTGAACATGCCCGGCGTAAGCAATACCACGGTAGGATCACTTTTCTGCCGGTTGGCCACAGATACCAGGTTTTTTAACAACAGATCCGGGTAGTCTTTTACAGACCGGACATTATTCCGGGGCAGGAGGTCGGGGAATATCCGGTAGGTGATACTGCGGTTTTCCAGCATATACGATACCCCCGAAGGCGTACGCAGGTTGTCTTCCAGCACATAATACGTACCGTCATGATCCCGGATCAGGTCAATGCCGGAGATATGCGTGTAGATATCATACGGCACATTCACATTCACCATCTGCCGGATAAAGTTGGGGCAGGAGTAAATCAGTTTGGCGGGAACAATCCCGTCCTTGATAATAAACTGCTGATGATAGATGTCTTTCAGAAAAATATTCAGGGCTTTCAGCCGCTGTTTGATACCGGCTTCAATATGTTCCCATTCCACCGCTTCCACGATACGGGGGATAATATCGAAGGGAAATATTTTTTCAATGCCTTCCCCGCTGCTGTAGACCGTAAACGTGATGCCCTGGCTCATGAAGAGTTTCTTCGCCAGTTCATCTTTATGGGTCATTTCATCGGCGGAAAGTGATTCAATGGCAGAAACCATGTTCCGGTATGAGGGACGGATCCCTTCCCGGCCAAACATTTCATCCCATACACGATCATCAATACCGTACTTTGACAGCAGGCTATGCGCTTCCATGCGTAAAAATTTTTTACGAAAAAATTATGTGTAAAGTCTGAGTGGAGTAAATCGTAAGCGGGTCCGACCTCTTGGTCGCAACAAGGGAAAGATAAGCAGTTTACCTGTATTAAACAATTTCTGCAGCTTGTTTATGCAAGGCCGGATTTGTAAAATACGGAGGCGCCCGGCTACGGGCACAGCCAGTTAAAAATTAAGAAGTCAGGAGGTCAGAAATGGCGGTGTTCTTTTACCCAGCCGGTAATATAATCCGCAATCTCATGGGTATTGGTTCCCGGATGAAAGAGCCGGCCTACACCCAGTTTGTTGAGTTCATCAATATCCTCATCGGGGATTATACCACCACCGGTCAGCAACACATCATTCATTTCCTTTTCCTTCATCAGGTGGATTACTTTGGGGAACACCGTATTGTGTGCGCCGGAAAGAATACTGATACCAATGGCATCCACGTCTTCCTGGAGAGCGGCGTTTACGACCATTTCGGGGGTCTGACGGAGACCAGTATAGATCACTTCCATACCGGCATCCCGGAGGGCGGTGGCAATCACTTTAGCACCCCGGTCATGGCCATCGAGTCCCACTTTGGCCACTAATACTCTGATAGGTCTGTTCATCTGGCAAATTTTCTTTTACAAATTTAGCTGGTTTAAGTTACCAGCACGTAATTTAGGTCATGCAGTACAGGAATTTCGGTCATACGGATTTACGCGTCAGCGAAGTGGGTTTTGGTGCCTGGGCAATCGGCGGCGGTGCCATGATCGGAAACACCGCCATCGGTTGGGGCGATGTGGATGACCGGGTTTCTGAAGCCGCTATCCATGCGGCAGTGGAGGCTGGTATCAATTTTTTTGATACAGCGGATATTTACGGACTTGGTCATTCGGAGTCGTTACTGGGCAAAACGATCGCCCACCGGAAAGATATCCTCATTGCCAGCAAAGTGGGAAATGTGGCGCGGAATGAACAATTCACCGTGGATTATTCCCCGGCGCATATACTCGATGCCTGCGATCAATCGCTGTTGCGGCTCAAAAAAGACCATATTGACTTTTATCAGTTACATACCGCCCGGCTGACCCACCTGCAGCAGGGTGATTGTATTGATGCCATGTTGCAATTGCAAAAGGCGGGGAAGATCCGTTACTGGGGACTTTCACTGAATACATTTGATCCTTTTCCCGAGGCCGGATACCTGATGGATGCGCAATTGGGAAACGGGTTTCAGCTGGTGCTTAACCTGATCAATCAGCGCAGCCTGCCACTATTGAAAACCGCCGGTGAAAAAGGGTATGGGATCATTGTGCGAATGCCACTGCAGTTTGGTTTGCTCACAGGTAAATTTGACCAGGGTGTTTCTTTTGCGACGAATGATCACCGGAAGAACCGGCTGGTTCCTGTCATAGTGGATGCTTGTTCATTTGCCCTTGCGCCGGTTTGGCAACTCTGTGAAAAATATAACTGCAGCAAAACACAACTGGCTCTCAGTTACCTGCTCAGTTATCCGGAAGTCTCAGTGATCATTCCGGGAATCCGTAACCCCGGACAGGTGCAGGGAAATACAGCTGGTTTATTTCAACTGGAACAGGAAGACCGGCTGTTGATCGAATCACTGGGCAGTACTTCCTTTGTTCCGCTGATGCAGCAAATACAGTCACAGGGTTGAAGAATACCCCTTTTATTTTAATAACTGAAGGGCGGTCTCCATCCGTTTGATGGTTTCCGTTTTGCCCAGGATCGCAGCAATGTCAAACACTCCCGGACCGAATTTACCACCCACCAGCATGATCCGGAAAGGAAGCATCAGTTCACCCGGCTTCAGGTCATTGACCGCTGCTATTTCCTTAAAATTATTTTCCAGAGTATGGGCATCCCAGTCAGCCGCCAGTTCGTAATTACGTATCAGTTCTGCAAAAAAGAGATTCTTCGCTTCATTCCATTTGGGTTTCACCGCAGCTGTATCGATCGTTTCCGGTGCTTTAAAGAAATAGTCGGACTGTTGTACAAAATCGGTGAGTAACTGACAACGGTCTTTTACCAAACCAATTACTTTTTCCAATATCGTATCGTCGGTTACAGTAATACCTTTTTCCAACAGCAGGGTCTTAACTTCCAACTTTAAACTTCCAACTTCCAACCGTTTGATCCATTCATGATTGAACCATTTCGCCTTTTCATAATCAAATTTCGCTCCGGCACTGTGTACTCTTTCCATGGAGAATTTTTCCACCAGTTCTTCCAGAGAATATATTTCCTGTTCGGTGCCTTCGTTCCAGCCCAGCAGCGCCAGCAGGTTAATAAAGGCTTCGGGTAAAAAGCCTTTTTCCTTAAAGCCTTCCGTGAGTTCATTTGTTTTCGGATCGGTCCAATTCATGGCAAATACCGGAAAACCATATTTGGCTCCATCGCGTTTGCTGAGTTTGCCACTGGGGCCGAGTATCAGGGGGAAATGCGCCCACTGCGGCATCTGGTCCAGTCCGAAAAGATATTTCCATAAGAGTATATGTACGGGTGCGGAGGGCAGCCATTCTTCGCCACGGAAGGCATGGGAGATTTCCATGGCCTTATCATCCACCACCACGGCGAGGTGATACGTGGGCATGCCGTCTGCCTTCAGTAATACTTTATCGTCTACCGTGCTGGTTTCAAAACTTACTTCACCCCGGATCATATCGTTGAAAGAAACCGTTTCATTTTCGGGCATTTTAATCCGGATTACGTGACGGGTACCTGCAGCCAGTAATTGACTGGTTTCATCAGCAGATAAGGTCAGCGAATTCCGCATTTTCATCCGGATCGTATGATCATATTGCGGAGAAGGATTTTCAGCTGTTTTAAAATCCTGCCGCATTTTTTCCAGGTCTTCCGGGGTGTCAAAGGCATAATAGGCCTGACCGGCATTCACCAGTTGTTCTGCAAAAGGACGATAAGAGGCTTTGCGTTCACTCTGTCGGTAAGGGCCATAGTTGCCTCCGTGTTGCACACTTTCATCTGGTTCCAGTCCGCACCATTTCAGGGTATTGAAAATATACTCTTCGGCACCGGCCACATAGCGGGTCTGATCCGTATCTTCTATGCGGACCAGAAAGTCACCGCCATGTTTTCTGGCAAATAAATAATTATATAAAACAGTTCTTACACCACCGAGGTGCAGACCCCCGGTAGGACTGGGGGCAAAACGGACACGTACTCGTTTACTCATAGGCTGCAAAGATAGAAACAGCAGCGGCAACCGCTTCAATGAATTTAATTAATCATAGTTTTGAGGGCTATACAATGCGAAAGGAAATTGACCATACGGCCCCTGCTGCAAAGCCCCTGACCGGCAGGCGTTGGGGAAGGACATATCCTGTCAAAACGCCCTGGTGGTTCAAAGCGCTTTATCCGAAACGGCTCTGGCATCTGGACCGGTCGGAAAAGAAGATCTATCTCAGTTTTGATGATGGTCCGCATCCGGTAGCCACCCCCTTTGTGCTGGACCTGTTGAAACAATATAATGCCAAGGCAACTTTTTTTTGTATCGGAAAAAACGTGGTTGATTATCCCGGAATTTATAACCGGATAATAGCAGAGGGGCATGCAGTGGGTAATCACACACAGCATCATCTGAATGGCTGGAAAACGGACACAAAAATCTATCTGGACAATGTGGCTGCGGCCGGAAATTTTATAAAATCCAAACTGTTTCGGCCTCCTTATGGCCGGCTTCGTTCGGCGCAGGCCCGGCAATTATCCCATTTCCGGATCGTGATGTGGGATGTGCTGAGCGGTGATTTCGATCCTTCGGTCAGTCCTGCACGTTGTTCGGACTATGTATTAAAACATACAAACAATGGTTCCGTTGTGGTATTTCATGACAGCGAGAAAGCCTGGGAAAAAATGAGTTTTGTGTTACCTGTTGTAATTGAACACTTTAGCAAGGCCGGTTATACATTTTCGGCCATTCAGGAGGAGTAAAAAAGTCGTGGTTTTACTATAAAAAGTTAGGGCCTGGGTAGAAACCCTGGCCCGTTTTTAATCCGTACCCTATGAAAACTGGTTTAAAGGTATAATAATTTTTTTATTACGGCAAAGTAATTTGGTGAGAAACTCCATTAATTGTGATGACCGCAAGGTTATCACACTGGCCGTTTCCGAAGTTCAGGACGGCCTGCCATGTGTTATTGGTCGTCGTATTTAAGCGTACAGTCTTCACCGTTCCGCGGGCAATCCAGCGGCAATTAAACCTTTTCATCAGGGGATCTAATATGGTAGAGTTGAAGCCCACGAGCAGGTTACCTCTTTTCACCTGGCCGCTGCTGGCTCCTTCGATTTTAAAGATATCATCCAACGGCAGAGAGGTTTGCAGTCCTTCCACCTGGCTGATTGTTTTTTCACTGGTCCAGGAAATGAAATTTCCATTGGGTTTGGTGAGTTTGCCCTGCAGAATCACCACGCGGAATTTGCGGTCAACCGGCGCCGTGCCCGGGGTTACGGCGGTGCTGATATTGGTGATTTTATGGGTGCCTTGCACATGCACACTGTCAACATAGAAACCGTCGAAAGTGGTCACGGCAATGGCTCCGGGGACCAGCAGACGGTTGGTGTATTCGGTTACGACTTTCCCTTTACGGAAATGGCCATCAGGGCCTATACAACCATTCACGCCGAAATCCATCAG
>Ga0209480_10000580_pt1 | contig 29728 bp, 18 predicted proteins | sample JI61114C2DNA_FD_187501 | JGI IMG/M metagenome (GOLD analysis project Ga0209480, IMG submission 187501) | Wastewater effluent complex algal communities from Wisconsin, to seasonally profile nutrient transformation and Carbon sequestration -... | ecosystem: Engineered > WWTP > Effluent > Algae... | reverse complement strand
CATATTAATGGATACCAGTCTCCCCATTGTAAAAGAAAATCCATTATCCTTTATCGAAGTCCGCAAGGCCATTAATTATGGATTTGATAAAGACGAGATGTTATTATTTTTAAAAAACAACAGAGGAATTGCCGCCACGGGTGGAATAGTGCCACCGAGTTTATTGCCTCAGGACAAACATCCACATTATGGCTATACTTTTAATCCGGATACCGCATTACAATTATTGGCAGCAGCCGGTTTTGAAAATGGGGTAGGGCTTCCCGAAATAGTATTGCACACCACTGAGCAGTATCAGGACATTGCCATTTATGTAAAAGACAAACTGGAAGACATTGGCATCGCCATAAAAGTAGAAACCGTAGACCCAAGATTATTGCGCGAAATGCGTTTAAACGCCAGCACCGTATTATTCCGCTCCAGCTGGATTGCGGACTACGCCGATGCCGAAAATTACCTCACCGTATTTTACGGAGGCAGCGAAGCACCACCCAATTACACCCGCTTCCACAACCCCCAATTCGACAGCCTCTACACCATAGCCGTAGCCGAAAGCGACGAAACCCTCCGCAAAACCCTCTACTACCAAATGGACAGCATCCTCATGCAACAAGCCCCGGTAGTCCCGCTATTTTATGATGAAGTATATCGCTTTGTGCAAAACAACATCACCGGCCTAAGGCCAAATGCGTTGAATATGTTGGAGTTGAAGAGGGTGAGGAAGGGGTGATTTTGGTGTGATTTGGGAAGGTTGTCTGTGGGGTTTATTATTCTATTTGTCAAATTTCATTTTTGTGACAAGGTAAAATGTGTATTTTGTATTTTTGCTATGCCGGTATTAATTGTTTTATAATGGTTTTGAAGTTTGTTTGCTTGATAATTGTGACATTTTTTAGATTAATGGTTTCCCATGATTTGGGTGATTTACTTTGTTGGAAACGGTTTGTAATGTATGTTTGAGCACCATTGAAAATTCAATATTTGATTTATTCCACATCAAAAAAATATAGTAAAATTTAAAATTAATTTTGAGGGTTACAACGGTAATCATTAGAATTTTTCATGGCAAGTTAGATTTATTAATAGCAATTAATAATTTAATGGTTTTTAAAGTAAATGTGTTTTGTAAAAGTTAATTAGTTTAATAATAATTATTGATATGCCAATTCCTGACTTCCAATCTATAATGTCCCCACTGCTAAAATTTACCGGTGACAATAAAGAGCATAGTTTGCGTGATGCAATTGAAAGCTTAGCGGAATATTTCAAATTAACACCCGATGAGCAGCAGGAATTATTAGCGTCAGGTTCGCAAGCAATTTTTGATAATCGAGTTGGGTGGTCTAAAACACATTTATTAAAAGCTGGTTTATTAGAATCTCCGAGGCGATCAATTTTTAAAATAACTGAAAGAGGATTAATGGTATTGGGTGATAATCCGCTGCAAATTAATATGGCATACCTTCGTAGATTTCCCGAATATATCGATTTTATTAAACCAAGTAATGGTTCAAGCTCAAATGAAATAACAGAAAAAATTGATGTTTTTGAAGCAACACCTCAAGAAATTCTTATTGCTTCATATTTAAAAATTAGAACTACTTTAGCTCAAGAGTTACTACAAAAAGTTAAAAATTGTCACCCTGCATTTTTTGAAAGATTGGTCGTTGATTTGCTAGTTAAAATGGGATATGGCGGATCACTTAAGGATGCAGGAAATGCAACGAGGTATTCAAGTGACGGGGGAATAGATGGTATAATAAGGGAGGATAAACTTGGGCTTGATGTAATTTATATCCAAGCAAAACGTTGGGAGTCTCAGAATATTGGTAGGCCTGACATTCAATCTTTTGTCGGGGCATTGGATGGGCATAGGTCAACCAAAGGCATTTTTATCACTACGTCAAAATTTGCTGAAACTGCTGTTGAATACGTTAAAACTATTTCAAAAAAAGTTATTTTAATTGACGGCGAACAATTAGCAAATTTTATGATAGATTACAACTTAGGTGTTTCAGTGGTTGACATTTATGAAATAAAAAAAATCGACAACGATTTTTTTGGTGAATAAAGCAGGTGAAATTTTATTTTCAAGTGAGTTTTCGAGGATGAGCATTATTTTGATTCGTTATTAGTAGCCACTTAAAGTGTTTTATTGTTCTTCTACAAGAAAAGTAGTTAGGTAATAAAAAGAAGAATTGTTCTTTACTTTCTTAAATTAAATCATATTTTTTTGTGATATTCATTTTTACCTGAAATTTGGTGATTTGAGCTTTTTAGCATAAGATTGTCCTTAATTGGACAAGTCCTAAACAAGTGATGTATGTTAGGTGGGAAATTAAAAGAGCTGAGAGAAGCCAAAGGATTGGTGCAACGGCAGGTTGCAGCTGAGTTAAGTGTTGATACTGCTTATATAAGTAAGATGGAAAGCAATGATAAGCCCGTGAGTCGTAACCATTTGAAAAAACTAGCTTTACTGTATGGTATTAAAGAACAGTATTTATTAACATTTTGGTTGGCTTCAAAAGTTTTTGAACTGATTGAAAAAGAGGAAGTTGCGCTTGAAGCACTAACAATTGCAAAAGCTGAATTAATAAACAAAAACAATAAAAGCAAATAAATTGGACTCTGTGACTAAATATACATTTTCATTTACAGGCGCATCAGCATTAATTGCTGAAACCTTGGTAATTGGGGAGGAATACAACAGGCTCAATGATTGGGAAAAAGTGGAGAAATCTTTATTAGAAAATAATTTGCTTAATAAAGTAAAAAAAACTACTTTCAAAAGAGAGTTTTTCGAAATTAAAAAACGTTTGTCGCTGTTAACACAAAATCAATTAAAAGTAATGGTCCTTGGTAACCTTGATGATGCAAAGGCGATTATATTATTATCACTTGTTAAGGCATACTCACTTGTAAGAGATTTTATAGTTGAGGTAATACGAAGTAAATATTTGCTATTCGATACAGTTATTTCAGAAATTGATTATATCAAATTTATTAACACAAAAAGCCTTATGCATAATGAATTGACCGAAATCACTGAAGTTACAGCAAAAAAAGTAAAGCAAGTAGTTTTTAAGTTATTGGAGCAAGTTGGATTAATTACCCAAATTAGAAACGGTATTATTTTGAAACCGATAATTAGCAGTAATGTAATCGATGTTATTATTGAAGATGACCCTGCATTATTGTATAACTTTCTTTTTTCAAATGATGAAATAAAAAATCTAGTGAAAACACTAAAATATGTTTAAAAGTCAATTATATAATGCGCCACAACACTTTGAGACACTGTTTAAAATTCTCTCAAGTAGCCGTTTTCTGAAGAAAGAAGGTTTAGGTGGTGAATTACCTTTTTTCATTCACTCCTTTCCGGTCTCTAATCAAGCTATAGTAAATCTAAATATTCACTCACTCATTAAACGTTTACTAAATGAGGGAATTGAAGTTTTGGAAATCAATTTGTATCTATTATGTATTGACATTTTAAAAAGTGCAAACATATTTGAACAAATAGTGGAGCAGGAGGGTAAAATGCCTAAACTAAGATTAAATAAGGTTTTAGTGAGTAATCTTAACGTTGAAACCATTATTATACCCGAAATTCATAGACGCCATTCTGAAACCAACGCTAAAATAGTTTTTTTAACCGGCGTTGGAGAGGTTTATCCTTTTATAAGATCACATAGCATTTTAAACAACACACAAACGCTTGTTGGTAATATTCCTTTAGTCATGTTTTTCCCGGGATCCTATAACAATAAAACGCTTACACTCTTTGATTTAATTAAAGATGAAAATTATTATCGGGCACACAACCTCAACGATTATAAAATTTAATTATGAAGCAAAAAGAATTATACCTCAAAGATATATACCGACCTATTGAAGGAGTTATCAAAGCAAATGATGAAAGGCATTTATTGCAGGAATTGGAAGAATACGTTCTTACTAATGAGCTGTTAGGTATTTCCAATAGAAATAAAATGTTGCCTGGTTTGTTTGAAGAATTAACCAAAAACAATTTCAACAGCAGCATTTGGATTTCCGGTTATTTTGGTTCTGGTAAGTCGCACTTACTTAAAATGCTTTCATTGGTTTTGGAAAATAAGGAAATCAATGGGGTAAAATGTGCGGATATTTTTGCCAAAAAAGCCTCAGCTGATTTTGAATTAGAAAGGAACATAAAGAAGGTATCAACAATTCCAACTGAATCTATTCTATTCAATATTGCAGCAAAGTCAGATGGTATTACAAGCATGGGTTCTGCCATTGATCCGGTTTTAAGTATTTTCTTAAAGGTGTTTAATGAATTGTTAGGGTACGACCCATTGAATCCTGAAATAGCAGAGGTAGAAAGGCACCTTGCAAGCATTGGTAGATATGAATATTTTAAAAGTGAATATCAGAAACGTTTCAATAAAAGTTGGGAAAAAGGTAGAGAAGCTATTTTCTTAAACCAACACGAGTTGGCTCAGATATATGCAGAGATAAAATCTATCAGCACTGATGAAGCCAATCGCTTTATTGATAATGTGATTAACAATTACAAGCTGGATATTGAGGGCTTTGGTGAATTGGTTACAAAACATATTAAATCAAAACAGCCCGGTTTTCGCCTGATTTTTTGTGTTGATGAAGTAGGCCAATTTATTGCTGAAAATGTTAGGTTAATGCTAAGTCTGCAAACAATTGCTGAAACCTTATCTTTTAAAACACAAGGTCAATCTTTTTTAATAGTTACGTCTCAAAACGATCTGAACGCAACCATAGGTGACTTGAATGCAAGACAGGCTCATGATTTTTCCCGTATTCAGGGGCGGTTTGCGGTTAAACTTCCCTTAACCAGTGCCAATGCGGATGAAGTAATTCAAAAACGATTGCTGCTAAAAAATGATAATTCAAATAAACTATTAAACGAGATTTACGACAAGGAACAAAATAATGTAAAAACACTTTTGAAGTTTAATGATGGATCAAGACAATATCAAACATATCGTGATGCTGAGCATTTCGTAAATACTTATCCGTTTATTCCATATCAGTTTGACCTCTTCCAGGCAGCTATCAAAGCACTGTCAGACCACAATGCATTTATCGGAAGTCAACAGTCAGTCGGTGAACGTTCTATGCTTGGTGTTTTCCAACAGGTTGCTAAAACATACGCCGAAAAAGATATTGAAAATATAGTTTCTTTTGCCCAAATGTATGAAGGCATTAAGGATGTATTGCAAAGCAATATTCAAAGCGACATTCTTCAGGCCGACCGAAGCATCAATTCTAATTTAGCCAAAGAGGTTTTAAAAGCACTTTTTCTTGTAAAATATGTGAAAGGATTTCAGGCCAGTACAGGTAATGTGGCAATTTTACTTTTACCTATATTTGATGTGGACCTTTCAGTTTTTCACAAGCAAGTGCAGGAAGCTTTGAACTTATTGGAAAGCCAAACTTACATTCAGCGTTCAGCTGGAGATTTATATGAATATTTAACCAATCAGGAAAAGGATGTAGAAAATGAAATTAAAAGTACTGATATTGACCCTACTGCGCCTAATGAATTATTAGCAGAGTATTTATTTGATGACATCCTCCGTGATTCGAAGATAAGGTTGGATACTAATAATCAACCATATGAATTTGGAAGAAAATTAGATGATAATTTAATTGGTCGCGATAAAGATTTTTATGTTAATTTTATTACACCTTTAAACGCTAATTCTGTTTCTACTACAAACATTAATATGTGGTCTATTGGTAGACCAAACGATTTGATTATTTATTTACCAGATGACAAGCGACTCTTTGATGAATTAAGATTAATAAAGAAAACTGAAAAATATATACAAACATCAAGCTCTCCAACTTTAGATCCAACCAAACAACGTATTCTTTCTGAAAGAGCACAACAGAATCAAGAACGTAGAAGAACCGTAATAAATCAATTAAAAGGAAGCATAGGTGACGCTAAAATGTTTTTAAATGGCTCCGAACTAATAGATATAGGCAGTAAAGAACCAAAAACAAAAATTACGCAGGGTGTCCAGCAATTAATCAAAACAATTTATACAAACCTTAAAATGCTAACAGTCGATTTTACTGAGGCTGATTTGCAAAAAATTGTACAAAGTCATGATGATGTATTGTTTAAAGATACCTTACACGAAATTGAAGTTGAGGTATTGAATAAAATCCAACGTAATAAAGCAAGTCATGAAAGAACCACGATTAAAAATTTAATTGATAACTTCTATGCAAGGCCTTATGGCTGGTATCAAACGGCGGTACTATGCATAATTGCTAAACTATATAAGCGAAATAAAATAAGTCTCAAGCAAGATGGCAATAATTTAAATGATAGAGCTGTGTTGGATGCTTTGCAAAAAAATAATCAGTATATAAATACCATCATCGAACTGGAAGAAGAAATTCATAATACACAATTACAAAAACTTAAAAAATTTTATCAGGAATATTTCAACGAACCTAATCTCGGCAATGAACCAAAAGAAATATCCCGTTTGTTTAAACAACGATTAGAAAAGGAAGTAAAAGACCTTTCTGAAATGTATATGCTTCGCAGCAGGTTTAAGTTTTTGGAAGCATTAGGCGAACCACTAAACCGCTTGAAATTAGTAGCTGAAAAAGAACATCCTTATTTCTTTAATGCATTAGACCAGTACCAGGATGATTTGCTTGACGATAAGGAGAATGTTTTAGAAGCAGTGAAAAAGTTTATGAATGGGGCTCAACGTAGCATATACGAAAATGTATTACTCTATCTCGAAAGCAATACTGCTAATTTTGATTATATCGCTAGCGAAAGTCTTGAAAAGCTAAACACTGTTGCTGAAAGTCCTACACCTTATAAGGGTAATTTAATGCAGGATGCCAAAGCGGCATTAGAGATAATGCATAAAGAAACTGCTGCCCAACAAAAATTGGAAAGAGAATCTGCCTCAGAAACGATACTCCAAAATATAATCAAACTGAAATCATTTGCCGATTTCGAAAAATTGGATAGCAATCAACAACATGAAATTATTGCACCATTTGAACAGGTAATTAAAGAAATCGAAATTGAAAGGTATATAGGTAATATCCGTACTAAATTATACAATGCAACTACCGACTTGTATCAAAAACAATTAGAGTCAATGATGCGTTGGGCAAATCCGCCTAAGGTCATTGAACCAGGTGATACAGAACCTGAAAAAACTAAAATTGTTTTTGTGAGGAAAGACAATGTTAAAATAAATTTCCCTAAACCCTCATTGGAAACTAAGCAAGATGTAGAAGATTATCTGGCTGCATTGAAAGAACAATATTTAAGAATTATCGACGAAAATAAACGTATTTCTCTTTAAATTGCTATTTGTAATTTGTACCTTATAGGGTATAATTGTAACACTTTTAAAAATTTTATACCCTAAAGGGTATAATTATTAAATTTTAAATTAATTTATACCCTATATGGTATAAATTTCGTGTAAATAAGTATATTTACACCCGAAAAGGTATAATTAATGAAAATATCGTCATTTGTAAAGCAAAGAAGAAGTCTTTCAGGGCTTACACAACCAGAACTTGCCGAAAAGGCAGGTGTAGGGCTTCGTTTTATTAGAGAATTAGAACAAGGCAAGGAGTCCCTGAGGCTGGACAAAGTAAATCAGGTATTGAATTTATTCGGTTACGAAACGGGGCCTGTAAAAACAGAACACTTATCAACAAATAATGAGTTAAAGCAATGAGAAAAGCGGCAATTAAAATGCAAGATGAATTGGCAGGTTGGCTAAAAGAGGATGAAAACGGATATCATTTTCAATATACACCTGAATATCTTCAAAACAAAGACGCGAAGCCTGTGAGTCTCACTTTACCGCTGCAGGAAAAACAATTTACAAGCAAAGTATTATTCTCATTTTTTGATGGATTAATACCAGAAGGATGGCTGCTTGACATTGCTGAAAATAACTGGAAACTAAATCCGAGGGATCGTATGGGCTTATTATTAGCATGTTGTAAAGATTGTATTGGTGCTGTGAGTGTTCACCCAATAAAGGAGGATGAGGAATGAATAATAGATGTTTATACTGTTACCAAATACTACAAAAACATGAAAACGAATTTCATGCGGCATGTAGCAAAAAAATATTTGGGGTAACTGCTCCACCAGAATTACCTTATTCTGAGGATAATATGCATGAGCTAGCCGCGCAAGTCATCCAAACACAAGCGGCAGTTACTGGCGTGCAACCTAAATTATCCTTGCATCTATCCTCAGCAGAAAAACCAAATCTTGTTAAGCGATTCACGATTGTAGGTATGTTGGGTGGATTTATTCTAAAGCCACCTTCACCTCATTTTATACAACTGCCTGAAGTAGAAGATCTAACTATGCATTTGGCAAGCATTGCAAAAATTAAAGTAGTGCCACATAGCCTCATCCGCTTATCTTCCGGTAATCTTGCTTATATTACCAAAAGAATAGACAGGGTGAAAAAAGAGAAACTACACATGGAAGATATGTGTCAGCTTACAGATAAACTTACTGAAGACAAATACAGAGGATCATATGAACAAGTGGGTAAAGCAATATTAAAATACTCCACAACCCCGGGTTTAGATGTCATTAATTTTTTTGAGCTGATTTTATTTTCTTTTTTGACAGGAAATGCAGACATGCACCTTAAAAATTTTTCGTTGATTCATGAACCTATTAATGGACCGGTCTTTTCTCCTGCTTATGACTTGGTAGCAACCGCTTTGGTAAACCCTGCTGACAATGAGGATCTGGCACTTACGCTCAACGGTAAAAGAAAAAAAATCAACCGAAATGATTTTGTTACCGCATTTACCACGCTTGGATTGGACACCAAACAACAGGAAAATATTTTTAAGAAAATGGAAAAAGCAAAATCCAGTTGGATGGATTTTATTGACATCAGTTTTTTAAATGATCAAATGAAATTCGAATACAAACAATTACTGGAAACAAGATTCAAAAGGATCTACCCCGATGCATCAGAACCTTATAAAATCTACTAAATGAACACCAACAACCTAAAACGCTTCGCCAAAGAAGCCCGTATCAAATTGCTGGATCAGGTAGGTCGTAAGCTGGAGTTTGTGTTAACACACGATACGGCAGAGTTGCGTGGAAAGCAGAAGGAGATAGAACAACTTAAAAAGAAAATTGCGGAGCAGGGTAAAGAGCATGTAATAGAAATGGTAGCCTACACATGGTTCAACCGTTTGATGGCCTTGCGTTTTATGGATGCCAATGGTTATACCATCCCGAAAGTAATAACTCCATTAGAAGGCATGACCAACCCGGAGGTATTACAAAATGCGATGGGTGGTAATATAGAACCGGAATTAAAACTTGACCGCCAACGGCTGAATGATTTACTGGATGGCAAAACAGCTGCTACCGATGCACATACAGAAGCCTACAAAATGTTATTGGTAGCCTCCTGCAACCAATGGCATGCTGCCATGCCATTTATGTTTGAGCGCATCAGCGATTATACAGAGTTACTATTACCCGATGACCTGCTAAGTGATTACAGTATTGTTGCCGATGTACGCAATGGCATGAGTGATGAAGACTGCCAGCAGGAAGAATTAATTGGTTGGTTGTACCAGTTTTATATAGCCGATAAAAAAGATGAAGTATTTGATGGTCTGAAAAAGAACATAAAGATTACTGCTGAAAACATACCTGCGGCAACACAGCTTTTTACCCCACGTTGGATTGTACGCTACATGGTTGAAAATACTTTGGGTAAATTATGGCTAACCTTAAAACCCAAGAGTAAACTAAGGCAGTTTATGCCTTACTATATTGAAGCACCAGAGGGCAATGAACCTTCACCATTACCGGAAGGAATAAAAGGAGTAACCGACATTACTTTCCTTGACCCCTGCCAGGGCAGCGGCCACGTATTGGTATATGCTTTTGAACTCTTTGCAAAAATATATGAGGAAGAAGGATACAATACCAACGAAATACCGGCACTTATTCTGGAGCATAACCTTTTTGGTATTGATATAGATGAACGGGCAGCACAACTGGCGGCATTTGCCTTAACCATGAAAGCTCGTAGTTATTACCCTCGCTTTTTACGCAAGCCGGTGCAGCCGCATGTAATAGCACTGGAAAATGTAAACGAAGACATCATCAAACAAGCCGTTAAACTCCCTTTGCAGGTTGCAGGTAAGTTGATTTATGATTACAGAGACCTAACACTTTACAACCTTACCCAAGCCGACAACTTTGGTTCTCTCATACAAATAGACCCGGAAGAATTAAAAGCCTTGCAAATACAAAAAGGCAGTATTTGGCAGGAGCAGGAACAAAAACTTAAAGAACAAGCTGAATACTTAAGTCGTCAATATCATTGCGTGGTGACGAATCCGCCATATCTGAGTAGTGTTGGCATGAACAAGATTTTAAAAACTTTTACTGAGCTTAAATATCCCAAAAGCAAAACAGATTTAATGGCTTGTTTTATGGAACGCTGTATATTTTTTTCAAGTTTATATGGCCTAATAGGTATGATTAATCAACATAGTTGGATGTTTTTAAGTAGTTATGTAGACTTGCGAACCCAAATAATCGATAATATTCAATTTGAAACCTTATTACATCTTGGCCCAAAAACATTTCCTGAAATTGGAGGTGAGGTTGTACAAAATGCTGCATTTACTTTTGGAAATTATGCACCAAATAGTAAAGGATGTTATATACGATTAATTGAATTTAATAATGCTGAATTAAAAGAGATTAAATTTAAGGAAGCTATAGATAATATTCAATGTGAATGGCTTTACAAAACAAATCAGAAAGACTTTGAATTAATTACAGGTACTCCAGTTGCTTATTGGGCTTCACCTCATATATTATCAATATACAAAAATCCAACAATTGGTTCTTTTGCATTTGCAAGGAAAGGAAACACAACTACTAATAACGATAAGTACGTTAAGCTATGGCAAGAGTTAAATTTTAAAAATGTAGCAATTGATTATGCTTCAACAAATGAGGCTAACGATAATAATAAATATTGGATACCATATAATAAAGGAGGAGGTTATAGAAAATGGTATGGATTAAATAGCACACTTATTTTTTGGAAAAATAATGGTGCGGAGATTAAATCTTTACCTAAATCAGTCATAGCAAACGAACAGTTTTATATGCGTGAAGGGACTACTTGGGGACATATTTCATCTCATAGTTTTAGCGGAAGATATTTTGGCAAAGGGTTCATTTTTGATAATGCTGGTAATTGCTTGTTTTCAGATGAAAAGGAAGTCCTTACTCTCAATGCTTTTCTTAATTCCAATACATTTCAAAAATTATCTGAATACACAAATCCTACAATTGGCTTTAGTTCAGGTGAAGTTGCTAAAATTCCTTACAAAATGAAATTTGAATCCAGAATCAAGGTTGAATCTATTGCAAAAACCAATATCAATATAGCTAAGGATGACTGGGACGCAAGAGAAACATCATGGGATTTCCAGAGAAATGAACTGTTAAGATTTAAGATTAATATTCTTAAAGACGCTATTAAATCATACAAAAGTCATTGGTCAGATAAATTCTATGAGCTTCATACCAATGAGGAAGAACTCAACAAAATATTTATTGATATTTATGGTTTAGAAGATGAGCTTACTCCTTATGTACCACTTGAAGGAATAACCATTCTGCAGGAAGAAGCAAAAGTTATTAATGGTGAATTAATTATTGACCCTGTTCCTGTTATAGTACAACTATTAAGTTATTCTATCGGCTGCATATTTGGCCGTTATAGCCTTGACAAACTTGGTCTTATTTTAGCCAACCAAGGCGAAACCCTACAAGACTTCCTAAAGCAAATTCCATCTCCAACCTTTATGCTTGATGAAGACAATATCATCCCAGTATTGGATGGCGAATGGTTTACAGATGATATAGTAGGCAGATTTAAAGTATTCCTGAAAGCTGCATTTGGAGAAGAACATTTTGAAGAAAACCTCAAATGCATAGAAGACACCATTGGCAAAGACATCCGAAAATACTTTGTAAAAGACTTTTACAACGATCATATCAAGCGGTATAAAAAAAGGCCCATTTACTGGATGTTTAGCAGCCCTAAGGGGCATTTCAAAGCACTCATTTACATGCATCGTTACCAACCTGATTTGTGCAGCAAAATGCTCAACGATTACCTGCAAGCCTTCATAAGTAAGCTTGAAGCCGCTAAGCAAACACAAACCATGCTGAGTTTACGGGAAGATATTTCAGCTCGTGAAAAAACATTGGCCATTAAAGAAATTGACAAGTACGAAGCCATGCTCAAAGATTGTGGTGAGTATGAAAGAACTTTATTCACAATAGCCACTCAAAAAATCAGTATTGATTTAGATAATGGTGTAAAAGTGAATTACCTAAAATTCAAAGAGGTGTTAGTGCCTATTAAAGGATTAGAAAAAGAAGAAGAGTAAAAATGATATTTGTTTCACCACAGCCGCATACATGGTATGCAATTTACCAACGCCTGAAATCTCATTGGGATAATGAGATTAATGTTGGCGATGCACCCCCAATGGCTTTGGTTCTGAGTGGTTGGACAATGAGCAGTGATTTTGAAAAACAAGACCGATGGAAAATGACATTACGATGGGCAGAACAAAACAATTGTTCGCATCTGATACCTGATCTTAAAGAAGATGAAAAATATTTTGTGAGTGAGCTTTCAAGCTACACGCCATTTTATCACGAAATGAAGCATCATCCCAAAGCTTATAAGCCTACAAAGGAAGAGATTCAACATGCTTTGATAGAATTGGCTAATAAATGGAAGGAGCTGTTAGACGAAGAATTTTCCATTAATACGAAACCCGTTTCGTTTTCTGGTGAAAAATTCAGAAGCCTTTTGGTGAGTTATCAATCAGGCTATTTGCCTCCCTGGGGTTCATGGACAAATCATTTGGCGAACGGAAAGCCAAGCAAGTTTACGGAATTAAGGAGCAGTGTGAATGAGCTTATAAAACCGTTAGCTGTTGATCATATTATTTTTAAAGAAAAGCAATGAGTCTGTCAACATACACATTACAGGAAATTGCTGATTGGGATGAGAAACAGAAGGTCTCATTACCAACTGTTCAGCGTGGTTTTGTTTGGAAACCAGCCCAGATCGAAAACCTGTGGGATTCATTGCTGCGTGGTTATCCTGTTGGTGCTTTTGTTTTATCTCAAGCAGAGAATAATACCATTCATATCTTAGATGGTCAGCAAAGAGCAACAGCAATTTGTCTGGGCTTTGCCAAGGAAACTTTCAGAGACTCTCAGGATTTTTATAAATGCTTTATTGACCTAGTCCCACCGAAGGTAGATGACAATCGAAAATATATTTTCAGGGTCATTACTAAATCACATCCCTGGGGATACCGAAAACAGGAAAATACCAAGACGCTCACAGCAGAAAATATCCGTAAGGCGATGGATATATATGAGAATGTTGCAGATCCACTAAATACTCCTTTGGAAATGTTTTTTCCTTATGATGCAGAACTTCCGGTGCCATTATCTTTCTTTCTAAATGCAGCATCAGAAAATCCCATTTTAAATGAAAGTGAACTTATAAAGAGAATAAAAAACGATTATAAGCACTGGTATACTATTATCCAAATATGGAAAAAAAATAATGCAGAAATACTTGGCCAACTAAGCGAACAGGAAATTGAAAATCAGCTTGAAAAAAAAATCAGCAACATTTATCGGGTAGTTCAGGAAATGCTTGATCCCGTAGGTGGGCAAAAAATACCTGCCCTATATATGAATTTAGATAAGGTATTGAATACCCAAGAGCAAGTTGATGAAGACGCATCAGATGAAGTTGAGAATTTATTTGTGAGGCTAAACTCAGGAGGCACACAACTCTCAGGTGAGGAATTGAACTATTCCATACTTAAAGCACATTTATCAAGAGAAATCCAAGATGAAATTGAAAGTGCTTGTAAGCACCTGTTTAAACCTGCAAGATTTATTACAATTGCATACCGGTTGTATCAGCAGGATAACAAAGAAGAGAAGCAAAGCGATGCACTCACTATGCGAATTAAACCCAAGCAGTTTCAGCGTACTATAACTAAAAAAGCAAGCCATTTTGAGCTATATATTTTACAGCTTATCCGCGACAAAGGTTTTGAAGGAAAAACACTGCTCGACTACGCAAAAAGCGTAATTGAATATGATACTTCTAAAAAAAATTATTACGGTTTACCCTTTTTAATATATTCCAAAATAGCTGATTTTGCACCGGAGCTGATGTTCTTGTTGCTGTATAGAATTAGGTATAAGAACGATAGATTTTCTATTAAAGATAAAGCAGCCGAAAAAGAGCATCGAACCATGTTGGGTATGATTACCTTGTTTATGTGGTTTGGCAAAGGTGAAAATCTGAAAGACCATTCCAAATTATTGTCGAATATATGGCCGGCAGCTAGCACTTTAAACAAAGAAAGATTCTGGACTTCAGAAACTGTAGAGAGAGCACACCTGAATGATGTATTGTTGCCTTTCCCAGCCTTTTATAACAATAAGCTTGAAAATGGTCTTGAAAGGATATTGGAATATAATTTATCTGAAAAAACAAATGTGCTTAACCGTTTTGAAAATGAAGTGGGCGAAAAATTTCAGCTTTTTCTTCAAAAAGTGATATACAACAGAGACTTGATACTCTATGCTCAAAGACATTTTATAGAAAGTTATTTCCGACAGCAGCAATATTGTTTAGAAGACACCAGTTTACCATTTGATTGGGATCATATATCACCCAATAATTTTGTGCGTAACAAAAAAAATATTCCCCGTATTGTAAAAGATTGGTATCAAACAAATGGAAACTATAGAGCTTGGCCTTATGCCTTAAACAGAATGGACAGTGATAATAGCCCAAACTTTAAATTAAACCCATTAGAAAATTATGAAGAAGAATCAGGATATGAGGAATTAGAGGCAAAGTGGCAACAATTCATTGACCGCAATCCAACTCTTCTCTCAAATACAGGCCAAATTCGTAAAAAGTTAACTGATTGGTCTTTCTGTAATAACGACTGGGCTGATTGTAGTATAAATAATATTCATACAGACTGGAAACCTGTTACAAGATTAATCATTCACAGAAATTTCGAATTGATAAGAGAATGGTATGAGCAGCTTAATTTAGAAATATTACGCAAGGAGAACCAAGCAACAATAGAAAATTTATTTGACAAGAGAAAATGGAGTTTGTTGCCATTAAAAAATGAAGAATATGATGAGGAATTTGACATAGATGAATATGTTAACCGTATAAGTTCGTCCTTTAATATTGGGAGCAATATTCTGAATTTTTACATAGCATATCCAGATGGCGAAAACGGTTACTTAGAAGAAAATGAAATTGAATTTGGTCTTTTTGAGTTATTGGGTAATGGCTATATTCAAGAAATGAGAAATAAGACAGACTTTGAAATTGATACAAGGAATTATAAATGGATTTTTAAAAATTTTACACTAGTTTCAGGGCATTTTAATTCAATTCAGGTTTTGGTTCATGAAATTGTTGAATGGCTTACTAAACTGCCCGTTAGCCCCAGCGACAAAGAAACACTTATTCATGAGTTTAAGGAAATGTTATCATCAAAATTTAAACCTACTTTAGAGTAATGCAAGACATGTTTACCATAAATACTAAAGTACAAGCTGCTTTGGAAAAATTATTCCAACAGCACCGCCTTGTATTTTGGTATGACGAAAAAGCCGAAATGACAGGATTGTTCAACAGTCTTCAAATTGCTGAAGTTGAAAAGGTAGTCCTTGAAAACAATGAGTTTAAACTGAAGCATCAATTATTGATTGAACGGCCAACTCAACATTTTTTATTATATCAGGCCAAAGCAAAACCGATTGACAATGAAAACTGGTTGTTGGATTTGCTGTTATCTAACTACGAATTTCATACAGAGGCATCCTCTTTATACCTGCAAGACCTTGATTTGCCCCAGGAGTTTAAGTCATTGGTTCAGCAGCACGAAGAGTTCTTTGCTAACGAGAAACGTATCAATGATTTGAAGGTATTGCTGGAACCAGAAGACAGGGAAAGTAAAATCCGGCTAAAAATGCTTTCTATCATTTGTGCAACTGAACCTGAATGGGAAAAAGTATTGTATGCTCTGTTTTCAGAGGCATATAAAAACAAACAAGACAAATACAAGGCAATATATAAGTTTGGATTGAGTAGTTTTTTATGGGAAACCATTGAAAAGAAATACAATTACAAATCCTCTACACCTACCATAAAAGATTGCCTTTTACAGTTGGTGCAGGATAATTATGCACGAAGCATCAGCGCTGGGAAACCTGCATTAAATAAGGAAGCCTATCTCTTTGTGAATCGCTGGAAGGAAAACATAAAGGCCAGGCAGATATTTTACGATTGGAGCCTTCAGTTAGAAAAAGACCTGGGCATAGAAGTTGCCATTCAAGATCTGAATGCCGAACAACTATTGGATGCTGATACGTTTGCAGTGATTGACAAGAAAATCATCATTGGTATTCGGGAACATATCGTAAACAACACATCCTCTAATTACACTTTACAGGAGTGGATAGAAAAGCGTAGGGTGAAGTTTTTCTTTGCCGACTTTTCACAGATTTATGAAGCATTGAGCAATGCAGCATATTTATTAGATGAAATTAGAAAAGTAAATTTAACCATACAAAGTCCGAAAGATGGGTTTGAAAAATATGAAAGGCAGTGGTATAAAATAGATAAGCTTTACCGCAAGTACATATTTACAAGTGAGCAGGCAGAGCATCAAAATATTTTAAAAGACCTTACCCTGCAAATTGAAAAGGCTTATGGAAATTCTTTTTTGCTGAAGTTGGGCGAAAATTGGCAGGCATCGATTGATGGAATGACCAACTGGAACATTGAAAAGATCATTAATCAGAAACATTTTTATCAGCAATTTGTTGCCCCCTACACTAAAAAGGAGAACAGGGTTTTTGTAATTATATCCGATGCTTTGAGATATGAATCTGCTGCTGAGTTAAGAGAACTCATCTTGCAGGAGGATAGATACACAGCAACGCTTAATGCAGTGTTGGGTTCATTGCCCTCTTATACGCAATTGGGCATGGCCTCTTTGTTGCCTCATGCATCCCTTACATTTGAAGAACACAACGACATTGTGTATGCAGATGGAATAAGCACACAAGGCACTCCCAACCGTACAAAGGTTTTACAAAGAACATATCCCGGTAGCATCGCTATCGGTGCAGAAGATTTCCTGAAGATGAAATCTAATACCGAAGGCAGAGATTTTATCAAGCCTTACAATGTGATTTACATCTACAGCAATCATATTGATAAGATTGGCGATGATAAAACTTCAGAAGGTAAAGTGTTTGAGGCGACAGAAACAGAGTTTGATTACTTGCTGCGTATCATAAAACACATCAACAATATGAATGGGTACAATATGATTATTACAGCCGATCATGGATACTTATATCAACACAACAGATTGGATGAGTCTGACTTCACAGACTTTACACCTGCGGGAACACTTTATAAAACCAGCAGAAGATTTGTATTAGGAAAGAATTTAACACCTAATACATCCGTTCAAAAATGGGACGGTAAGGCATTAGGCTATGCAGATGAAACCGAAGCTCAAGTTCCAAAATCCATTAATCGAATCCGCATACAGGGTGCAGGTAGTCGTTTTGTGCATGGGGGTGCAAGTTTGCAGGAAATAGTTGTTCCGGTTTTGGAAATAAACAAAGCTCGTAAAAGTGATATTGAACAAGTAGAGATTGATATTATCAGCGGCACTTCAAATATTACCAGCAACACTTTTGCAGTAAGTTTTTATCAGAAGCAACCCATAGCTGATAAAATTCAACCAAGACAAATAAAAGCTGGCTTTTACACTGTCTCGGGCCAATTGATTTCGGATGTAATCACACTGTTATTCAACAGCTTTGAAAATGATGCAATGGCAAGGGAAAAGAGACAAAGCTTTTTATTTACAGCCGAAGCGTCTAATCATAATGGGCAAGATGTTTACCTTAAGCTAGAAGAACAAATCGAGGGCACAAGTCAATTCAAAATATATAAAAGCATCACTTACCGAATGCTCATTGCCTTTAGTAGTGAGTTTGATGATTTTTAAAACAATAATAATATGGATGCATTAGATACAAAACTCAATCAGTCCTTTGTAGGAAAAGTTGTACGCAAGGATTTAACCAAGCAAATCAAAGAAGGTGCAAATGTGCCGGTTTATGTATTGGAATACTTACTGGGTATGTACTGCGCTACCGATGATGAAGCAACCATAAAAGATGGCATACTAAAGGTAAAACAGATATTGGCCGACAACTATGTAAGGCCTGATGAATCAGAAAAAATTAAAGCCAAGATAAAAGAAAAGGGAAGGTTTAAAATAATTGATCGGGTTACTGCAAAACTCAATGAAAAGGCTGACAGATACGAAGGGTTACTGTCAAACATCAACATCAAGAATGTAATTATTGATGATAGTTATATTCGCAAATATGAAAAATTATTAGCAGGTGGTATTTGGTCAATTCTCACATTAGAATATTGGTTTGATGAAAATTCTAAAGATTCTCCATTTAAAATAGTAGAATTGAAACCTATTCAAATGCCGGAAACAGATATTACTGATTTTATCAGTCATAGACAGGATTTTACACTAGATGAATGGATGGATATTATTTGCAGAAGTGTAGGAATGGAGCCAGTTAATTTAGATGAAAAAACAAAATGGCATTTGGTAGCACGTATGATTCCTTTCGTAGAGAAAAATTTTAATATCTGTGAATTAGGACCAAGGGGAACTGGTAAATCATATGTGTACGATGAGATATCACCCTATTCAATATTAATCTCAGGTGGACAGACTACAGTGGCTAATTTATTTTACAACATGAGCACAAGAACTGTTGGTTTAGTAGGTATGTGGGATGTTGTTGCTTTTGATGAGGTTGCAGGGATAAACATGAAAGATAAGGATGGAATCCAAATAATGAAAGGCTTTATGGCTAATGGTTCTTTTAGCCGGGGGAAAGAAAGTAAAAATGCAGATGCTTCTATGGTATTTGTTGGAAATATCAATGGCTCAATTGAAAATTTGGTTAAAACAAGTCATTTACTTGCACCGTTTCCCGATGATATGATTGATGCAGCATTTTTTGATCGATTCCATCATTATTTGCCAGGTTGGGAAGTGCCAAAAATGCGGCCGGAATTTTTTACGAATGCTTATGGATTTATTACCGATTATTATGCTGAATGTTTAAGAGAATTACGCAAACATAATTTTTCTGATGTTATTACCAAGTATTTCAGATTAGGAAAAGATTTAAATCAAAGAGACACCATTGCTGTTAAACGTACTACAGGTGGATTAGTGAAATTACTTTTTCCAGATGGAAATTTTACTAAAGATGAATTACGTAAATGTTTAGAATATGCTTTGGTGGGGCGCAGAAGAGTTAAGGAACAATTAAAAAAAATCGGGGGCATGGAATTTTATGACGTTCATTTTAGCTATATTGATTTAGAAGACAATGAAGAACACTTTGTTGGCGTACCAGAAAGTGGGGGAACTTCAATAATACCTGAGGGAGAAACTCCCGCTGGGACTGTTTACTCAATTGCAAGCAACGTTGATTCAGGGCACAAGGGTTTATTCCGCTTAGACATACAAAAAATGCCGGGTAATGGTAAAATTAGCGATACTGGTTTTGGAGGCGGTACTGCAATTAAGGAAGAGTTAAAGGAGGCTGTCAATTATGTTCGCTCCAACCTTAACAGAATTACACAAGCCGGTAAGTACAGTGATTATGAATTTCATTTAAAGGCTTCTGATTTAAATGGAATTGGCAATATAAAAGGGCTAGAATTAGCAATTTTATTATCTATTGTTTCAAGCATAACTGAAAGGTCGTTGGTTCCACAATTGGTGATACTAGGTTCAATGAGTATAGGTGGCGCAATTATAGGTTCCGATAATTTGGGTGAGTTCCTTCAAGTAGCTGCAGATAGTGGTGCAAAAAAAGTTTTGATTCCGGCGGTTGATATGGCGCAGTTAGGTAAAGTTCCAACGGATTTAATATCCAAGTTTAGTCTTTTGATTTATAATGACCCGGTGGATGCTGCATTTAAAGCGTTGGGGGTGTGAGGTTTTAATTGAATTATAATAATATTTTATAAACCCTGATTTAAATGGAAAATACACAAAAAATACAAACACCTTTTGGTTACAAAGGAGCTTTATATCTAGGAAAACCACTTGGGAACTACCAGTCTGGGTTGCATGTGGATCAAAATAAACAAAAAATAATTGACTTGATTGTCAAATATAATGACTCTGCTAAATATATTGTTGAAAGCGTAAAAAAGAGACACAATTCAATTATAACTGAATCTTTAAAAGATGTTACCGGATTAAAGCTCAAACATAAGGGAGTTTCAAACTATAATAAAGTTACAATTGATATTGTGACTTCCATCCCACCAAGATTAATGGATGCTTTAATGAACACTGAATTAGTTATCATTGAATTAATACTTAAGTTAGGACCTTTAAATGAATCAGAAGAAATCTTAAGTTATTTGTTGATAAACTACGATGTTGTTGTAAGAAACTTAGACACTTTGAGTGATGTGGCCTCCAAAGATGAAATTAATAATACACATAAATATCTTCAGGTTTTAATTAATAAAATTGAGGAATCGGAACTATATAAACAGCTAAAAACGCTAAGTATTGATAACTTATTAGGGGCATATTTTTATTATCAAAACAAAGTTGAGTTGTATTGGCCTGCATTATCTTTTTATGCTAGTTGGAAAAGAATCCCATTATACGATTTAGCGTTTATAGTGCTTGCACATGAAAAAGCGCATGCAATAACTCATTTAGGTCTTGATCTCGATGGCCAGCAATGGAGCACTGTTGATTTCAATGATTGTGATATTAATATTGTTGAAGGCTTAGCACAACACTATACGCAACATGTTTGTAATGTTATTGAGTCAAGTAATACTTTAAAGGGTTCGTTTGAAACACTTTTAAAGGATCAATCTGAACCATACAAATGTTTTTTAAATTGGCTTGAAGGGGAAACAGGCAGGGATGAAAAAATAAGATTGACTATGCTTAATACTAGAAAATCGCATATTAAGAGCTATGATTTGTTTTTAAAAGAATTAATAAACTCGTCGCAAAGTATAAAAAATAAATAAATTTTTATAAATTACTCACTAAATTCCTCACATAACATGAATTCCACTGAGAGCTTACGTAAAAGAGAAATACAAAATTTGAAAGAAATTTTTCTATTCAATTATTATCTAAAACATTATCAGAGCGGATATTTTCCAAGTTTTCAGCCTGAAGATATTAATTTATTTACAATAGATAATGATATTTTAAATGATTATCTTGAAAGTTTCAAGTGTTTCAAAAGTGACGCCTTGTTTCAAAATAAATTTAGAATTGGCGACTACGATAAGTGGCGAAAAGGTGTTGTTGAGTCCTTGCCAGATAAAATGTTTGCTCAAAACGGATATGTGAGATCTATAATAGATACTGAATTATTAAATCAAAAAGAAATCCAAGTTCAAAAGCATTGTGAATATTGCGGTGTTTCAATTGAAGCAATTAACATTAACTTGGATAAAATTAAAACGAAACGAATTTTAACACGTGGTCGTTCGCTGGAAGTGGACAAGAAAGAACCTAATGGCCATTATATTGCAGAAAATATCGCCCTTGCTTGTTATTGGTGTAATAATGCAAAATCTGATGAATATTCTGTTAAAGAATTTGAGGTAATTGCAAAAGGAATTCGAAAAGTTTGGAAAGAACGAGGCATATTTGTTGATATATCAAAGACAATTTATTATAAAAGTCGGATTGTGGATATTGTTTTTTTTGTCGATGTTGCAAGATTAAGAGATGCAATAAACTCAGGTATTTCTGAAGATATTAATACACAATATGAATCTTTTATTAATAGCTATAACGACCTGTGGCTCCATTATAATTATCAACGGGCACTAAATTATAAATTTAAAACACACGTGGAATATGTTATGAAATATTACAATCAGAAAAATTATCCTTACATGCTATACAATCTAAATGACATATTGTTTAATGACATTTATGAAGTATTAGGATAATTTTTACTTATTAAGCTATGTAAATAACATAGGTGTCTTTTTTTTGTAATTAAAATAAACTAAATAAAAAAATGCCTGTTTCAGAAATGACTTTTTGAGTTTGTTTTTATTTCTTGAAAGAATGAAATTAATAAAAGAATTATAAAATTCATTTCTCTATGCCTAAAACATATAAAAAAATTAAACCGATAATTTCCTACAATGATTTTAGGGAAAAAGCAGTAAAAGTTTCGTCATTTACAAGCTCCACTGGTAAACGTTATAAAGTAAAATCAATAGTCGATAACGAAATGTATTTCTTGCGTTTGGATGCCAAATCTGACCAGGAATGGAGTATGAATTTGGAAGAATTGTATCGCGCTTATAAAGAACTGGAGGATTTTGCGACTAAAAATTTTAAACCTTATGTCCCAATTACCCATTCGCCAGGACGTGGATTATTAATACATTTGGGCTTGTTAGTGTAAATTATAATCTTTACTTTCGATGTGTAAAACACATACATCATGATACAACGTCTTCAAGAGGTTTTGGCGTTAATACGTCAGAATATACTAGGTTATTATCCAAGAAAATCACTTATATTCTTAACGGAATGGATTGCTTACATTTTCGCTTTGATATTTTTGCTGTTGAGTTTTTTTTCATATGATTTCATGAGTGATTTTCTTGATTTTGAAGACGAAGGTGTTACTTCATTTTCAGCTGATAATTTAGATTCTAAATACTTTTAATTAAAACTAATAATTATTGGTATCCATATTGTGATTGCATTAATTTTTTATTTCTTCGCGCGCCATTTTCGTGCGCACCGAAAATTCCGTACAAACGTCAAAATTGCTAAACGTAAGTTGAATGACATTACTATGAAGCTTAATATGGTGAGGACGAAAATAGATTAATTTATTAAAATCATATTATAGTATAGTAACCAATTTTAAAAATGGATTTAATGTTTTTGCTAGTTAAGGATAATTATAAAATTGTAAAAATCAGGCTATCTCAAATATATTAAAGGATAGCCTGATTTTAATATTTACGCTTATTAATGATTTACAACAATTTGATAACTATATATTTCTTCCTCAATAATAAAATTAACCCAATAATTACCATTCGCAACATTGGATAAATTATAACTGTATTTACAAGAGGATAAATTTTCTGGTTTTATATTATCAATTCTTTGGCCTAATGAATTGGAAATAAAAATTTCTGAAATATCAAATAATGCTGAACATTCAATGGTCACTAGACCATCAACCGGGTTAGGATAAATTTTAATTTCGCCACCTGGAATTTCAATGATGCCAACAGGCCCTTGTATAATCGTAAAGCTTGTATCAGCAATATTTACTATAGTTGACCTTGGGCCACCTAAATTTGGATCAACTGTAAATTCAAATTCTGTTGAGTTGGTATAAGGACCGCTTTCAAAATGAACCCAAGTAGATATACAATCAGCGTAATAAGTGCAATCTGATGTTGCATTTACAACTAAGCTTCCATCGCCACCTGATGGCAAAAACGAAACACTATAGCTGCTAAGGGTATAGCTTGACTCTGTTCCTTCTTGTATAATTTCAAATATTTGCCCAGAAATTTCAATGTTTCCTGTTCTAGTTGCACAAGCACTGTTTTCTTCAATTTCGAAAGTGATTTCAGTAGTTCCGGAACCTGACAAATCAGATGTAATTGTAATCCAAGGCGCATAACTCGAAATAACCCAATTGCAATCATAAAGGGTATTTAATAAAAATGAACCTGATGAAGCAATGTTACTGAAAAAGGCCTCAGTAACTGGCAAATTATAAGAACATGTAGAATCTACAATGAATAAGGTGTCTGGTAATGAACAAATTTGATTGTCTACCAATGTAGTTTCAGTTACTTTCTCAGCAGCATTTGGTATAAACAGAATGAAAAAAGTATCAATATCATAGGTATCATCTATAAAGTAAGCGTCATTAAAAGTTATAGTTTGTCCGGGTTGAATAGAATCAGTATAAAAACTACCTAATAAAGAAGCTGTAACAAATGAACAACTATCTTGTGAAATCTTAATTCTATTAACAAACGGAGCTAATTCACCATCTAATCCAATATATTTAGCTGTAGATTCGCCATCATTATAAATGCTTACTGATACATATAACGAATCACCATATTGCACTACACTTGGATCGAACTCAATACTGCCAACCAAATTTGGTAAACCAATTATTACAGAGTCAGAGAATATGGCTGTGCTACAACTATCAGCGGCGGTTAATGTAACATTGTATGAACCTGGAACTATGTATGTATGTTCGGCATTTAATTCGGTAGAAGTAGCTCCATCACCAAATTCCCATAAGTATGTTTCGGCATCAATAGATAAATTAGTGAAGGTTGCTGTTAAATTATCAAGACTAAATGCAAATTCAGATTCAGGTAAAATATTTAAAATTACTGACAAAGTATCTGAAGTAGAAAGGCCACATTCACCATAATGACCTACAAAATAAGTACCGGGTTCGTCAACAACAATGGAAGTAGTGGTTTCACCATTTGACCAGAAGATTTCTTCTGTAAAATCTGTTGAGAGTGTTATTGTTTCGCCTGCACATAAAGTGAGCGATGGTTCATAATATATTATCGGGGCTTCTGTATTGATAACATTTATTGTATCAGTTGCTGTTCTAGTTAGCCAATCATGTGTTCCATTCAATGTTATGTAACCTTGACCACTCCAACATTCATCGGGGTAGATAAGTATTGAGTCGCCGAATATTGAAGCGTTTAACCCCACAGATAAATCTGAAATAGCAATTGATAAATCGTTAGGAATTGAGTCAGGGTCAGCAAAAAAAGATGTAACTGGTAATTTCAATGTGTCGTTTATAGGCAAATTGAAATTATTTGATAATATTATTGGTGGTAGTCTTTTCATAATTACAAGCGATTCTTTATTTGCCGTACCTTCGCTGAAATTTACATTTTTAAAACTTAGTTTTTGATTGATTGTATCATAACCTGCAATTGAGGTAGTTGAATCAAAATTTATTTTATTAAAATTTATGTCATCATAAATTTGTAAAAGATAAATGCTGTCAAGGTATAAATTTTCAAATTGATCCAAAATTGAGACAAAATGCAATTCTGACCATTCAATACTTAACAAATTAAGTTCGAACTTTCTTGACTTTGGGGAAAGCCCAAGTCCATCAAATAAATCGGTATATTGCTTTACATTAATATGTGAAATTTGCAAGCTGTCCTTGATTGTAATGTTTTTCCAATACTGAACTTTATTATTTTCAAAATTCATTTCAAATTCATCTACAAGGGAACTGTACGAATTTGGAACAAGGTAATCTGATAGATTTAATATTGTATCAGTTGAAATTCGCAAAACAGTGTCTTTAAATCCAAATTTCGACAATTCGATCTCATTAAAGCCATTGAATACTAAAATTGTATCACTTGTATTGTTTGTTTTAATAAGATACTCATTATTTAGGTAGACTTTGGATCCTTTACTTAATTCATTAGTTACCGTAATTAATTTGTTAGTAAAATTATTAATAATATCAATAGGGTAATAAAAAATTGTTTTATTTAGGACTATTGTATCGTATTCTCCAATAAGTTTCACCTTAATGTGGTTTCGCCCAGTGTCAAGATAGACTTCAAAGTGATCATCGGTAACTTCCAAATCTGTGTAAATGCTATCCTGATTAAATGGGCTATTTATTTGAAAAGTGCTAACATTTTGAGATGTAATTTTAAAGTTTATATACGGACTATTTGATACTTTAAAGTTACCTACTATTTCAAGTTGTGGATATCTAATTTCTTCAGTTTCTGCAAATGTTTTAATCATTGGGACTTCAATTTTTCCATTAATTGAAAACCCGGAATCTATTCCAAATCTCAATACTTCATAGCCTGGAGCTTCTATCAATAAAGTGTCTCCATGTTTTAATGTAGGAATGATGGTTCCAGAAAATGTACCGATTTCATTTGCGCGACCTAAAACAATAAAGTTTTCAGATGTATTGTATTTAACACTTATTTTTGCCCCAGATAATTGAGACCCAAAGATTTCAATCACTACAGGGTCTAAAGACGGATAAGGACATGATTCAACTGCTGGTGCCGGGGAGTCATTAAAAAAAGCAAGAATTTTTAATAAATTATTTTCATAGTATCCATCAGAACAATCATATTCGCTTAATTCAGGTAAACTACTTGACAAATATAAGTTGTTATGAAGATCAAAATGAGACAAGAATTCTAAACTGTGTTGGTATAACTGTTTAACATTTGCGATATCATAAAAATTATCATAAAATGAAGCGTTTGAATATATTTTAACTGGTCCATCATTGTCAGAATTGATATATGCAGGAATATCATATAACCCAAAATCATCTATTGTCCCAATATTAGTTGTGTAACCTGCTAAGTTTAAATATTCAATATCTGAAGGAAGATTTGAAAAATTTAGAAGGTTTATTATTTCTGAGCCGTATTCTAAATCCTCTGCTCCTGGAATTTCTATAAAGAGATCAAAAAAGGTTGCCCATGTTGAACCATTATGCGGGGTCCCTAAAAATAAAACCTTTTTAATTTTTCCATAAAGTTCAGAAGATATATTATAACTTTTACTGTCCAAATATGAATATGAATTATTGTGACTGTCTTGTAGAAATGCGCGAAGATCTAATCCACCTTTGCTATGAGTAATAATGTCAATTTCTTCAGCATTGGTTTCTTCTTCTATTTTCTCTAATGCAGAACCAATTTCATATCCAGATCGTGCAATATAATTTGCATTTCCTTGTGCTATGTACCATACATTATAATTTTTGATTGAATTATTTTCAAGGTAGGCGGCTACTGAATATGTTATTGTAGACGATTCGAGTTTGGCTGCATTATAATTATTTTTAAGATTTTCAACACTTCCTTCCATTTCATTCGAGAACCCGCCTATTATTACTAAAATATTTTCATTGCTATTATTAGAATAGATTTCCCCATATTTTGTAAAGTCAAAAAATATATTCTCCTGAGGAGTTATACCAAACTCTGAATATATAGATACTTTAAAATCACCGGGTAAAACATCTTCAATATTTGAATTTTCAATAGTTAAGTAACAATAACCATCATTTGAAACATAGAATAAATTATTTGGGAAGTTGCTGCCTTTGATACCTTCTATGGTCAAATCAACTGGGTCGATTCCATCAAAAAGTTTAATAGCTACAGGCCCATTATCATCATCTCGATAAACTAAAATATGATGCGGTGGGTTTGCTGCATTATATTTTGTAGGAATTTTTAATTCTAAATTGTTATCATTTTTTCGAACAATATTTTCATAATCCCACTTTTGATCTATAATAATTGTATGTTGGTTTGCCATGTCTGTAGTATTGTCCAAATCATGCACAGCATAATAACTTATATTATCCCCTTCATCCCAAATTCCAAAATCGCTCGAGTTAAAGTTGAGAGTCATAGCACCTGTGCTATAATAAATTTCTATCGGAATAGCTCCTCCATTTTTGTATACTTCAAGACGCCAATCATCGCCTGGTGGAGAAGTTAATACTGAAACACTTCCATTAAATCCACCTGGTTCGTTATCTCTTTGCCACCCTGGTATATTTTCACTTGTAATGGTGATTGTTGATGGAATATTTAATGTAGTAAAATATTGGCTACTTGTGTAACCACTTACGTCAGCTCCACAATTAGATTCAACCTGCCATTCGTAGGTTGTGTTTGATAATAATCCAATTATAGACTTAGAATTTGTAGTAGAAGTGGTTGTAGTCCAAGTTGCTCCTCCGGAAATCTTATACCTAATATTGTAGTCAGGCTCAACATCTGTCCATTGCAGTATGGCTGAATTTGTTGTAACAGAAGTTTCTGTTAACCCTGACGGCAATTCACAGGGTGATGGATCAGTGTATTCATAATCACAGTCTGTATACGTAGAATAATTACCATCATCATCAACAGTGCGAACCTGGAATCCATAATAAGTATTAGGAATTAAAAATGAAATTGTGCAAGATGAGCCGCTGGGCGTTGCAACAATTTCACCTGTTAAACAATTTTTAACATCATAATGATCAATTCCTGCACCTTCATCATCTGGTGCGGACCAGTTAAGGTACATTGTTGTACTTGTTACATCTTCAATACTAAAACTTTCGGGCTCACCAGGTCCATCGCCACCTGCAGCGGCTTGGTCTATTGTCAAAATTACTATATCATCAATTCCATCTGTAACATTATTAATCGAAATTGTTCCTGTTCTCGCTGACCCTAAATTGGGTTCAACAGAATAATCAAAATAACCGCCACCAGGATAGCCAATAAAATCAATCCAAGCATCGTTGAAAGTTAAATTGTAGGAACATCCTCCTACATCTGTTGTGACCTGCGCATCATATGATCCACCAGCTGCAGGTACACTTTGATAATTTGGATCAACATCCCATCCTGTGCAAGTAGGTTCATCCGTTACTGTGACATATAATGGATTATCACCAAGTCCATCAGCAACCTGCACATAGCAACCGCCCCCAGTTCCGCAATCAGCACAAGCCGAAGTGGCAACAAATAAAAATACGCCATATGTGCCGGCGGTAACATCGATTGGGTAATTTGAATCAAATGTTAAAGTTTTAATTTGGTTGGTGTTAAAATATTCAGAACATTCCTTTTTTACTACAGTAATAAACCCTCCCCATGTATAGTCGAAATCCATTTCAAAGTCATAAGTGCCAGCTGCACCAATATTTTTAACTTGTGCAGTAATTGTGTAATAGCTTCCATTAGGAATCGTAATTGGTTCACAAACCATTTCATCTTGCAGTTGAAATGATAATTGGCAAAAGGTTAGACTAGGTATTCCGATTAAAGTAAATAAAATAATATTTCTAATCAGCTGTTCAACCTTTAAATGGGTTTTGGATTTGATTTGCATGTGTGTTCAAATTTGAGAGTTATAAAAAGGAACTATATGGTTTGCAATTTAACTTTTTAACCGTTAATTGCCAATAAATAAGGTGTATTTTTTATAAAAATGTAGAAGTTTCACTTCCTTTAAAAGGGATTTCCAGATTTTTTGGTAATAAATTGTCGATTAATTTGCCTTGCAATAAACCTGATACTTACTAAATTATAAGATGATTCGAAAGCCATTTTTTAGAATCTAGGCTATATTTTAAAATTGTCAGTCGTCTGACAAATCGCCAATTGATTGCATTAGAAGCATTATGAATTTTGCATAAAACTGTACATAAAAAAAACCTCCCAAAGGGAGGCTTTTGCGGAGCGGACGGGACTCGAACCCGCGACCCCGTGCGTGACAGTGCTGACGAAACTTGCGGGCAAGTTTGTCAGCATCCTGACAAATCGCCTTGCGATTTCGTCAGGAGCACATTCGAAACTAA
>Ga0209480_10000578_pt1 | contig 29747 bp, 30 predicted proteins | sample JI61114C2DNA_FD_187501 | JGI IMG/M metagenome (GOLD analysis project Ga0209480, IMG submission 187501) | Wastewater effluent complex algal communities from Wisconsin, to seasonally profile nutrient transformation and Carbon sequestration -... | ecosystem: Engineered > WWTP > Effluent > Algae... | reverse complement strand
CTGCACGTAGTTGTGGTGGCAGTTCACCGCCATCTTTTCCAGCTGGAACTTCGGCAGGCGATGGCGCATCTCGTGCAACACCCGCGCCATCATCGCCTCGCGATTCTCGCGCGCGTAGTCCTGCGCCCACGACACCGCTTCCACGTAGTCGTCGAACAGCGGCTCGCCCTGCATGAAGAACGCGAGGTCCTTGTCCGGCACGTGGAAACCGAGCACGCGCTTGCCCAGCTCTTCGCGCGCACGCTCGATGAAGTAGCTGCCGATCAGGTTGCCGGTGCCGCGCGAACCGCTGTGCAGCATCACCCATACGGCATCGCTTTCGTCGAGGCAGAGCTCGATGAAGTGGTTGCCGCCGCCGAGCGTGCCGATCTGCCGGTCGAGCTTGTCGGTGCGGATCTTGCGATGCTTCTGCTTGATCGCATCCAGTCGCGCGACCAGTCCCGATTGCGCGACCCGGGTCTCGATGCTCTCCGGCAACTTCCAGTGCTCGCCGCCGCGGCCGTTGCCGACCGGCACGCTGCGCTCGATGGAGTTGCGCAACGGGCCGAGGTCGTCGGGCAGGTCGCTGGCACGCAGGGTGGTGCGCACCGCGGCCATGCCGCAGCCGATGTCGACGCCGACCGCGGCCGGGATGATCGCGCCACGGGTCGGGATCACCGAGCCCACGGTCGCGCCCTTGCCCAGGTGCACGTCGGGCATCACCGCGACCCACGGCCCGACGAACGGGATCGACGCGATGTTGCGCAACTGCTCGTGCGCCTGCGGTTCCAGCGGCACGCCGTGCACCCAGCCCTTGATCGGGGTGGCGCTGCCCTCGGCGTGCAGCAGTTCGAATTGCGATGAGGTTTGCATGTTCATGTGTTCAGTCCTTTGAAAGAAACCCGCGCGACGGATCCGTCCGCCGCGCGGGGTTGCTACTTCAGGCTCACCAACTGCTTCATGACGCCGTCCAGGCCGCCGAACACGGTCAGGTTGCCGATCTTCTCGGTGACCTTCTCCAGCGCCTCCAGCTCCTTGAGGCGCATCAGCACCGGGCTCTCCTCGATCAGGCGGGCGGTGTTGAGCAGGGAACGCGTCGCGTTCGCCTCCTCGCGACGACGGATCACGTTGGCCTGCGCCAACTTTTCCGCCTGCACCACGCCGTTGAGGATGTCCTTCATTTCGCCCGGCAGGATCACGTCCTTCACGCCCACGCCGAGCACCTCGATGCCGAGCTCGCCGACGCGACCGCGCACGTAACCGAAGATGTCGGCGTCGAGCGAGGCCTTGTCGCCCAGCAACTCGTCCAGCGTCTTCGCCGCGATCGCCTTGCGCAGGCCGAACTGCAGCTCGCGGTACACGTAGTCGCCGAACTTCGCGACCCTGGTGCGCGCGGCCACCGGGTCGGTGACGCGGATGCTGGCGGCCAGGTTGACGCGGAGGCTGACCTTGTCGCGGGTCAGCAACTCCTGGCCCGAGACCTCCAGCGACTGCAGGCGCAACTCGATCACGTCGACCGCCACGTTCTTGCGGAAATTCCAGAACGCGTGGCTGCCCGCCTCCAGCACCTGCACCAGCTTGCCGTCGATGAACACCAGTCCGGCGGACTCCGCCGGTACTTCGGCGACGACCGCGAGCTTGCCCAGCGTGCCGAGCTGGCGCAGGCGGTTGGCGACATCGCCGCGCACCGCCAAGCCATCGGCCAGCGACACGCGCTCGATCTCGACCTTGACCAGGCCACGCCAGTACAGCCGACGCGAACCCGGTGCCAGCACGTCCTCCAGCTTGCCGTTCTTCGACACCAGCCCGATCTCGTCGGCACCGATGTCGGCGAGCACGAACGTGGCGGCAAGCCGCTCGCCGAGGCGCGCGATCAGTGCATCCACGTCGTGGCCGGCGTATTCCGGTGCGGCGATGTTGAAGGTGCGCACCTCGATGCGCTTGAGCGGATCGAACATGCGATGCACGCCCGGCGCCAGCACGCGCTCGAACTGGCGATCGCGGTAGAGCACGGCACGCTCGCCGTCGCCGATCACGACCCTCTTGGTCCAGAACATGGGAACTCTCCTTGTTGGTCCTGGTGGTCCGATCCGATGGATGCGCGATGGATCGGTTCTCGCGTTTTTCACGTTCTGGCTTCTGTGGGAGGGGCTTCAGCCCCGAGCTCTCTGGATCGAGGCTGAAGCCGCTCCTGCGAACAGCGGAAAAGGTGGAAACGCCCCTGACGCCGATGCCGCGGAGCCTGTGCGCTGTCCGTGCGGAGGCGATGCAATCCTCAACCCCGCACTCCATCGCGGATCCGATTCATGCAGGCCCGCGCGCGTCGAGGGCGGCGGCCCGGCGATACCACCGCTGCGTGTCCGTTATCGTTGCGATGCGCTGCAACGTTTCGGAACACGCACGGGGCGTTTCCTGGTGTGGGCTTGCGCCCGGATTGCCAGATTTACAGTCTGGTTTGGAGCGGGAATCGAACCCGCAACAGTCGGATTAACCGTCCGATGCTCTACCCGATTGAGCTATCCATGCGAGACGTACCGGATTCGAACCGGTGACCTGCAGTCATGCCTGCTGCTCTACCAAGCTGAGCTAACGTCACTTCGTGGAACACCGTCTCCCGATCCCCGGCATACGCCACGGCAGTGCCGCGCGCACCGGACGGGCATGCAAGCCCGTACCGCTGTGGAGCGTTCGTCGATGTTCCGCATTGGCGCCTCCGACACGACATCGAAAGCGCCAATCCGTGTGCGATCGCATCCGCTTTCCGCCCGTGCCGAAGCATCCAGGCACGGCGCATCCTTGCGCCTTCGCGGTGTTTCCCTGCCTCGGGCCAGCAATGCCCGGATGCTTCGGGAGCGCGATGCAATCGCGTTGGATCGTGTGATTCCTTTGTGCGAGCGCCAAAACGAAAACGCCCCCGGGTGCTGGAACCCGAGGGCGTTCGCGTGGCCTCGGGAGATCGGGGTGACCGATCTCCGCGATGCGAAAGATCAGTCGATGTGGGTGGTGCCGAAATAATTCCGCTTGCCGCGAAGCTGCAGTGCATCGCGCCGTTCGCACGCGCGCAGGCCTGCATCGCGCTTGGGCGATGGCAGCAGTGCAGCGATGTGGAAGACGGAGGTCATGGGAATTCGATGGTCCGGAATGTGGTGCGGAAATTTCGCCGAGGGCGAAGGTGGCGCACGTTACGCGCGCTCTTTTCGTTTGGCAACAAAATTTTTACATCACCGACGAGCGGTGGAATTCCTGCGGTCGTGCGGCCGGAAACCGCGGAAACCGGGGTCAGAGTCGACTTTCGACTTTCGCTGGTCGATCGTTCTTATCGCGAGGCGATCATTCGAAAGTCGACTCTGACCCCGGTTTCCCGATCGTCGCGCATTGCGAACACAAAAAAGCCCGCATTTCTGCGGGCTTTTTGATTCCATCCGACCGGAAGGCTTACTTGATCTTGCCTTCCTTGTACATCACATGCTTGCGGACGACGGGATCGTACTTGCTGACCTCCATCTTCGCCGGCGTGTTCTTCTTGTTCTTGTCGGTGGTGTAGAAGTGGCCGGTGCCGGCCGAGGAAATGAGGCGGATCTTGTCGCGCTTGGTAGCCATGATTCAGTTCTCCTCAGACCTTCTCGCCCTGCTTGCGCAGGTCGGCCAGGATGGCATCGATGCCGTTCTTGTCGATGGTGCGCAGGGCCGCAGCCGAAACGCGGAGCTTGACCCAACGGTTCTCCGAGGCGACCCAGAAGCGGCGCTCGTGGAGGTTGGGCATGAAACGACGGCGGGTCTTGCGGTTGGAGTGCGAGACGTTGTTGCCGGAAATCGTGCGCTTGCCGGTTACTTGGCAGACTTTGGACACTGTGCACCTCGATCTTGATGGGTTGTCGCCCGTAGCCCGGGAAACGGCGGCCCCGCTGCGTTCCCGAGGGGTTCGCGGCACACGAAACGGGTAGTTTCCACGCTGCCAACGGCGGGCCGGATTCGTGTTCCGGGCCCGCCCGTCACCTGCCAGAAGGCGGTGCCGGACACAGCGAGCCGCGCATTATGCGGACAAAATCCTTTGTGGGCAAGCACTTGGCTGCAGAGGAGCGCCTGGCGTGCTGGAAACGGGGTCAGAGTGAATTTTGCGCCGACGCTGATCGGTGAATCCACGGCGGATGGCCGCAAAACTTCACTCTGACCCCATTGGGGCGCCTGGCTCCCCCGGCGCCTACTTCGCCTTCGCCTCGGCGATATAGGCCCGGATCTGTGACTCCAGCACCGGCAGCGGCACCGAGCCCTGCGCCAGCACGGCGTCGTGGAAGGCGCGAACGTCGAACTTCGGGCCGAGCGCGGCTTCGGCCTCGCGGCGCAGGCGCATGATCGTGAGTTCGCCGAGCTTGTAGCTCAGCGCCTGGCCGGGCCAGCTGATGTAACGGTCGACCTCGGTGGTGACCTCGTGCTCGGACAGCGCGGTGTTGTCGCGCAGGTAGGCCAGCGCCTGCTCGCGGGTCCAGCCCTTGTGGTGCACGCCGGTGTCGATGACCAGGCGGCAGGCACGCCACATCGCATAGGTGAGGCGCCCGAAATCCTCGTACGGGGTTTCATAGATGCCCATTTCCTTGCCAAGCCATTCCGAATACAGGCCCCAGCCCTCGCCATAGGCGCTGATGTAGTCCTTGCGGAAGTCGGGCACGTCGCCCTGTTCGCGCACCAGCGAGCCCTGCAGGGCGTGGCCCGGCGAGGACTCGTGCAGGGTCAGTGCCGGCAGGTTGTAGAGCGGACGCGAGGGCAGGTTGTAGGTGTTGACCCAGTAGGTGTCCGCACCGCCGCGACCGGCGGTCCAGAACGGCGCGATGTCCGGCGGCACCGGCACGATGGCGAAGCGGCCGCGCGGCAGGGTGCCGATGAGCTTGCCGATCTGCCCATCCACCCGCTTGGAAATCCACGCGGCGCGATCCAGCAACTCCTGCGGGGTCTTCGCGTAGAACCGGGGATCGCTGCGCAGGAAGGCGAGGAAGTCCGCGAAGCTGCCCTTGAACCCGACCTGCTGGATGATGCCGTCCATCTCGGCGCGGATCGACGCGACTTCCTTCAGGCCGATCGCGTGGATCTGGTCGGCGGACAGATCCAGCGTGGTGTATTTGCGGATCTGTTCGCGATACCAGGCTTCACCCTCCGGCATTGCTTCGGCCGCGAGCGTCGTGCGCGCCTTCGGCATGTATTCGCTGCGGAAAAACACGAGCAATTTCGCGAACGCGGGCACCACGGCATCACGGATCGCGGCGCGGCCTTCTGCGCGCAGGGTTTCCTGCTCGGCGGGCGGGATCGTGCTCGGCATCTTGCGATACGGGTCATAGAAGTTGGAGGACTCGATGTCCTTCAACTCCGCCACCATCGCGATGGAGCCATCGCGGCCGACCAGCACCGCGCGCGGCACGCTGAAGCCGCGTGCCAGGCCGGCGCGCATGTTCGCGGTCTGTTGGTCGAAGTAACGTGGCACGTCGCGCAGGCGCGCGGCATAAGCGCGGTAGGCTGCGGCATCGCGCAGGTCGGCGCGGGCCATGAAGCCGAGGTCGGACCAGAACGAGCTGTCGGCGTTGAACGGCATCTCGTAGTCGCGCGCGCGCAACTCCGCCGCCATGTGCTCGAGTTGCGGGCGGTAGACCGCGAAGTTCACCTGGTTCGCAGGGGAGAGCGTGCCGGCGTCGATGCCGTCGAGTTGCCTGAGCACGCCATCGAGGTAGGCAAGCCGCTTCGCCTGCGCCGCCGGGCCGACATCGGCGAGCCTGGTCGAGGGCGTGCGCGCGCTGTTGTCGCTGTCTTCGTCCCAACTCGGCGCCTGCTGCGTGCGCCAGTCCCACTCGGCCTTGTAGATGGCTTCGAACGTCTTGTCGGTCGGGCTCGATGCGGGCGGCGTGGCGGCGTGCGCGGCGATCGGAAGCAACAGGCAGCAGGCGAGGACGAAGGATTTCACGCGGCGGCATCCGGCATCGAGGGAAAAGGGGTCAGGGAAAAGGGGCCAGAGTGAATTTTGCGCCAGTCAAGTCTGGCAAATCCGATCAGGCTGGTCGCAAAACTTCACTCTGGCCCCTTTTCCTGCATCACTCTGACCGTTTCTCCTGCCAGGCGCCTCAATGCTCCGCGCGGTCCCGATGCCAGCCGCGATGCTTGATGTCCAGGTACAGGCTGTAGCAGGCGGTGAAACTGGGGAACAGGTTCTGCAGGATGCCGACCGCGTCGTTCTTGCCGAAGATGAAATACGCCAGCGTCATCAGGCTGCCAAGGATGCTCATGTACCAGAACAGGCGCGGGATCACCGGCTTGCCCTGGCGCTTGCTGGCGATGAACTGGACCAGCCAGCGGCCGCCGAACATCAGCGCGCCGACCAGCCCGATCAGCTTCCACGGGCTCATGTGGATACCGGTCCATTCCAGCCACGGAATGGCGGAATTCATCACGTCGTGCGCGACCGGTGTCACCGCGGCAGTTCTTCCACCGCGGTGCGGCGGCTGCGCACGATCAGCCAGGCCACGCCGCGCAGGTCGCGGATCCCGACCAGGGCGCGGTTGAGGTTGTTGTACTTGGACACGCCGGCGGTGCGATGGCGGTGGTTGACCGGCACGCTCACCGTCTTCCAGCCGGCACGCTGCATCAGCGCGGGCAGGTAGCGATGCATGTGGTCGAAGTAGGGCAGGTCGAGGAAGACCTCGCGCTCGAACAGCTTGATCCCGCAGCCGGTGTCGGGCGTGTCGTCGCGCAACATGCGCGCGCGGATCGCGTTCGCCCACTTCGACGCCCAGCGCTTGCTGCCGCTGTCCTGGCGATTCACCCGCCAGCCGGCGAACAGCTTGATGTCGGCGGCCGCGGCATCGCGTTGCGCAAGCAGTTTCGGGATGTCGGCGGGGTCGTTCTGGCCGTCGCCGTCCAACGTGGCGATCCAGGGCGCGCGCGCGGCCTTGACGCCGTTGCGCACCGCGGTGCTCTGGCCGGCGTTGCTGAGGTGGCGGATGACGCGCAGTTCCGGCGTGGTCGCCTGCAGGTCGCGCAGGCGTTGCAGCGTCGCGTCGCGCGAGGTGTCGTCGACGTAGACGATTTCGAAGCTGATCACGCCACGCAACGCAGCGACGATCTCGCCGACCAGCGGCGTGACGTTGTCTTCCTCGTTGTGCACCGGCACGACGACCGACAGCTGCGGGTTCCCACTGGCGATGCTCGCGCTCATGCGTGGCGTGCCCTCAAGGCTTGGTGCGGAGGCGGTCCAGCACGCCGTCCAGTACGTCGAAATCGGCGTAATGGATGACCAGCTTGCCCTTCTTGCCGCGCCCGGGCACGACTTCCACGCGGCTGCCCAGGCTTTCCGACAGTTCGCGCTCCAGGGTGACGATGTCGGCCTGCGGCCTCGCCTTCGGCGCGGCCTTCTTCGGCGGCGCGGTGACCTTGCCGGATGCCAGCTGCTGCACGCGGTGTTCGACTTCGCGCACCGACCAGCCGTGTTCGGCGGCCTGCTTCGCCAGCGAGATCGCCATCGGCGCGGCCAGCGGCAACAACGCGCGCGCATGGCCCATCTCGATGGAACCGGCCTGCACCAGCGCACGGATCTCGGCCGGCAATTCCAGCAGGCGCAGCAGGTTGCTCACTGCGGCGCGCGAACGTCCCACCGCTTCCGCGGCGGCGGCGTGGGTCAGGTCGAATTCGTCGATCAGGCGCTGCAGTGCCTGCGCTTCCTCCAGCGGGTTGAGGTCTTCGCGCTGGATGTTCTCGATCAGCGCCATCGCCACCACGGTGCGGTCGTCGACCACGCGCACCACCACCGGCACTTCGGCCAGGCCGGCACGTTGCGACGCACGCCAGCGGCGTTCGCCGGCGATGATCTCGTAGGTGCGACCGCCCTTGCCGTCGGCGCCGACATGCTCGCGCACCACGATCGGCTGGATCACGCCCTGCGAGCGGATCGACGCGGCCAGTTCCTCCAGCTTCGCGTCGTCCATCGAGCGCCGCGGCTGGTATTTGCCGGGCACCATCGCATCGACCGGCAAGGTGCGCAGCGTGTCGCCGGGCATCGCCTGCAACGGCGGCGCCTCGGCGGCGGCCTTGGGGCCGAGCAACGCTTCCAGTCCGCGCCCGAGGCCGCGCTTCTTCGCCGCGCTCTTCGCGGGTTGGTTGCCGGCCGTCATGCCGCCTTCTCCTTGGATGCCTGGGTGCGCTCGCGCTGCCGGCGCAAGAGTTCGCCGGCCAGGCCGAGATAGGCCACGCCGCCGCGGCTGGCCTTGTCGTAACCGATGATGCTCTGGCCGTGGCTGGGCGCCTCGGCCAGGCGCACGTTGCGCGGGATGATGGTGCGGAACACCAGGTCGCCGAAATGGTTGGTGAGCTCGGCGGACACCGCGTTGGCCAGGTTGTTGCGCACGTCGAACATCGTGCGCAACACGCCTTCGATCTGCAGCGCGGGGTTGAGCCGACCCTTCAGCGCATCGATGGTGTCGATGAGGGCGCTCAGGCCTTCCAGCGCGTAGTACTCGCACTGCATCGGCACCAGCACGGAATCCGATGCGGTGAGCGCATTGAGCGTGAGCAGCGACAGCGACGGCGGGCAGTCGACGATCACGAAGTCGTAGCCATCGCGCACCGTGTCCAGCGCCTGCTTGAGCTTCTGCTCGCGGCCGGGCATGTCCATCAACTGGATCTCGGCGGCGGTCAGGTCGATGTTGCCGGGCAGCAGGTCGTAGCCGTCCTGGCAACGCACGATCGCCTCGCGCGCCTGCGCCTCGCCCAGCATCACGTTGGTGATGGAGGTCTCGAGCTCGCGTTTCTCGATGCCGCTGCCCATGGTCGCGTTGCCCTGCGGATCCAGGTCGACCAGCAGCACGCGCTTGGGCGTGCGCGCCAGCGCGGCGGCAAGGTTCACGGCGGTCGTGGTCTTGCCGACCCCGCCCTTCTGGTTGGCGATGGCGATGATGCGGGCCATGCGGCGTGCGTGTCCTTCGGGGAGCCAGCGCAGGAGACGCCGGGCGGTCGATTATGCCTCAGAGCCCGCCCGCACGACTTCGACCAGGTGGCGTTCGCCGACCAGCCCGGGTACCCGCAGTGGATGCGCCGCGGCCAGCCGCCAGCCCGCGGGCAGCGCGGCGATTTCCTCGCTGGGCAACACGCCCTTCATCGCCAGCAGGCGGCCGTCGGTGCCGAGCAAGTGGCCGCCCAGCGCCAGGATTAGCGGCAGGGTGGCCAGCGCGCGCGCGGTGATGGCGTCGAAGGTGGCACCGGGCTTGAACGCCTCGATCCGCGATTCCGCCACGCTGGCGTTTTCCAGCTTGAGCTGGCGGATCGCCTCACGCAGGAACCGCGCCTTCTTGCCGTTGCTCTCGACCAGGGTCACCTGCAGCGAGGGCGTGGCGATCGCCAGCGGGATCCCGGGCAGGCCGGGACCGGTACCCAGGTCGGCCAGCGTGCCCAGCCCGCGCACGAACGGCTGCATCGCCAGCGAGTCCAGCAGGTGCTTGGCGATCATCTCGCGCGGGTCGCGCACCGCGGTGAGGTTGTAGGTCGCGTTCCATCGCGCGAGCAACGCGACATACGCAAGCAGCGGACTGGCCAGCGCAAGGTCCAGCGACAGCGCGGCAAGGCCGGCTTCCAGTTCGGGGCGCAACGCGGACATGTCATCGCTCATGGGCGAAGTATGAAGGCCAGCTGGCGGCGGTGCATCGCCCGCGGAATCGCCTGCGATCGCAGACATCCCCGTCACATCGGCGCGCGGAGACTACGCCCACCCCGAGCACCCCACGTCGAGGGGCGCCGTGAAGTCCAACGAACTTTCCGCGTCATACCCGCATCTTTTTTCCAGGAGCCCAACACCATGAACTTCCTCATCTACCTCATCGTCGGCGGCATCGCCGGTTGGCTGGCCAGCATCATGATGAAGCGCGACGGCTCGCAGGGCATCATCCTCAACGTCATCGTCGGCATCATCGGCGGCTTCCTGGGCGGCATCCTGCTGCCGATGGTCGGCCTGTCCTTCGGCGGCACGATCGGCTTCCTGATCACCGCCTTCATCGGCGCGGTCGTGCTGCTGCTGATCGTCAACCTGTTCACCCGCGGTCGCGCGCGCTAAGCGTCGATCCGCACACGGATGTGCAAGGAAAGCCCGGCATTGCCGGGCTTTTTCTTTGCTACGGATCAATGGCGGCGGATCAACCCGCGGCCAGTTGCACCCACGCCGGCGTGTGGTCGCTGGCGCGTTCCCAGGTGCGTGGCGTGCGGTCGATGCCGGCATGGATCGCGTCGGCCTTCAAGGCATCGGACACCAGGGTGAGGTCGATGCGCAGCCCCAGGTCGCGGCGGAACGCCGCCTGCCGGTAATCCCACCAGCTGAAGATGCCGGCATCGTCGTGGTGCAGGCGGAATGCATCGTGCAGGCCCAGCTCGAGCAGGCCGCGCAGCGCGCCGCGCTCGGCGGTGGAGGTGAGGATGTGGTCGTCGTTCCAGACCATCGGGTCGTGCACGTCGCGGTCGTCGGGCGCGATGTTGAAATCGCCCAGTACCACCAGTTTCGGATGCCGCTGCAGCTCATCGGCGACCCATGCGTGCACCGCGTCGAGCCAGCGCAGCTTGTAGGCGTACTTGTCGGTGCCGATGTCCTGGCCGTTGACCACGTACAGGTTGACGATGCGCACGCCATTCACCGTCGCCGCGATCGCGCGCGCCTGCGCGTCGTCGAAGCCGGGGATGCCCAGTTGCACGTCGCCGATCGGGTGCCGCGCCAGGATCGCCACGCCGTTGTAGGTCTTCTGGCCGACGAAGGCGCTGCGATAGCCCGCCGCCAGCAACGCATCCTCGGGGAACTTGTGGTCCTCGAGCTTGGTTTCCTGCAGGCCCACCACGTCCGGCACGAACTCCTGCAGCCACTGCTGCAGGTGCGGCAGGCGCACATTGAGCGAATTGACGTTCCAGCTGGCGATCTTCATCCGGACCTCAACGCACGATCAAATCAAGCAACCACTTCGCCTTCGAATACGGTGGTTTGAGCAGGTCGCCGCCGGTGCGGCGCGCCTGCCACAGCACCGGCAATTGCTTGCTCATCGCATCGAAGCCGGCGCGGCCGTGGTAGGCGCCCATGCCGCTGGGGCCCACGCCGCCGAACGGCAGGTCGGTGATCGCGAAATGGAACAGGGTGTCGTTGACCGAGACCCCGCCGGCCAGGGTGTGGTGCAGGATTTTTTCCACCGTCGCCTTGTCGTCGCTGAAGGGATACAGCGCCAGCGGGCAGTCGTGCGCATTGATGTAGGCGATCGCCTCGTCGAGCGTGCGGTAGGTCTTGATCGGCAGCAGCGGGCCGAAGATTTCCTCCTGCATCACCGTGGCGTCGTCGCCCGGGTCCAGCAGCAGGGTGGGCGGCATGAGCCGTTGCGCGGGATCGGGATGCCCGGCCAGGGTGACCTTCTCGATGCCGCGCTGCTTGGCATCGTCCAGGTAGCCCTTGAGCCGTGCGTACTGGCCGTCGTTGATGATCCGCGCGTAGTCGCCGACGTTCTCGAAATGCTCGCCGTAGCGCGCCAGCACCTCCGCGCGCAGCGCCTTCACCAGCGCGTCGCGCTTGCCCTTCGGCACCAGCACGTAGTCGGGGGCGATGCAGGTCTGCCCGCCGTTGAACCACTTGCCGGTGGCGATGCGCGCGGCGGCGCGTTCGATCGGGTAGTCGTCGGCGATCAGCGCCGGCGACTTGCCGCCCAGCTCCAGGGTGAGCGGCGTCAGGTTCGGCGCCGCCGCGGCCATCACCTTGCGGCCGACCGCGGTGGAGCCGGTGAACACCAGGTGGTCGAACGGCAGGCCGGCGAAGGCCGCGCCGATGTCGGCACCGCCGGTCGCCACGACGACGCGGTCGGGCGGGAACACCTCGGCCAACAGTTCGCGCAGGAACTGGCTGGTCTTCGGGGTGTGTTCGGACGGCTTCAGGTAGACGTGGTTGCCGGCGGCGATCGCCGTGGCCAGCGGAATCAGCGAGAGGTTGACCGGGTAGTTCCACGGCGCGATCACCCCGACCACGCCGACCGGCACCGGGCGCACCTGCGCGCGCGCCGGCAGGAAGCGCCAGCCCACGCCCACGCGCGTCGGCTTCATCCAGCGGCGCAGGTGCCTGATCAGGTGGTCGATGTCGTTCAGCACGGTCATGCCGTCGGCGACCACGCTTTCCGCGCGCGGGCGATGGCCGAAGTCGGCGGCGATGGTGGTGGCCATCGCGTCGAGCTTGCGCTTCAGGACATCGCGCAGGCGTTGCAGGTCGGCGTGGCGCTGCGTGTAATCCGGCTTGTTCGCCTGCCAGGCTTCGCGCAGGCGTTGCAGGGTGGGAGCGAGGTCTGAAATCGGAGTGTCCATGCGCCGAAGTGTAGACCGGCGCCGCGGGCATGGCCGCTAGAATGGGCCATGACCTCGAACACGCCCGTGCTGCGCCCGTATCGCGACATCCTGCCCACCGTGGGCCAGCGCGCGTATGTCGATCCCGCCGCGACCGTGATCGGCGACGTGGTGCTGGGCGACGACGTCTCGATCTGGCCCGGCACGATCGTCCGCGGCGACGTCAACTTCATCCGCATCGGCGCGCGCACCAACGTGCAGGACGGCAGCGTGATCCACGTCAGCCACGATGGCCCGCACGCCAAGCTGGGCGGCTTCGCCACCGTGATCGGCGAGGACGTGACCATCGGCCACAAGGCGATCATCCACGCCTGCCGGATCGAGGACGCGGTGCTGGTCGGGATGGGCGCCGTCGTGCTGGACGGGGCGGTGGTGAAGAAGCACGGCTTCGTCGGCGCGGGGACGTTGATCGCGCCCGGCAAGGTCGTCGGCGAGGGCGAACTCTGGCTGGGCAACCCGGGCAGGAAGGTCCGCATGCTGTCCGACGCCGAGATCGAGGCGTTGTACTACAGCGCGCAGCACTACGTGCGCCTGAAGGACCATTACCTGGCGTGAACCCGTCCGGTGTGCCGGCGGCCGGGTTCCCCCGCGCCGGCCATCCGACTAGAGTCGTCACCAGGGCGAGACACCCCGCAGCGAAGGACAACACATGGATCCGTACAACAGCGCCGATGGACAGGCGCCTTCCGCGCCACCCGCCAACCCCTATGCCGCACCCGATGCACGGGTGGCCGACATCGTCCATGGCCAGGCACAGATGAAGTCATCCCGCGGCGTGCGTCTGGGCGCGGTGTTGCTGGATTCGCTGCCGGTGGTGGTGCTTGCGATCCTCGCCGCGATCGCCTTGCCCGCGACCCAGAACGCCAATGGCCAGGGCATTTCCCCCATCGGCATGGTGATCCTGGTGGCGATGGTCGTGGGCATGATCGCCTTCGCGATCTACCAGCTGGTGCAGTTGCATCGCAGTGGCCAGACCTTCGGCAAGAAGGTCCTGGGCATCCGCATCGTGCGCAACGATGGCACGCGCGCCAGCCTGGGCCGGATCCTCGGCCTGCGTTATTTCGTGCCGGGCCTGCTGGGTGGCATCCCGCTGGTCGGCCCGCTGTTCACGCTGCTGGACAGCCTGTTCATCTTCGGCGATGCCAAGCGCTGCATCCACGACCTGATCGCGGACACCATCGTCGTCGACGCCTGATGCTGGATACCGTCCGCGAGGTGCATACGCCCGAAGGCGTGGCGTTGCGACTGCCGGCGGCGGGGCCGGTGCCGCGCGCGCTGGCGTGGCTGATCGACTTCGGCATCCGCATGGGCCTGTTGCTCGCGGCATCGATGGTGCTGGGTGCGCTCGACAAGGCCGGGGTGGGCGTCTACCTGCTGGTCCTGTTCGCGCTGTTCTGGCTGTATCCGATCCTGTGCGAGGGCCTGTTCGACGGGCAGACGCCCGGCAAGCGCGCGCTGGACCTGCGCGTGGTGTCCAGCGACGGCGCGCCGGTCGGTTGGCTGGCCACCTGCGTGCGCAACCTGATGCGCACCGTGGACATGCTGCCGTTCGGCTACGCCTGCGGGCTGGTCAGCGGGTTGTTCGACCCCTGGGGTCGGCGGCTGGGCGACCTGGTCGCCGGCACCATGGTCGTGCACGTGCCGAAGACCCGGCCGTTGTCGGTGATGGTCGCCGACGGGGTGATGGCGCCGGTGTTGCCGTTGCGGCCCGAGGAGCAGGCGGCGATCGTCGCCTTCGCCGAGCGCGCGCCGCGGCTCACTCCGGAGCGGCAACAGGAGCTGGCCGACATCGCCGCGCCCGCGACCGGGGCGCAGGGTGGCGAGGGCGTGCGCCGGCTGGCCGGCATCGCCCACTGGCTGCTGGGCAAGCGCTGAGGCCCGGATGCGGCAGGAACACTTCATCGTCCGCCACGAGGCCGAATGGCAGGCCTTCGAGCAATGGCTGGATGCGCGTGGCGCGCGGCCGCGGCGCGCGCGCGCCGACCGCAGCTGGCGCGGCCTGCCCGACGAGGACGTGCCGGCCGCCTACCGCCGGGTCTGCCAGCAACTGGGCCTGGCCCGCCGCCGCGGTTACAGCCCGCAACTGGTCGCGCGCCTACAGGAACTGATGCAGCGTGGCCATGCGGTGATGTACCGGCCGCCGCTGCCGCGCTGGCAGCGCGCGTTCGAGTTCCTGCTGGCCGACATGCCACGGCTGGTGCGCGCGGAGGCCGGGGTGATGTGGGCGGCGCTGGCGCTGTTCGCGATCCCGCTGGTGGCCAGCTACGTCGGCGTGCAGGTGAAGCCGGAGCTCATCCACACCCTGATGGGCGCGCAGCAGGTGGCTGAGGTCGAGTCGATGTACGACCCGGCAAAGAGCACCCTGGGTCGCGCCGCCGAATCCGACCTGATGATGTTCGGCTACTACATCTTCAACAACATCAGCATCGGCCTGCGCACCTTCGCCAGTGGCCTGCTGGCCGGCCTGGGCCCGGCGCTGGCGCTGGCCTTCAACGGGGTGTTCATCGGCGGCGTGGCCGGCCACCTGCAGGCGACCGGGCATGGCGAGCCGTTCTGGCGCTTCGTCGCCGGGCATTCCGCGTTCGAACTCAGCGCGATCGTGATCGCCGGTGGGGCGGGCCTGCGCCTGGGCCTGGACCTGATCGCGCCCGGCCAGCGCCGGCGCGTGGACGCGCTGGTCGAGGGCGGGCGCCGCGGCGCGCGGCTGTGCCTGGGCGTGTTCGCGATGCTGGTGGCCGCGGCCTTCATCGAGGCGTTCTGGTCGTCGATCGGCTGGATCCCGGCCTGGGGCAAGTATTCGGTCGGCGGCGTGCTGTGGGCGCTGGTGCTCGCGTGGCTGTGGTTCGGCGGGAGGGACCGGCATGCGCCTTGACCAGCCGCGGGTGGAGTTGCGCCCGCGTTCGCCGTGGGAGGCGATGGAGCTGGGCACCGCCCTGGTGCGCACCCACGCGCGGGCGATCTGGTTGCCGTGGCTGCTGGTGACGCTGCCGGTGTTCGCCTTGTTGACGGTGATCGGCTGGTTCACCGGGCTCCTGCCGTGGGTGGCGGTGGCGATGTGGTGGTTGAAGCCGGTGTTCGACCGCATCCCGCTGTTCGTGCTGTCGCGCGCCCTGTTCTCCGAGGCCCCCGGCGTGCGTGAAACGCTGGCGGCGCAGCGGACCTGGGGATGGCGGGCGATGCCGGCCTACCTGACCTGGCGGCGGCTGGGGCCGACCCGCGCGCTGTACCTGCCGGTCGACCTGCTGGAAGGCGGCGCCAATCCGGGACCCCGTCGGCGGGTGATTGGCGGTTCGGTGCGGGGCACCGCCTTCCTCTCGACCCTGGTCTGCATGGGCTTCGAGGCCGCGCTGCTGTTCGGCGCGTATGCGCTGGTGATGGTGTTCGTGCCGGTCGAGTTCATGTCGGAATCGGCGCGGGCGATGTGGGCCCTGCTGACCGTGGAACCGCCGCCGTGGGTGCAGGTCGCCGGCAACGCAGTGGCCTGGCTGGCGACCAGCCTGGTCGAGCCGTTCTACGTGGGTGCCGGCTTCGGCCTGTACCTGGACCGGCGCACCCAGATCGAAGGCTGGGACATCGAGATCGCGTTCCGGCGCATGCGGCACCGCCTGCGGGCGCTGCTGCCGTTGTTGCTGGTCGCCTGCGCGCTGGGCCTGTCGATGCCCGGGCCGGCGCAGGCGCAAGTGCCGCCGGCGCCGACGCCCGCGGACGATGCGGCAGCCAGGCCCGCACCCGCAACGCCTGCCGTCAAGGCACCCAAGTCCTCGCAGCCGCCCACCCTGCCGATGGTGTTCCCGCAGCTGCAGGATCCGGCCCGTTTCGACAAGGCGGTCAAACGCGCCTACGCGGATCCGCTGCTCTCGCCGAAGCGCAAGGAAACCCGTTGGGAACGACGCAAGCCGCCGAAACCCGGCGAGCCGCCCAAGCCGGGTGAGTTCCCGGCCATCATCGGCAAGATCATCGCGGCGATCGGCGAATACGGACTGTGGCTGCTGGCGGCGTTCGCGGCCTGCTTGCTGCTGGTGACCCATCGCCAGTGGTGGCCATGGCTGCGCGGGATCGCGCCGCCGCCTCGCCAGGCGGAGACGCCCGTGGCCAGCGAGCCGCACCTGGCCACCGACGCGTTGCCGGACGATATCGCCGGCACTGCGCGCCAGCTCTGGCAGGACGGGCGCAAGCGGCGTGCCCTGGCCTTGCTGTATCGCGCCAGCGTGGCCGGCATGGTCGCGCGCACCGGCGCCGTGCTGGTGCCGGGTGCGACCGAGGCGGAATGCCTGCGTGCCGCGCGCGCCCTGCGTGACCAGGCCGACCGCGATGCCTTCGGTCGGATGGTGCGGGTGTGGCAGTACGCCGCCTACGCCGAGCGGCTGCCCGATGACGGCGAGTTCGAGGGCCTGCTGGCGGGCCTGGGCGGGCGCTTCGGGTGGGCCGCATGAGCCGCGCGCGCGCCGCATTGCCGTGGCTGCTGGCGCTGGCCGTCATCGCCGCCGGCGTGGCCTGGTTCCTGGCCACCCACCACCGCGTGGAGAAGATCGTGCCGATGCCGCCGCGCGGCGAGGCCAGTTACAACCCGCTCTACGCCCTCAAGCTCGCCCTGCGCGCCGAGGGCCAGCGCGTGGAATCGCGCCAGCGCCTGCAACTGGACGAGATGGCCCTGGCCGCCGGCGACACCCTGCTGGTCTACAGCGATCCGCGCCTGCTCGGCGACGACCAGGTGGAGGCACTGTTCGAGTTCGCCGAACAAGGCGGGCACCTGGTGCTGCGCCTGCCGTCGTGGCAGCCGGACGAGTCCTTTGCCGGCGCCCTGGCGGACTGGCTGCCGATCGAACCGGAGCTGGTCGATCCCCACTGCATGGACCTGTTCGTCCCCGGCCAGGAGGACCATGTCGAATTCTGCGGGGCACCCCGCTTCGAGCTGGTCGATGGCGCCGACGTGTCCGCGGCGTGGCGCACCCGCGACGGCCACCACGTGTTCGCGCGCTTCCCGTATGGCGATGGCAGCGTCGACCTGCTCGGCGACATGGAGATGATCGACAACCAGAGCCTGGACGAAGGCCCGCACCTGGCCTTCGCCCGCCAGTTGCTGGCGCCGAACTGGGGCAAGGGTCGCTTCCACCTGGTCTATGCCGCGGACATGCCGCCGCTGTGGCGCTGGTTGCTGGCGCATGCGTGGGCGTTTTTGCTGCCGCTGCTGCTGGGCCTGCTGGCCTGGTTGTGGATGCGCATGCAGCGCTTCGGCCCGCTGCTGCCATCGCCGATGCCGCCGCGGCGTTCGCTGCTGGAGCATGTCGAGGCCAGCGGCGAACACCTGCTGCGCTACGGCAAGCTCGGCGTGCTCCACCGCGCGTTGCGCGATGCCGTGCTGGCGCGCCTGCGCCGCCGCGACCCGCTGGCCGCCGCGCAGGACAGCGAGACCCAGGCCGCACTGGTCGCGTCGCGCGTCGCCATGACCGCTGCAGAGGTGCGCGCCACCCTGGATACGCGCCCGCCGGTCAACACCACCGAATTCCGCCATCGCATTGCCCGCCTGATCGACCTGAGGAAACGCCTATGAGCATCGACATCGCCCCGACCATCGCACCGCTCGCCGGCGAGGCGTTGGGCGAACGCGCCAGCGCGATCCGCGCCGAAGTCGGCAAGGCCTTCATCGGCCAGGACGACACCCTGGACCAGGTGATGGTGGCCCTGCTCGCCGGCGGCCATGTGCTGCTGGAGGGCGTGCCTGGCCTGGGCAAGACCCTGCTGGTGCGCGCGCTGTCGCAGGCACTGGGTTGCGCGCATGCGCGCGTGCAGTTCACCCCGGACCTGATGCCCAGCGACATCAGCGGGCATGCGGTGTTCGATCCGAAGCTGGAACGCTTCGAGGTGCGCCGGGGCCCGGTGTTCACCAATCTCCTCCTGGCCGACGAAATCAACCGCGCGCCGGCGAAGACCCAGTCGGCGCTGCTGGAAGCGATGCAGGAAGGCCAGGTCACCATCGAGGGCACCAGCTTCCCGCTGCCGCCGCCGTTCATGTGCCTGGCCACCCAGAACCCGCTGGAACTGGAAGGCACCTATCCGCTGCCGGAGGCCCAGCTCGACCGCTTCCTGCTGAAGGTGCTGATCGGGTATCCCAGCCTGGCGGACGAGACGCGGATGGTCGCCGCCGTCAGCGAGGGTCGGATGGCCTCCGATTTCGACCTGGGCCAGGTCCAGCGCGTGGCCAGCCAGGACGAGGTGTTGGCGATGCAGCTGGGCACGGCGCAGGTGCGTGTCGACCCTGCGGTGCTGGACTACGCGGTGCGGATCGCCGCCGCCACCCGCAAATGGCCGGGCATTGCGCTGGGCGCCGGCCCGCGCGGCAGCATCGGCCTGGTCCGCGCCGCGCGTGCGCAGGCGGTGCTGGGCGGCCGCGACTTCGTCACTCCCGACGACCTCCGTGAAATCGCGAAACCGGTGCTGCGGCATCGCGTGTCGCTGGCGCCGGAGCTGCAGATCGAAGGCCAGTCGGCCGACGACGTGCTGCATGCGTTGCTGGCCAAGGTGGACGCGCCCCGCCAGTGAGGCCGACGCTGCCCCTGGTGCTGTGCTGCGTCGGTTGGGCCTTGCTGGGCCTGGCGACCAGCTTCGGCGTGCTGCCGGCGGCCGCGTGGTGGGCGGCGGGTGCGCTCCTGCTGCTGGTTGCGCTGGTCGATGCCGTGCGCGTCGCCCGGCAGCCGCTGCCGGAGGTGGCGCGCAGCCTGCCGGACGCGTTGCCGCTGGGCGTCGAACGCAACGTGACCCTGGTGCTGGATGCCGGTGCGCGGGCGCAACGGGTCGACGTGCACGACCTGCACCCGACCGGCTGGACCGCCACCGGCCTGCCACGCCGGCTGCAACTGGCCGCCGATGCCAGTACGCGGTTCGACTACGCCCTGCGGCCGACCGAACGCGGCGATGCGCGCTTCGATGGCGTGCACCTGCGCCTGCATGCGCCGTGGCGCCTGTGGACGCGCACGCGCGTGGTCGGCGCGCAGCGCACGGTGCGGGTGTATCCGGATTTCGCGCCGTTGGCGCGGCTTGCCTTGCTCGGCGCCGAGACCGCTTCGCGCGCGGTCGGCGCGCACGTGAAGCGGCGGCGCGGCGAAGGCACCGACTTCCACCAGATGCGCGACTACCGGGTCGGCGACAGCCTGCGCCAGGTCGACTGGAAGGCGACCGCGCGGATGCGCCGGCTGATCTCGCGCGAGTACCAGGACGAACGCAACCAGCACCTGCTGATGGTGATCGACACCGGCCGCCGGATGCTCGCCCGCGAGCCTGCCCTCGCGAAGGCGGGGGGCGAACTCAGCCATTTCGACCATGTCCTCAACGCCGCGCTGGTGGTGTCCTACCTGGCCCTGCGCCAGGGCGACGCGGTCGGCATGCTGGCCAGCGGCGGCGAGCGTCGCTGGGTCGCCCCGCAGCGCGGGATGGGCGCGATCGACGTGTTCCTGCGCGCCACCTACGACCTGCAGCCGCGGCCGGTGGCGACCGATTACCTGGCTGCGGCCACCGAACTGTCGCAGCGGCACCGCCGGCGCAGCCTGGTGATGCTGGTCACCAACCTGCGCGATGAAGACAGCGACGACCTGCTCGGCGCGGTGCGCATGCTCCAGCAGCGCCACCACGTGGTCGTCGCCAGCCTGCGCGAGGAAGCGCTGGACGCCGTGCTGGACGAGGACGTGCGCGACCTGCGGGGCGCATTGCGCGCGGGCGCGGCGGCACGCTATATCGCCCAGCGCACCGCCGTGCACGATGCGCTGCGTTCGCATCGGGTCGGCGTGCTCGACGTGACCTGCGAGCAACTCCCGGGCGCGCTGGTGGAACGCTACCTGGCGATCAAGCGCGACGGCCTGCTGTAGCCGCCCCGCGCCTGGCTCAGTCCGCCGTCACCAGCGAATCCGTGTGCGCACGCAGGTCGGCGTAGACGCGGTCGGTGTCCGGGCGCACGCCGTGCCAGACCTCGAAGCTCTCGGCGGCCTGCTCGACCAGCATGCCGAGTCCGTCGATCGCGTCATGGCAGCGGTTCGCCCGCGCCCAGGCGAGGAACGGGATCGCGGCCTCGCCGTAGCTCAGGTCGACCGCGGCGGTGCGGCGACCGACCATCGACATCGGCAGGTGCGGCAACGCGCCACCGCGGGTGGCCGAGGTTGCGTTGACGATCAGGTCGAATTCGCCCAGTGCCGGCAGGTCGTCGAGGTAGCGCGCATGCACGCGCTTGGGGTCGCCGAGCAGGTCGGCGAGGGCGTCGGCGTTCTGTGCCGTGCGATTGACGATGTACAGCGCGTCGATGCCCGCATCCAGCAGCGCTGGCGCGATCCCGCGCGCACCACCGCCGGAGCCCAGCAACAGCGTGCGCCGTCCGCGCAGGTCCAGCCCCTGGCGCAGGGTCAGGTCGCCGACCAGGCCGCTGCCGTCGGTGTTGTCCGCATGCCAGCCGTCGCCGCGGCGGACCAGGGTGTTGGCCACGCCGGTGCGGCGCGCGCGATCGCCCAGCGTCGCGGCGAGTTCGGCGGCACGGCGCTTGAGCGGCAGGGTGATGTTGGCGCCCAGCCCGCCGCGCGCGGCGAAGGCGTCCAGCTTCCGGGTGAAGTCCTCCGGCCCGGCTTCGATCGCCACGTACTCGAGGTCGATGCCGGTCTGCTTGCCGAACGCCGCATGGATGCGCGGCGACAGCGAGTGCGCGATTGGTGTGCCGAAGACGGCGTAATGCCTGGTCATGCGGATCTCCCGTGGCTCGATGCGGTGGTCAGTGCCCTTCGCGCAACCAGCGGGCGGCGTCCAGCGCGAAATAGGTGAGGATGCCATCCGCGCCGGCGCGCTTGAACGCGGTCAGCGCTTCCATCGCCACCATCTTCTCGTCGATCCAGCCGTTGGCGGCGGCGGCCTTGATCATCGCGTACTCGCCGCTGACCTGGTACGCGTAGGTCGGGCGCTTGAAATGCTGCTTCACCCGGTACAGCACGTCCAGGTAGGGCAGGCCGGGCTTGACCATCACCATGTCGGCGCCCTCGGCGAGGTCGAGGCCGACTTCATGCAGCGCCTCGTCCGAATTGGCCGGGTCCATCTGGTAGGTGTACTTGTTGCCCTTGCCGAGATTCGCGGCGCTGCCCACCGCGCTGCGGAACGGGCCATAGAACGCGCTGGCGTACTTGGCGCTGTAGGCCATGATCCGGGTGTGGATGAAGCCGCTGGCTTCCAGCGCGTCGCGGATGACGCCGATGCGCCCGTCCATCATGTCGCTGGGCGAGAGGATGTCGGCACCGGCCGCCGCATGCGACAGCGACTGCTTGACCAGCGCTTCGATGGTCTCGTCGTTGAGGATGTAGCCGGAGTCGTCGACCAACCCATCCTGGCCATGCGTGGTGTATGGGTCCAGCGCCTGGTCGCTCATCACCCCGAGTTCCGGGAAGCGCGATTTCAGCGCACGGATCGCGCGCTGAATGATGCCGTCCTCGTCCCAGGCGATGCGCCCGTCCGCGGTCTTCGCCGACGGATCCGGCACGCCGAACAGGTCCAGCACCGGCACGCCGAGTTCCAGTGCCTGCTCGCCCACGCGCAGGAGTTCGTCGATCGACAGGCGTTCCACCCCGGGCATCGAGCCGACCGGGGCGCGGCCCGTTTCTTCGTGGACGAAGACCGGGTAGATCAGGTCGTTGGCGGTGAGCACGTGCTCGCGCATCAGTCGGCGCGAGAAGGCGTCGTGGCGCATGCGCCGCGGACGGACGGGGAAGCGTTGGGCGGCGGGTGATGTCATGGCCGCCAGTTTACGCCCGCCAAGAAAAACCGGCGCCCGAAGGCGCCGGCCGGTACTGCGTGGTGCGCGGAACCGATCAGAACGCGATCGGGAACACCTGGTGGTCCTGCACGCGCCTGGCGCACATCATCACCTTGTTGCCCTGCAGGCTGGTGAGCACGCCGGCGGCGACCATGCGGTCGCGCGCGGCATCCATGCAGCTGTAGTAGGCGCCGCGGGTCTGTGCGCTGATCAGGCAAAGCTCGTTGCTGGCCTGGATGGTGCCGGCCACGAACAGGCCGCCGGACGGGGTGCCCGACAGGCCGGTGTCGCAGTCCGGCACGTTCGGGCTGCCGATCTTCGCGCTGGCGGTGTTGAGCTGCCAGCCGATGTCCTTGAGCAGGTGCGGGGTGATGTCGAGGTTGTAGTAGCTGCGCAGGGAGTCGTTGATCGCCGGCTCCATCAGCAGGTTCGGCATCGCGTTGTTGTCGTAGTGCGACCCGGAAGAACCGGACTGCACCGGGTTCGGCATGAACAGGCGCGGGCGGCCCAGGTCATCCGCACCCTGCCACTTGGTGGCATCGACCACGTAGGTCACCGTCATCGGCAGGTTGGCCTTGAACGACGTGCCTGCGGCCTGGGTGACGACGATCGTCGGGATGGTGATGGTGGGATCGACGCCGGAGAAATTCGGCGGCGGGTTGGCGGCGGCATTGTTGGCGATGATGACGCCGATGGCGCCCGCGTCCTGCGCGTTCTTGGTCTTGATGGCGATCGTGCAGACGCCACGGTCGATCAGCGCGATCTTGCCGGCGACGTTGCTGGTGATGGCCTCGCAGCCGTCGCCGGGGGTGCCGACGCTATCGGTGCCGAGCACCACCTGGCCATTGAAGTTCGTGGTCGAGATCAACGGACCAAAGGTAACGCTGCCGATGGCGTAGTTACCGGCCACCGGAGCGGGTGCGGTGACGCGGAAGTCCTTGCGGTCGTCCAGCAGCAGCTTGGCACCCGCCGTGGCATTCGCGCCGGTGAAGACCACGTTGCCGTAGTTGAGCGCCGACGTCACGCGTTCCGCTTGCGTCATCGCGGTCCAGAACTTGCCGGTGGTGTTGTCGTAGGTGTAGACGGAGTAGATGTCCGCACGGCCGGAGAGGAACGCGCCGGTCGCTTCGGTCTCGAAGTTCTGGAAGCCGAGGCCGTGGCCGAACTCATGCATCACCACGTCGAGGAAGTTGATCTGCCCCGCCGGCGTCTTGCCGTCCAGCCCGTAGTAGAAACTGAAGTCGGAGCTGAACTGCGAGCTGATGTCGTAGCTGGTGGGTGCCAGGTCGATGCCGGAAATCGCGTCGGCGAGCGCGGCGGGATACCACACGTTGGCGACCGGCGCGTTGCCGAAGTTGGCATGCACGGTCACCGCACCCGCAGAACCGAGCACGTTGGCGCCCAGCGGATTGAACTGCGCCGCGATGTAGATCGGCTGGTCGCTCTTCAGCACGCTGCCCCACATGGCGGCGGCGTACTGGGCCACGATGCGGCGCTGTTCGCCCTTGGTCGTGCCGTAGTTGCCGCCGACCGGCGTGGCCGGCGTGTTGTCGTTGTAGCCTTCGTTGGCGCCGTCCAGGTTGACCGGGATGAGGTCCGCGGCCTGCGCGGAAGAGGCGGCGGCGAGCGCTGCCAGCACGGCAACCGCGAGTGCGTTGCGCAACTTATTCATTGGTCACCTCCATGGCCTTGGCCGGCGCAGTCGTGCCGTCGGTCTCGAGGACCTGCACCTTGCCGCTGGCGTCGCGCTGTGCGTGCATGTAGTTGTGCAGCTCATCCGGAACAACGGCAGCGGGCGAGCCGTCCGCACCGGTCAGCGTCTGGCCGGCGGTGGGGCTCGGGGCCTGCAACGCCTTCGCATCCGCCAGGGCCTTCTTCTGGACGACGTTGAGCGGAGTGCCGGCGACCGCCGGGCCCGCCATCAGCGCGGCGACGGCGAATGCCGCCAGCGCGCCAGTGATCTTGTTGTTGCTGGACATTTATGAACCCCCATGTGCACGGCAGCGCTTTCGTCCGCGACGCGTATTCGCCCGAACTCCCCCGACGGACTGCCGCGACCGTCGGACCCGTGGACGTTACGTCAAAGTGGTGGCCGGCTCAACGGTCAACCCGCGTTCAGGTTGTCCGTTCAGCCGTGGATTCAGTTGCGAGGGGTCAGATCAGCCCGCCGCCCAGGCCCAGCCGCCAGGTCGCGACCACGATCACCACGCAATTCAGGACCAGCCCGGCCTTGGCGCGGCCACGCTTGCCCGCGGAGGTCACCGCGATGCCGATCGCGGCCAGGATCGCCCCGATCGCCGCGAACGGGATCAGCAGCCAGTTGGTGATGCCGACCAGCGGGATCAGCGCCAGCACCATCCAGATCATCGCCACGATGCCCCACAGGATGCTGATCAGTCCCATTGCGATGATCTCCGGTCGTGTCGCGTTGCCCTGCGCGGGCGGATCGCTCAAGCATGCACGCCGTCGATCTCGACCGCCAGTTCGCGCCGGCAGACGTGGCCATGGAGCAGTAGCGCCGGCACCCCGGGCAGGCGCTGCCGCAGCAGCGCATCGACCGCCGGCAGGGCATCGGCGTCGCGTACATAGACCTTCAGGCGGGTGCCGTTGCCCGGCCGGTCCGGTACGCCGGGCCGCAGCGCGCGCGCGCGTTCGACCAGGCTGCCCAGGTTGGCCAGCACTTCCTCGAACTGCGCCTGCAGGGAGTCGCCGTGCTGCGAGGCATGGCCCACCACCGCCGCGGTCCCGGAGACCAGCAGCGGCATCGCGATGGACGCCGGCAGCATCGCGCGGGCGAAGCCGGGCGCCTGCGGGCCGTACTGGCGCGGATATCGCCAGGCCTGCACCTGCCGCGGGTTCTCCAGCGGGGTGCCCGGTGTCTTCGCCGCCAGCCAGTACACCTGCAGCTTGCCACTGGGGCGAGGGTGTCCGATGGCGGTCGCCGCCGGCAGTTCCGCGGGGCCCAGCGGGCGCCCGATCCCGCGTGCGCGGCCCACGCAGAAACGCCGGTAGCGTTCGTCGTCGCCCTCGCCGGCGGTGATCGCGTCCAGGTAATTCCAGATCCGCAACGGGTGCGGGTAGTCGCCCGCGGCCAGCCAGGCCTGCAGGCGTGCGTACGCCTGCTCGGCGGCGCGTTCGATGTCGCCGTCGCCGGCATCGGCCACGTCGAGGGCGCCGAACTGCAGGTGGCCGTCCTCGCTCCAGGCGATGCCGTCGCGACGGCCGTGATGGACCTCGTTGTCCACCCGCCAGCATTCGAATGGCGCGTCGCCGCTCGCCGGCAGGTGCACCCGCAGGTAGCGCGGATCGGCATGCGTGGCCGGGGCCTGGTCGCCGAAACCGAACACGGCCAGCAGCCGGGGGTCGGCCAGCATGGCGTCCAGCGGATCGTGCCGGTACTCCACGGTGAGCGTGGCGGCAGCATGCGGCAGGGGCTCGGGAAGTGACGGCATCGGGGCGCGGATGATAGCGCGCGGGTCGCGGGTGCCGGGTCAGCGCGGCTGTGCCGCCGCCAGGTCGGTGGCGAACTCGCCGGCGGGATCGTCGATCACCGGCGGCGTGGCGCGTACGCGCCGGTGCACCTGCCACAGGCCGCCACGACGCAGGCACTGCAGGACGATGTGGCTGGTGATCCGCCACAGGTCGCGCAACGGGCGGAAATGGCTAGGGCGGAAGTCCGGTGCAGCGTGGACCACGTTGTAGCGGGCCTCGATCGGCACCGACACGCAGCGGGTGCCGAGTTCCTGCGCGGCGGACATCAGCACTTGGGCCTCGAACACGAACTCCTCGCCAGGGATGCCGGCGCAGGCCAGTGCGCAGACTTCGGCCGGATACAGGCGTTGCCCGCTCTGGCTGTCCGCCACCTGGTAGCCGGTGCCCCAGGCGATGCCCCAGTCGCCGAATTCGTTCGCCAACCTCCGGTAGAGCGGCTGGTTGGCGCGCTTGCGCAGGCGTGCGCCGATCACGATCCAGCCGCGCCGGCGATTGGCCGCGGCGAGCAGGCGCGGGATGTCGTCGGCACTGTGCTGGCCATCGCCATCCATCGTGATCACCGCCGCGAAGCCACGCTGCAGCGCCGCAGCGAAGCCGGTCCGCAAACCGGCGCCCTTGCCCATGCGGGCGGCGTGGCGCAACAGCACCACCGGCAGGTCGGCGACTGCGTCCGCGGTACCGTCGTCCGAACCGTCATCGACCACGATCACGTTCGGGCAGTGCCGCAGCGCCCCCTGCACCACGTCGCGGATGCGCAGGGCTTCGTTGAGGGCCGGCACGACCACGGCGATCCGCTCGGGGGTCAGCGGCAGGGGTTGGTCGTTCATCTGGCGCGAGTATGCCAGTGGCATCTGTTGGCGGCATGTTCCATGCCATTCGTCACGGGCCGCGGTCGGCGTGGCGCGCTAGCATCGGCGTTCAGGCAACAGCCGGGAACGGGACGGGACAGATGGGGCGGATCGATGCGAAACAGGCTTGGCTGGGGGCGATGCTGGTGACCGGCGTCGGCATGGGCAGCGCGATGGCACAGGCGCCGCAGGTCACCGTGGCGGACTACGAGCGCGCCGCGAGCATGCTCGGCGACCGCACCTCCCCGCTGGTGGACCATGCGACCAGCGGCATCGGCTGGCTGGACGACGGCACCCTGGTCTATCGCGAGCGCAGCAACGGCGTGGAGCGCGTGTTGCGCCTCGACCCGGCGACCGGCAAGACCACGCCCGCGTTCAACGCGCAGGCGCTGGCCGATGCGATGAACCTGGCCGCGGGCGGCAAGGGCCGGCCGGTGGATGCCGACAAGCTGCCGCCGCTGCAGATCAGCCGCAATGCCGATGGCAGCCTGCGCCTGGCCGGTGCGCCCGGCGAATTCCGCTGCGATGCCGATGGCTGCGGCCCCTTGTCCCGGCCGGCGACGGGCAGCGAACCCGGTGCGCCCTCGCCGGACGGTAGCCGTGCCGCCTTCATCCGCGACTGGAACCTCTGGCTGCGCGACCTGGGCAGCGGCAAGGAAACCCAGCTCACCTTCGACGGCAAGCCGGATTACGGCTATGCCACCGACAACGCCGGCTGGAAGCACACCGACGAGGGGATCCTGGTGTGGTCGCCGGACGGCAGCAAGATCGCCACCTTCCAGCAGGACCAGCGCAAGACCAGCACGATGACCCTTGTCGCCACCAGCGCCGGCGCGCCGAAGGCCGAGCAGTGGAAATACCCGTTCGTGGGCGACAAGGACGTCACCATGATCGAGCGGGTGATCATCGACCTGTCGGCGGCCAAGCCGAAGACGATCCGCCTGCAACTCCCGCCGGACCAGCACCGTTCCACCTGCAGCGACGACATCGCCTGCAGCGAGGGTTGGGAAGACGTGCAGTGGGCGAAGGACGGCAAGACCCTGGCCTTCGTCAGCACCGACCGCGGCCACAAGTCCGCGACCCTGCGCGTGGCCGATGCCGCGACCGGCAAGGTCCGCGACGTGTACACCGAGACGGTGCAGACGCAGTACCAGAGCGCGCCTGCGCTGGATTCGGTCAACTGGCGCTACCTGCCGGAGAGCAACGAGTTCCTGTGGTTCAGCCAGAAATCCGACTGGGGCCATCTGTACCTGCACGACCTGGCCAGCGGCAAGGAAAAGCGCCAGCTCACCAGCGGCAACTGGAATGTCGCCAAGGTCGCGCACATCGATGCGGCGTCGCGCACGCTGTGGTTCGAAGGGGTGGGCCGCGAGGCCGGTCGCGATCCCTACTTCGCGCACTTCTACAAGGTCGGGATGGACGGTGGCGACGTGCAGTTGCTGACGCCGGAAAATGCCGCCCATACCATCACGCCGTCGAAGGACGCCCGCTATTTCGTCGATGTGTACTCGACGACCCGCAACCCGCCGGTCGCGGTGGTGCGCGATGCCGCCGGCAAGCAGGTCGCCGAACTTGCGCGCGCCGACATCACGCGCCTCAAGGCCGCGGGCTGGGTGGCGCCCGAGGACATCGTCGTCAAGGCCCGCGACGGCAAGACCGACCTGTACGGCCTGATGTTCAAGCCCTCGACCTTCGACGCGGCGAAGAAGTACCCGATCGTCACCTACATCTATCCGGGACCGCAGGTCGGTTCGGTCGGCCGCCGCGGTTTCTCCCCGTCGCGCTCCGACCACCAGGCGCTGGCCGAACTCGGCTTCATCGTGGTCGCCATCGACGGCATGGGCACGCCGCTGCGCAGCAAGTCCTTCCAGGACGCGTGGTACGGCAACATGGCCGACAACACGCTGCCGGACCAGGTCGCCGCGCTGAAGGAACTCGCCGCGAAATATCCGTGGATCGATGCGACCCGTGCCGGCATGTGGGGCCATTCCGGCGGCGGCAACGCCACCGCGACCGCGATGTTCCGCTACCCGGACGTGTACAAGGTCGGCATCGCCGAATCCGGCAACCACGACAACCTGGCCTACGAGGACGACTGGGGCGAGCGCTACCACGGCCTGCTGGAGACCAAGGCCGACGGCACCAGCAACTACACCGGCCAGGACAACGCCGCCTACGCGAAGAACCTCAAGGGCAAGCTGTTCCTGCTGCATGGCCTGATGGACGACAACGTGCCGCCGCAATCCACCCTGCTGGTGGTGGATGCGCTGGTCAAGGCGAACAAGGACTTCGACCTGCTGTTGCTGCCGCATGCGCGCCACGGCTACGGCAGGGACAGCTACTACGTCATGCGTCGTCGCTGGGACTACTTCGTCGAACACCTGCTCGGTGCGACGCCGCCGAAGGAATTCGAGCTGAAGCCGAAGATGTAGGGCTGTCAGGAAAAGGGGGTCAGAGTGGCTTTATCGCTCGCGAAAAGCCACTCTGACCCCCTTTTCCTTTGTCTCCTTTTCGTTGCGTCAGCGCGCGCCCTGCCCGAACAGCACCTTCTTTTCCTCGTCGCTCAGCGGCTTGCCCGCATTCGGGCTGACCTGCCTGGTCAGCGCGTACGCGCGTTTGGTGGCCGGCCGCGCGCGGATCTCCGCCCTCCAGCGCTGCACGTTGGCGAACGGCGCAAGGTCCAGCGGCGCCTTGTCGTAGGGACCGATCCACGGATAGCTGGCCATGTCGGCGATGCTGTAGTCGTCGCCGGCGATGAAGGTGCGGCCTTCGAGTTGCTTGTCGAGCACGCCCAGCAGGCGTTCGGCTTCCTTGCGGTAACGATCCTTCGCGTACGCAATGTCTTCCGGCGCGTAGACATGGAAGTGGCCGTACTGCCCGGTCATCGGGCCGAGTCCGGCCATCTGCCAGAACAGCCATTCGTTGACCAGGATGCGCTGGCGCAGTGCGGTGCCGGCATCGGCGCCGTCCGGGATGCCGAGGAAGCGCCCGGTCTTGTTGGCGAGGTAGAGCAGGATCGCGCCGGACTCGAACACGGAAATCGGCGCGCCACCGTCGACGGGCGCGTGGTCGACGATCGCCGGCATCTTGTTGTTCGGTGAAATCCGCAGGTAATCGGCTTCGAACTGCGCGCCCTTGCCGATGTCGACCGGCTTGATCGTGTAGTCGAGGCCGGCCTCCTCCAGGAACAGGGTGATCTTGTGTCCGTTCGGCGTGGGCCAGTAGTACAGGTCGATCATCGCGGCGCTCCGTCAACGTGGGAGCGCCACTGTAGC
>Ga0209480_10000577_pt1 | contig 29752 bp, 26 predicted proteins | sample JI61114C2DNA_FD_187501 | JGI IMG/M metagenome (GOLD analysis project Ga0209480, IMG submission 187501) | Wastewater effluent complex algal communities from Wisconsin, to seasonally profile nutrient transformation and Carbon sequestration -... | ecosystem: Engineered > WWTP > Effluent > Algae... | reverse complement strand
AAACATGACCGATCTATCGAGATACAGCTGAAGTTCTGTTTTATTGATTTCCGAACCCGGCTCGCTCATCCAGTAGATTAAGTCAGTGGCAGTCTTGGCTAAGAGAGAATCTTTGTCGATATCAGCATTGGCTAACCCTTTGAGTTCACGGATACGCCATTCGCCCATTGAGTTCACATTCAATGCCAGCGTGGCACGTAACCCGTTATCTGCTTGCTGCAAAGATATTACGAGCACACGCCTAGTAGCTACAGCGATCCAATAGGACGCCACACAATGACGCATAACATTCGATTCGGAATGCAGTCGCTTCTTACTAATGATAGCCTCAATATTGACCCCCGTATCACGCCAGAAAAACGGTTCAAATAGTGGGGCTATGGGCGCCTTCACCATTTTTATTTGGAGCTGCTCCTCGACGGCATTTTGTGACAGATTCCATTTCAAGCGCTGCCAGTTATCAGATCTCTCGATTAATTCTTGTGCCGATTGCTTGCTAAGCCAAACATCGACGATTCGGTTCATCAGATTAAACAACCCATACCTAGGTAGCTGTCTGCGAAAAGGTACTAATGCATCCCCGACGGTTCCTTCTGCCAAGTGCCAATAATCTTCGATGGTGTGCAGCGCCTCTAAATTCGAGAGCCTATTTAAACTTTCCGTGGTGGATTCCCAGCCGCCCAATTCGGCACTGCGTCCAATCGCTGCTAACAATCTTCGTGCTATCAGATCATCTTCCTGCGCATTTCCTCTCAAGGCGGAAAATTCACGCCGAATATTAACCATTTTTTTCAACATGTCCGCATCACAAATCGGACAATTCATCCCTAGTGCTTCGATTGTTCCAAACAATTCTTCCATCGTTGGCGCACGCCGATCTGACCAATCCACATCAAGACATGGCAGTTTGCTGGCCCGGCGCACTACCCAAAGAGGAATTTTCATCTCATCTGCTAGCGCCCTCAACAAAGGCCTGGATGCATCAATGGCCGCCGATGTTTGCGGTAAGAGTCCCGACACGATGGCATTTACTGCCGCAGGAAATGCATTCAACGCCTGTATTCGACGCAGCCTCAATTGCTTTTCTTCCGGCGCAATCAGATATCGGACAGTCGATGGACTGCGCGACTGACCATCGTAGGGATATATACAGTCAATTATTTCGCGACGAAGGGCGTCCACTTCAGGCCGCATGGCTTCGATCACTATGTCCACCCAACGCCTTATTTCGGCCGCGTCGTCACTTTTTATAGGTAACTCTTCCTGATTATGATCGAACACCGTTCGGACAGTTTGGGAAATCACCCTCGAAACTGTCTTTGGCAATCGGTCAAACGCTTCATCTAGACAACGATCCTGTTTCGAGTGATAAACACTATCTAGTTGCATCACTCCACTGCGTTCACCGGCTTGGCTCCACGCAAGGCTAAATCTGTCAATTGGATAGTCCTGGACTAGGATTCTTTCATCTTGGCTAATGCGTATCTGCCTAAGATGACCAATCACGGGCAAAGTCAAATCGACCGCTTCGACCCAGAGATTCACTTCAATCAGTGCACCCTGTAGCAACAAAGGAGGTGTTTTTTGATAAAGCGGAACCCGTAGATTCTGCCAATCTTGTTGTGACAAGCCTTTCAACCAATCGGCAAAGTCCTTTACTAATGCATGGCCTCGCATCAGTCCTGCAATGGAAGTGGCAGGCGCGGATTCAATTAGTGCTTCTACATCACCAACACAAAGGTAACGGGTATCTTTTCCCAACCCCTCCATGGTGATAATCAAGGGATTAATTGAGATCATTCCACGCGCAAATAGCGCTGGTATGACTTGAACCTCGCCATTTTCGGCAAGTGCGCCCAACCGAATAATTCCAAGCCCCCTGAGCCAATCAATCCACATTTGCAAACGTCTGCGATAGGCGCCCTGTTCGTTTTGTGCCACATCGGGAGAATACGGTGCATATAGACGGATCGTATGGGTCGATGAAGTCCCGACAAGCAACGCTGTATTAGGCCGTATCGGTTGCTTGGAAGCCAGTTCATAGGCCTCTGTGTGACTAAGCCCCGAGTGCCGAAGTCCAAGCCCCCAATCGCCATGCTCCAAAGGCATTAGCTCTGCGATGACATAGGAATTCATGCGCGGCATGGCGTTTGTATAGTGGGAGGTAATTTCATGGCAACATCGATAGGCCGACTAGGGAATATCGGTAGTGTGCGCAGTCATGCGACACAAAGTGTCGCAACCACAGCAATAATGTGAATTAGCGACGTGCCCCTATTCGAGAAGCATAGTTTTATAGTCCGATACCGAAATTCACCTATGAGCCTCGGGAAGAACAGGTCTCAGTTTTTGAGATATAGATGCGTTAGCATGGATACATAAAATCGGTGACAACAGGCTCTTTCTGAAGCATTAAATTTTATTTGAATTATTATTACTGGAATTAAATTGACAGCACAAAATCTAAGCGAATTGTTGAATGTAAATGGCTTAAATGTAAATGGCGAGTATCACACATTTAATCGGGAGGAGCGACATTATGCTGCGTTGCTTTTTCACTTCCTGCTAAACCGAAAATGGCTGCGTAAATTTCTTGATTTAATTAATGATAAGTCGAAGAAATTTCCCGGATCGATCCATCATGATTTCGATCCGGCCAACATAAGGATATTCTTCGAGTACGCGCATGCCCGAGATCTTTGGTTCGCGGCAAAAAAAGAATCTAGTCTTTCTTCTGAAAAGCTGAATGAAAAATTGAGATTGGTAATTCTTTCACTTCTAAAAGATCCCCCGGAAAGTTTGGGGCTATCCAAAAAAAGCGTTCATGATTTCAACGATTTCTTCGGTGCGAAATCTACAGATCAGATCCAGATGCCAGGACGCTGGAGCAAGCTCAAGTTCTCCGAATGGGCAGACCTTGGTGGTCGTGATTTTGCAAAGCGTGCCTGCACTTTGATTTGGGCATTCAATGCCAAGGCCGACTTGGTAATCCATACCGGAAATAACCGTGCAATCTGTATTGAAGCCAAGGTTGACTCTGCCGAAAGCAAATATAGGGCCGCGGATTTCGAAAGTTCACAAACCCTGATCCAAGAATATGTTCTTAATGAGCTCCTTGGTTTCAAAACTACTTTTGTGGTTCTATCGAAGAATGGGAAGGTGGGGATCAGAAGCAAACTACCTGATGAAAAATCGATAGGCCTGTGTTGGAAAGATGTCTTTGGCCTAATGGACCTCACTGAAATCGACCCTATTGAGGAACTGCCGTTTGTGCACGAGTCCGTGATGTCTAACGTCATTGCCAAACCGAAGGATAAATAGGCAATGGCAAATCTATCCAAATCGCGGATTCAGTCAGGGCGTCAGTGTCAAAAACGTTTGTGGTTGGAGATACATGATCCAAAAAAGTCGCAATGGACCTTCTCAGCGCAATCGAGAATGGATGAAGGAACCGCTTTTGGTATTTTGGCCCAAGAGTTATTAGGATGCGGGGTTCTGGTGACTGCAGATCATTTGCATGTCAACGAGGCGCTGACTGAAACAAGGGGCCTTCTGGATCAATCCATTGATGCAGTCCCGATGATTTTCGAACCCGCGTTTTCTCACGAAGGTGTTCGCGTTCGGGTCGATGCTTATGAACGGCATCGTGATGGAGACACACTTATTGAAATTAAATCCACAGCGGGCGTGAAGACTGAACATATCTGGGATTGTGCCATTCAAACCTGGGTTGCCCGTGGGTCTGGGCAAAACGTGACCCGTGTGATGCTAGGCCATGCAGACTCCGAATCGTTCGTCTATTCAAAGGAAAATGACTATCAAGGTTTATTGAAGCTCGTCGATATCACGGCAGACGTTGAAGCGATCATCTCCGAGATACCGAAGATAGTTCAGGAACTGAAAGCTGTGGCAGCAGGTGGCGTGCCTTCCATTTCCACCGGAACCCATTGTGTTAAACCTTATGGTTGTCCCTTCATCGAGTTTTGCCGCAGTTCGGAACCAGACGAAGCCGACTATCCCGTGCAACTGTTGCCTCGCGTGGGTGAATTAGCGAACCGATTAGTTGCCGACGGATACCGCGACCTTCGGGATGTACCACTACCCTTGCTGGTATCACCTTTGCATCGGCGAATTGCCGAAGTGACCCAATCAGGAAAACCTTTTGTTTCATCCGAATTAAAAAGCATACTGAGCAGTATTTCCTACCCACGCTACTTCCTTGATTTCGAAACAATCTCTTATATTGTTCCGCGCTGGATAGGGACGCGATCCTTCCAGCAACTCCCTTTCCAGTATTCATGTCATCGCGAACAAGAGGACGGCACTTTAAGCCATAAATCCTTCCTTGATATTTCTGGCAGCTCGCCATTTATCAATTTCATCGAAAAGTTGATTTACGACTGTGGAGATGAAGGGGCGATTGTGGTCTGGAATCAAGGCTTCGAATCTTCGCGTTTGAGTGATTTGTCCCGTATGTTTCCCCAATACAGCAACCAGATAGAAAAAATCATCAGTCGCATGGTGGATTTACTGCCGATATACCGAAGGCATTACTACCACCGTGAAATGCGTGGCTCGTGGTCCATCAAAAATGTCCTGCCGACCGTTGCGCCTGAATTGGATTATGGCGATTTAGAAGTGTCTGGCGGACAGGCGGCAGCGGAGGCATACAAAAAGGCCCTTGATCCTAGTCTCACAATCGACGAGGTAAAGGGAATCGAACACTCGCTGCTTGCCTATTGCGAAAGAGATACCTTGGCCATGATTCGGCTTGCCAATTTCACTTTGGTGTAAGGGGACAAAGAATAAAGCTTTTGCATTCAACCGATTTGCAATTTCAGCGAAAGCATTTTGACTGGCTATGGCAACAGCGCAACTCCGTTGATGTCATTTGCCTGACCGGCAATTTTCTCGACCCCAGCTCCTTTGCACCAGAGCCCATCCCCGTACAAATGGAATGGATAAAAGACTGGATTTCCCGTTTCAATACTCCACTTTTCATCTGTTCCGGAAACCATGACGTGATCGGAAAGGATGAAACCGATGCATCGATTGAGAGCTACTCCTCCGACGCTTATGACGAGGAAGAATTTATTGAATATGAGAAATCATTTGATACGGCATGGTTAAAATCATTCGGAAAAACAAGCGTTCTCACTGATGGCGGGTACAAAGAGTTTAATGGACTGACCTTCGGCAGCATCGGTTATGGAGATTTTAACTTTTCCAGGTTCAAACATTGTGATGTCATTCTGACGCACGTGCCTCCAGCAAATACCAGGGTCAGTAAAGAAATAGGTGGTGAAAATTTTGGCTGTGAAAGAATATTGAGGGCGCTGAAGAATAAAAGCATCTCCCCGAAATACCTTCTATCTGGCCACATTCAAAAACCAATACTCACACTGGACAAACTCAAAAGTACATGGCTATCAAATCCGGGATCAAGTAGCTCTGGCGAGACCCCTTCGTTCAGAATCATTGAATTGTAATTACCTCGCATTCGGGTACTGAATCGCCCCTGGTTTACTAGACGGTTTTTAGTCCCTTCATGAACGCAACGTTTCACGCATGGGTGCGTATCGCAACACACTATCGATAAAGTGCCATCAACTGACTCGCTTCTTCGCGCATCAAGTTACGAAGTTTCAATGGCGCAACAACTTCCAGCTGAGCTCCAAAGCCCATGAGCCACCATCGCAACTGCTCATCATCCTCTACCGTTGCGGACACCTCGATACGTCTTCCACCCTCAATCTCCACCCACTTTTGATCAGCGGATAAAGGCGTATCCCGCAGATGCTCTGCAGCCGGGGCATCAAAACGGCAGACAAGCCGAATGGGGCCTCTTGAAAGTAGTAGCTTTCCATCGCCCGCAATATACGATTTGAAATTAAAGTCTTTTGGCGTGCGACTTGATTCCGCCTGCTCCGTTGTTTGTTCAAGACGGTGTAAGGCCAATTGCCTGACATCCGCGTAATCAAACAAGGTGCATACCAGATACATCACCGATCCGCGGGATAGTAATCCCAACGGGTGGATAGTAACTGGCTTACTGGTTTGGCTACCCTTTGCGCGATAGTGACCCGTCAAGCGCCGTTTGTGCGCCAAGGCACTTTGCACAATCTGCAGAACTTTTGGAGACATCTGTGGCGGTAACAACGAAAGTGTGGATGACAGCACTGCAGTACGTTTATCCCAGTCCTTCCAACCAGATGTCGTCAATGCTTTGTTGGCGGCGTCGAATACAGGCGCAAGATCTTTTGTCATCGCAATCGGTAATAGATTACGCAAATGCGATTGGGCCAAGAGCAATGCCACCGATTGTGAAGACGTCAACTTGGGCATGAACTCGAAGTTGGCCTCCTTCATCCATGACCAGCCATAGGGTTTAGATCGACCATCCAGCACTAACGGAAATCGATTGCACAGCCCATGGAGATCACGCTCGATCGTTCTTCGTGAAACTTCAAAGCCCTCATCAATAAGCTTTGATTCAATCTCTTTTGTCGATATCTTTAGTGGCGATCGCGGAATGACTCGTAGCATCGTCCACTGTCTGGCCAGTGTCTGATTGGTGTCTTCGGTCATTGTCGTTCCCTCGAAAGCAATTGTGCCATTACATGCGACATTTCATGTCGCTATGGTGGACTGCATGCTAGCAGGTAAACTGCAAATGCTTTTAAACATCCTAACTATAAAACACACTTTTACCGGGGCTTTCGGGATGTCATTCAAAGCTCTTGGACCGCTGATTGTCCATCCAATTTAAGCTTGGCAAGAATGTGAGCAATCCTTTTATTGATGGGCCCGGCACCTGGAAAGCAGGTTGCCGCCAGCTCCTGATCTGTCTCCGGCAATGCTTGAATGCTCTCGGCCGTTATCTGATATCCGTTGACTAATGGTCCAAATGAGCCAGACCTATCGAGATATTTCTGCAATACGGATCTATTGATTTCGGGTGCGGGTTCGGTCAACCAGTGAAGCAGACCAATTACAGTCCTGACAAGGACAGAGTCTTTGTCGATCGCAACATTGGACACTCCTTTGAGTTCACGGATACACCATTCGCCCTGTCTGTTCACATTCAGCGCCAAAGTAGCCCGCAGCCCGGAATCGAATTGCACAAGAGATACCACCAGTACGCGGTAAGTGGCAACCGCAGTCCAATATGATGCTACGCAATGATGCATCTCCCCCGATTCTGCGATCAGGCGCTCTTTGCAAGTGAGCACCTCTATTTCGACTCCTGTTTCAGTCCAGCAAAGCGATTCAAAAAGTGGAGTCATTGGTGATGCTAATAACTTTTCTTGAAGCCGCTTCTCTACAAAATTTTGTGACATATCCCATTTCATACGCATCCAACGTTCAGATCGTTCTAATAACTCCTGCAAGGATTGCGTGCTAAGCCACACATCAACAATTTGGTTTATCGTTTTATTGAAATCTTGCTCAGGTAGCTTTGTGCGACGAGCTTGCAAAGCAATCGCAACAGTACTTTCTGCCACATGCCAATAATCTTCGATAGTGAAGATATCATCGCTATTGAACAGTCTGCTAACACTCGCTGCAGCCGATTCCCAACCACCTACTTCAGCACTACGCCCAATCGCTGCAAACAATCGACGCGTCAATCGCTCACCTTTATGGCTTTCTCGAAAGGCGAATAAATCACGTCGCAGGTCAACCAGTTTTCTCAGCATTACCTCATCGCAAGCCGGACAGTTCGGACCCAAAGCTCCAATTGCCAGAACTAATTCTTCCAGAGTTGGTATCCGTTCATCGGACCATTCCTCGTTTGAATAGCGCAGTTTGCAGGCCCGACGCGCCACCCAAAGCGGGACATTCATCTCCTCTGCCACTGCTCGCAACGACGGCCTGGCAGCGTCAACAGCGATTGACGTTTGCGGCAATAGTCCCGACGCTATAGCGTTGACTACCGCAGGAAATGCATTCTGCGCCTGCATGCGTCGCTGCCTCAATTGCGTTGCATCCGGCGCAATTAGATAGTTCACAACTGCCGGGCTATGCAACCGACCATCGTAGGGATAGATGCTTTTCAGCACCTCACGCCGAAGGGCATCAACATCTGGCTGCATCGCTGCGATGACAACCGTTTCCCACCGCTTGGCCTGCTCACCTATTGCGATTGAACCCACCCGGGAACTCTCATCGATGATGCTTCTTCGTACAATTTCCGCCATGACCGACGATATTGCCAGTGACACGCCGTCAAAGGCTTTATCTAATCGTTGATCCTGATTGGTGCGGTAGGCACTATCCAGGAACATTGCTTGCCTACGTTCACCGCCTGAACTCCAGGCCAAGCCAAATCGATCGATGGGATAGTCTTGGACACAAATCGTTTCGTCCAAGCCAATCCGCAGTTGCCTCATATGGCCAATGACTGGCCAAATCGACTCTGCTGAATCGATCCAAAGGTTCACTTCAATCCGTGCACCTTCAAGCAACAACGAGGGTGTTTTTTCATGCATTGGCACCTTGAAGTTTAACCAATGGGATCGAGGCAATTCGTTCAACCAGTGGATGAACTCGTCTTTTAATGCATGAGTTCGCATCAATCCGGCAATAGAGCTTACTGGTGCACACTTGAAATATGCTTCGGCACCATTGACGCTCATATTGCATCCGTATGGAGGCACCAGCATAGGCTTCTGCAAAGGATTCGGTAGAGTCATTCCAAGTGCATATGCGGCGGGGATGAATTGAACCACACCATCTGCGCCAAGTGCTTCCAATCGCAAAATTCCAAGCCCCCTTAGCCAATTAATCCACTTGTGTAATCCTCTTGGAAATTCAGCATGTCCGTTGATTGCCATATTCTGCGCATGAGGCGAATACAATTGAACTGCTCGTGTGCACGGTGATCCAACAAAAAGTGCCGTATTTGGACGAATTGAAAGATTGGCAGCAAGCTCAGAGGCTTCTTCTTGCCGAAGACCTGAGTGTCGAAGACCAACACTCCAATTGCCATCATTCAAAGGCATGATTTCTGCGATGACGTATGAATTCATACGCGCCATGTCGTTTTGGTAGCGGCGAATAATTTCATGGTAGGTATCAACGAATGGAGAGTGGAATATCGATAGTGTCCATTCAACATGCGACATCAAGTGTCGTAACCGCGTCAATAATGAAAAGAGCTGATTCCCTAGGAATGCCATGAAATACGAAACGGTTTCTCAACCTCAAGGCGAGCTGGAAAGAACCCTGAGCGTTGCATTACTAGGTGTCGCGAGCGGCTCTCACCCACAATTGCCGACATATGGTAATGCCGTGCATTGGACGGCCGAAATCGACAACGACACCATGTTGCTTGTCATTCACTGGCCGGTTTCTAATCAAGGGGTCAACACGATTAACATGGCACTGTCTGCTACTGTTTGCCGCCCCGTCACTATCGTCGTCCACGACAAAAATGAAAACGTGTCGAGTACAAATTTGGCCCATCCATTCGTAAGCTGGCCATGTGGGGAACCCTTTGAAGCCGCTCTATCCAGTCTGGCCGATGCAATTTTGATCCCTGCTGCTTACGAGGGCCGGATTGGCATTGACTACGTGGACTATGCCGCCGCCCTGAAAAGCAACGGAAAGCTGAGTTTATTTCGTGTCGCTCATGATGATCTTCAGATCGCGTTGGACACTCTGCTTGGGCAATGTGCAATCGCACTTGCCTCGACGTCGGAGCGCGACACCATTTGCGTTCACGTTTCAATGCCGATAGAGCAATATGATTTGAACTGGATTGATACGATTGCCGCCACCATAGAGAGAAGCGTACCGGAGCAAGCCACAATCTACTTTGCCCTCACAACGCACAAAGAAGCATTCTTTGGAATCTGTTTATTTATGGTTACCAATCAGACCGACTTGGGTTGCCATCACTCGTTTCCAATCTAATTGATGTTGATGCTTAGCTCATTTCCATTACTTTGCTAATGAATATCCAGACATACCTTTCCTGGATGCATTCCATGGAGGGGTGTGATGATATTTTTCCTGATAGCCAATGATGAATTCAAGTTCATCGAAATCTGGCAATCCACATATAAGGTCCAATTCACAGTCGCCTATTTTGAAACCGCTTTGCAATAAGGAGGTCGTTAAACAATTAGCGACCGGATGATTATTGTTATTGGGTCTATCATTATGTGCCTGAATAGTATTCTTAAATAATAACTCTGCACTGAAACAGTCTTTGATCAACTTATTAAATCTGGCTGTGTTTTTCCCTGAAGGATGGCCACCTATGTACAGAATGCCGTGACGATCATTGCGATTTGGAATCGCGGCAATTGATTTATGCTGGCTGCCGACACTGCCCAGCCTAAGAATATAAACACAATGCGTCCAACTTGGATCATGGGCAACAAACTTATTATTGATGTCAGATATTTTATAGGATTCGATTTGAATGCCATCCCGTTGTTTTTTGTTTGTTGAGTCCTTCTTCATTTCTGAAAGAAGAGAACAATACTTGGCAAAGGCTTTTATTGCATGATTTCGATGTTGTTCGTCTATCACGACAGACTTCCTTTCGCTTGTTGTGGTTTCTTCTGCGACCCAGTCACGTCAGGCAGCATTTTGACCAAACCATTAAGAGCCATGGCGACTCTTTGGACTGCGTTTTCACTCTGCTCCCACTTTCGTAGGCTACAAAGGGTGTTTGTGATTTCATCCGAACGGCCTCTCTTCGAAGGGCTTGTGCGCGTAAGCAGTTCATGTGCTGAACGCCCGAGAATTCCCTCAAGTTTTTTTATGGCACTTCTACGATCTGTAATGTTTGTGCACGCATCAAGAGGAATCAGAAACAGCACACGGATGTCTGCCATGTAGGCCTTCGCAGCTTTCAGGCAATTGACCTCATCATCTTTGAATAAATCCCTTAGGTTGGGCCCTAATGTACCGAAATTTCCGCCTGCCAAGTTCCACTCGCTTAACTGATGAATCGCATCTTTTCGTCTAATGAATAAATTTTTGCAGTGCTCTAGATTACGACTCCTCATAGACTGAGTGTCCGCTGAAGATTGTCCAATGTGCAAAAACCGAAATTCTTCGCGTGATTGGTCGGGCTTGTTAACGTCCATCTGAGATGGCCCCACTTAGCAAGATATTTTTCATCTTAAACTGACCCGCCTCCTAACCAGCACCTGTTTATTTCTTAAGCGGTGGATTAGGTGTGGTCAACAACGCAGCAACTGAAATTCGACCACCAAGGTGGGTCAATTTTAGATGAAAACCCTGGGTCAGTTTTGCGTGGAAATCAACAACCGGATGAGAAATTTGAAACAAGCATACCTATGGTGGTCACCTAAGTTGCATAGCTAGAATTCACCATTGTTCGCGATCATACAATGTCTCCAATAGTAAAATTGGCTTTGCAAATAGCAACATCTCTATCATATGTGATTCAACCTTAAGGCGTTTTGAGACATGGTGTAACGTGTTGTTGTAATCCTCATAAAAATTTGTCCTTAATGCCGAACGGCAACCGTGTTGAGTTGCGAATCTTACAACTTCTTGGCAGCCGAGATCGACGGCTTTATTTTGGCCTCTGAGCAGCGGAAAAAACAAAGGATTTTCTACTGCCTTTGTGATCTGTAGCAAGTTTAGCGATAAAGCGACTCGGGCATCGTAAATTGAATATCGATCTGGTTCTCTGAGTGTCAGTGCTGTAGACCATGAGGCAATGCCTTTAATTCCTTTTGCAATTAATGTCTTCGGTTCGTCCTGGGAATAGTTTTGCAAGTTTTGAGCTCTTCTCCTTTTCACGCTACCCGATACAGAAATGTAGTAATTTATCAGTGCCTGACGAACGTCAATTTCTCCGTTGCGATAGCTTGTGGAAAGCTGTTTTCTTAACGAAATATTCTGTACAAAAGCATTGCCACTCGGTAGAGAAATGCCGGAAGGCAAATGCTTCGGATTAATGCGATGCCACTGATACCATTCATTCTTATCGTCGAAGTTTTCGTGACCATATGCCGTTATCGCTTCAACTAGATTCATCAAGTTAATCTCCAAACAGTTCTAACAATCAAAATAAGGTGCTGACACACCGAATGTGAAACTTGCAACCAGTATTTTTACGGAGGTCGCCTTGATTGCTATGTAGGCCGTTTCTCAGTAGAACTCGAGTTGCTTCAGACGAACGAACCCCGTGCGTCCATCTTCAAGCCTTACCCCAATCCACTTTCCGTCCTTGCCAGAGGCAAGGACCGTTACGCCTGCTTGTATGGTATCCACGTTACTGGCCATCATAGATGCCTCCGATTGAATGACGACCTTGCCGCGTGGGTCACTGAGGCGTGCTCGGATCGAATACGATGCGTCATTACTTCTCGCTGAAGTAGGGTGCTGCGCCTCCCTTTTCTTTGCGTGCTCGAGTGTTACGACTGGAATATTGTTCTCCCAGACGGTCTCTTGCGCATTTTGAGAGGAGGGTGAAACCTCGGCCGGTGGTTCAACAGCTTCAGGACCTGCATCCAATTGGTCGGCGGGCGCATCAGCTTGATATGTGGGGAGCGCGGATGTCTGGTCTTGTGTGGAAGCTACGGTCTCAATGCTTTCTGCCGGGGATGTTGTGGACTTGTTACTGAAGAGATTTGTCAATGCAAGGTAGCCAATAAGGACTACAGCAGCGATTCCTTGGAATACCTTTTCACCTTTGCGCATTTTTGCTGGACTCGGTCGTCCGCAGTGATTGCAAACTGCGGCATCACGATCGACCATCCGTTTACATGTATTGCATTTTGCCATGTTATTTCCAATTTTTTATGCAAATTGTGATGCGGTCAAACAACTAAAATAGCGACTTACCTGGCGCCGGAGGCAAAATTTGAATGCAATGTACGCACGGCGGCCCCCTTGATTGCGTAGTTAGGTGTCGGAAATTGCCATAGTTAGCGCGGCAGTCGACACCGGTTGGGAAAAGGCTATGAGCTGGCAAATTTGTGTCATATTTTCCGCCACTTGAAGAGGTAAGGACCTAACGGAGCAGAACCGTCAAACACACTTGAGTTTGACGATTCATTGCTCGAACTAAGAATCGGCGGTACCAGCTCGGGCCAAAACCTCCATCGCCCAATGTCGGTGGGTGGCTGGCTCGCACATTGTTCCATGCTTCTTGAATACAGCCGGATTTGCCTCATCTAGCATTTGACGAGCCAAGGCAATGTCCTCGTCTGATACGCGGTAGAAGCGCTCGATTATGTCGACCTGACATGGATGGATCGCTGTTTTTCCGCACAGCCCATGAGCCAAGTCACGCCGAAGCTCTTGCGCGAGTGTATGTTCGTCCTCAAAGTGCTCAAAGACGGGTGCTGTTAGCTGAAAGCCCTGCGGTTTGAACACGCGCACTAGCGAAGAGATCACGTCACCGATGGGGGTGTCGTAAATGGTGATGCCCCGCGGTCGTCTCATCCCAATAAGCGACAAGAGGTCATTTCCACCGATTCGCATTGCCGCAATGGCTGGCGAACCTTTTGACGCGACAATACTAAGATCGCGACATAGCGATCGCATCGAATGCTCTTCGAAAACTTCGAGAGTTTCTAGGGTTGGCATGATGACGAAGTCAGTGCCTGCGAGTGAATCCAGAAAGAACTCGGCATTAGCTCCTGTGAATTTTGGCAGGACGAACCCGTCTATCCTCTCGATGCCCGGCATGGAGAGTATTTTTGCGAGCGACTCTGGATCGCGAGGTCGAATAAACCTACTCACGCCTGCTTGCCGCTGAAGCCTGAGAAGTGCGGCCGCCAGATTCTCATAAGCGTGGGGCAAATGGTGGTCGGCAACAGCATCTTCCATACAGAAGATGAGATTCCGCACCTCAGTCAGCTTTTCCCCCATGGAAATGGCACGCAAGTCCCTGTGTGTCGCTGGGACATACATCGCGGCTCCATAGTGAGTTTTAATCGCCATCTTTTGTCCGCCTAATAATTGAAACTGCGTTATAGGGAAGCATCGAATCAATTTCGGTACGCACGCCACGTTCCAGCGCTAGGCGCTTGAGGTGGGCTACGTCTGCCATGGTGTCATCCCTCAGAATCAGCAGGTCCGGCAATCGGCGCAAGAGCACACGTGATGCCTCGCCAATGCCCGGCTTGATGAAGTTTGGATTGGAGATCCCGTAGCGATCACCTGCTGATACAAGATACTGCTCCGATACCTGCCGGCATCTAAGGCGCGCCTTGTGGTCCGGCTCTGCCCTGCTGTGCCACACAATGGGCGCGCGCAGGGCCGCTCCGACGATCTCTTCGACGAAGGCGACGGAGAGATCATTTGGACGGAATTCCTCAAAGAAAACACACCCGTGAAACTGGCCCGGTTGGATATGCTCATTGAGGATCGAGCGACTGACTAGTCCAGAAACCGTCGCGTTGAGGATGGCCGAAGGGATCAGGTAGTCATCGTACGAAGCAGCGTAGTGCGCCACGCCACAGAGGTCGGCTAGCACGTAGAGATGTGATTGCACCTGTGACAGTCTGGCCGCATTGTAGTGTGCAACGGCAGTCTGAAGCTCACGATTGATGACACCTTTTCCCGTCCACCCATCAAGGAACACGATCTCTCCGTCACGGTGCTTGGCCCGAATGTAGTCGAGTGCTGCCCAGTCGATACCACGATCGCGGATGATGGAGATGGAGTAGTGATGGACAGCGCGCTTGAAGCACTCTTCCAATAATTGCTTGACGATAGCACCAACAGGTGTGCCAGCTCGGGCCAGCGACGCAAGGACGATTGGGCCATCCTTGTGCTTGGCCAAATGGCCAGCAAGACTCAGGCAATCGCGCGCCATACGTTCTGCATTGCGATCCAAAGCCTCTACGAACAGTTGTAGATATTCACTGGACGGGAGCGATTCCGGTGTCAGCATCTCGCTGTAATGCCGCGCTCCTGATTGGATCAATTTTTCCTTCTCTTCAATCTCGTGCAGCGCCACACGCTGGATTGGCGTCAGCAGGAACTCAACATCCTCTGGGCGGTAGCTGCCGCTGAAGCTCATGGATTAAGTCCCATGACGAGCGCGCCGATCTGACTGCGTGTCGGCGCAATCATATAGTCGCACTCCAATAAGAATGGGATGTCGGAAACGCTATCTCCCATTCCCCAGGCCACCAAAGTGGGGTCCTGTTTCCGCAGCTCGCCGAGCAGAAATCTCACGGCGTGACGCTTCTGTAATGTGCGCGGCAGGACCGCCAAGTTGTTGCCGTTACGGTGGATCCAAGCCAAGTGCGGGAAGCGTGCTACCCACGGGATGAGAAGATCTCGTTCAATCCGATTCAAGTGATGCTCCTGTCCGTCTCGATACTTTGACAACCAATAGAATGGAAGACCAAAATCGCCGATTATCCTACTGGTAGCGGACAAGCCTTCGTTCTTGATGAACGCCAACGCCAGTTCATGGAGTTCGTTCAGCCACGTTCGGGCAGCGATAGCATGCTCCATGCTGCGCTGATACCAAGCCTCCAGTGGGCGCCCGGCGCTATCTAAGATGATCCCGCCGTGATCGATAATCGCGAATGGCGAAGGCGGCAGTTGGACACGAGTGTACGCGTCGTGGTCCCGTGCAGTGACCGGAATTATGGTCATTGTACCGTGCATGGCCTCAAACGCCTTCCGTTGCCCGACGGTCATGAAAGCGTTCGGAGCGCCATCTGGACCATATGCCACGACGGAAACGCCAGGGCCGTCTGGGGTCTTACGACGACTCTGGAACAACGTATCGTCCAAGTCACAGAATAGATGGTTCAAGGAAAATCACTATGGTGGACGAACTGAACAATCCGAGCTGACAATGTAGATGCAATGCTGCGGGTGCTCTGATTGGCGGGCCCTTCACAACACACGAGTGTAAGCTCGTAGTCATCAGGGAAGTGGTTGTAGAGGAAATTCGGCACCCCTTCACCGTAGTGGTCAGATACCCGGCATGCGTTGTTGATGGCCCCGTATCCAGGCAAGATTGGGGAACGCGTTGTGGACTGAACGTGGACCTCGTGACCTCTATCCTCGAGCCATGCGCCTAACACATAAGCGCCGTGCATGAATTCGCCGGTGCCCACAACCTTGATCCTGAGTGTATCCAGTTTCGCGAGCGATATCAGCTCGGGCGCGCCAACGACATCATCGATACGAAGCGCGGTTGATACCGGACGACGACCGAAGCCGCCGCCTAGGTTTGGATGAGCATGTTTACTTGGTTGAGCACTCGACTGCGGGTTTCCATGGCCACTGGCGCATGAGGGCAGGAATATATGATCACCCATCAACAGTGCGTCAATCGACACCCTCACGTCTGGGCCGTCTATGATGGTGTCGGCGGCCAGTGATCCGGAAAAGTCACACAAAGTGAGAACCTGCACTTTCTCAACGGCTGGATAACGAAGGCGGTACTCACGAACCAAGTGCGCGAAGGTGCGGCCGGTGCTAAGTTCATCATCGACCAGGACTAGCACATTGGCTGCTTCTTGCTGAGCCCTAACTCTTGGATCCAGCGCCACGTGCAGGCACAAGTTTGGTGCGTGACTATGGCTCTCTTCAAACGTCAACGCATCGTCATCCATCCAATAGCGAGTGGTGTGGACATAGAGCGCTGGCACATCAGGCACGCTACGCTGGAAAGCCTCGAAGGTGCCGTATCCGAGCCCCGTGGCGGTTTCGGCCATACCAACGAATACGAAGGAATCACCTGTGCTGACATCGATGGAGTTGGCCAGAGCCACATGCGCCTTCCGCATGCGCGAAGGTGTGACTGGCACGTGCTTGCCTAAAACTCGACTCACGAATAGAAAACCACGCTTGGCGTTGTCACGGGCCGCGAAACCAATGTACTCATCGATGTCCTGACACGTCGAATATGGTGAGATACGGACTTCCAGATGACCGGTCGGTAGTGCTGCTTCTCGGACGACAGTTGCAGTTGGCATGTAAGTTTGTGTTTGTGGCATAAAGGCGCTCATGGGAGGACAGCGGCGTGGTGGTGATCACCGACCCGCAGCCCATACGAAATTGCGCTAATTTCTTCAGCGTCCAGTTCTCCTAACGCCTCCGTGATTGCGAGATATGGAAGGTTGGGACCAGCGAGACATGCCATTGCAATACCGCCCGACATTCGGGCGTTTACTTCAAGCAGGTGCATTCGGCCCTCAGAGTCTTCTTTGAACTGAACGTTGAAGATGGCATTGAGCCCATACTGTTCCGTCAAACGGCGACATGTGTTCTGTATTTCGGGCATGTCCACAATCAACTGCCCAGCACCTATGCCTTTTTCCTTTCGCCTTGCAACAGCCACCTTCAGCTCGCCATTAACAGCTAGACAGTCCACGCTGTACTCGTGTCCAGACAAGTACTCCATGACGAGCAGCGGCGGGAATGTGCCAGCCACTTTGAGTTCGCGATCGAGGTCTGCAGCGGCAACGTGATGCTCGATACCCTTGAGGATATGATCCAAGGCGCGCCGCTTGTCATCGATGATCCGAAATCCGATGCCAAAGACACCAACTGAGGGTTTGATTGAGAGCGCTGAATAACGCTCCCGTAACCAGCTGCAAGCTGCTACAAATTCCTCATAGGTACGCACGCAGATGGCGTCCGGCCCCGGTACTGCGTCTTTAGCATGGGCTTTGTAGAAGCGAGACTTGTCTTCCAACGAGCTCAGGATGTCGTGATGCGCGACGCTAATTAGGCGTACTCCCAAATCTTCAAATTCGGCCCGGCGTGCTGTGATCGCACCGGCATAGTGTCCAGGATAGAAAATCCTGACATCGCGCCGACTACATAGATTCAGACAGTAATTGACGTAAGCCCTTGAGTCGAGGCCAGTTGGCTCGAGCTCCGTCTGGTCAGCTGCAAGGAACCCGGTGAAATGTGGATTCGGGTGTGTGCATAGCGTACTGAAGCGACTCTGGGTGTCGCCGACGTGAACGAGCTCCAGCGCGCCACGCACGTGGTTGAAAGTGCGATTGAACCAGACGATGGTTCGTTGCATAAACGGGGCCCGAGACAATTGGAAGTGACCGGCGAGCTGCTCGCGCGCCGGCAATGTTACAGGTGAGGTAAGACCCGCGGGAGCAGATCATGGAAGGTACGGCCGCTAGCGTTTTCGCCGATCGCATGCATCTTCCACTCACCGTTGTGGCGGTAGACCTTGGCCATGATGACCGCCGTGTGCGGTCCCTTCACGTCACTCAGATTGAGCTTGGCTACTTCCTGCCGGTTAGTAGAGTCGACCATTCGGCAGAACGCGTTGGTCACCTTATCGAAGGTCTCGCCAGTGAAGCTATTGACTGTGAATACTAGTATCTTAACGTGGTTCGGGACGCGACTCAGGTCGACGTGAATTACTTCGTCGTCGCCATCACCATCACCCGTGCGATTGTCGCCAGAGTGTTTGATTGAGCCGTCTTGGCTGCGCAACTGACCAAACCAGATGGTATCCACCAACTGCTTATTGTCATCGAACATGATGCAGGAGGCATCAAGATCAATGCTTCCGTCTCCGCCGAGCATTCGCCCCATGAAACCTGGCTTGGCTGTATCCCAACCCAACCCCATGAAAACTTGGGAGAGCGTGCCGCCGTCGGCCTTTGCCAGCGAAATTTTCTGCCCTTTGACTAGATTAACCGCCATGCTGCGTTTGCTCCTGAAGTAGGGCGCATGCCCGTTGGATGGATGAAATATTGCCAATACTCGGCGGTCATTGTCGGCCCTGTGTTCACGCTTGCTGAACTACGTTTCGGGAGCATAGCACCACCTTGTCGGAGCCACGAAACTTCAGGGCCCGTCCTTCGTCGGTGGTCATCATCACGGCAGATTCAGCATGGACGTGTTCGCGATACTCAGTGAGACATCGAGCAACGGATCGATGTCTCACTGACACTGAAATTGGCCGCTGCGATTATTCCGTGGGGAGGGACAAATTTGTGACGCTTAAATGCTGACACCGTAGTTGTTTGCCAGCGGGCCAAGCCCGCCTTGGAAGCCTTGGCCAATGGCCTTGAACTTCCATTCGCCGTTATGGCGATACAGTTCGCCGAATGTCATTGCTGTTTCGACCGATGCATCCTCGGACAGGTCATAACGGGCGATTTCCTGTCCGTTTGCTTCGTCGACAATCCGAATGTAGGCATTCGATACCATTCCAAAGTTCTGGCGACGAGCTTCCGCCTCATGGATGGTCACTGCGAAGGCAACCTTTTGGATGTCGGCGGGAAGCTTAGAGGGAACCACCTTGACGACTTCATCATCCCCATCGCCCTCTCCTGTGGTGTTGTCGCCCTGGTGGACGACGCCACCACAAGCAGAAGTCTTCTGATTGTAGAAGATGAAGCCGGCATCGGATATGACCTTACCACTCTCCTGAAGCAGGAAGGCGCTCGCATCGAGATCGAAAGCCGCGCCATCGCTAGCACGGGCATTCCATCCCAAGCCGATGATCATCGTTTTCATGGACGGTGCTTCTGTGGAGAGGTTTACGTTTCCACCCTTTTGCAGCGAAATTGCCATGCTTAAGTTCCTTTATTCTTTGGGAAATCGATTCAGCTAATGTTGACGCCATGTTGAGAGCACAAGGCATAGAGACCACCGTTGTAGCCCTGCCCCACTGCCTTGAACTTCCATTCGCTGTTGTGGCGATAGACCTCCCCGAACACCATGGCAGTTTCAGTGGAGTAGTCCTCCGAGAGATCGAACCGGGCTATCTCAGCATCATTCTCTTGGTTCACGATGCGCATAAAGGCGCCCAAAACCTGGCCGAAGTTCTGATTGCGCCCTTCGGCGTCATGGATGGTCACTGCCACCACGAGTCGCGTTATGTTCTGTGGCACCAAGCTGAGATCCACTTTTATCGCTTCGTCATCACCGTCACCGTCACCGGTACGGTTGTCGCCGGTGTGCTCTACTGAACGACATGGCGAAAGCAACTGGTTGTAAAAGATGAAGTAGTTATCCGACGGCACTTTGCCATCCGCCAAGGTCATAAACAGGCTGGCGTCTAGGTCAAAGTCAGCGCCAGTGGTAGAGCGGGCATCCCATCCAAGACCAATAAGGATCTTGGATAGGTTGGGGTCTGTCCTAGACAAGCTGACGTTGGCGCCTTTAGTCAGGCTTACTCCCATGGCATTTCTCCTTTGAAAATCATTTTTTATTTGCTGTCGGCGTCCAGCTCTAGGTTATGTTTCCGGTAATGGATGGAGGACAGAACAGAGAAACCGATCAGGGCGACACCGATCAAGGCGGTCACCAGCTCGGGTATGTGGAATTTCATTCCGACGAACATGATCACGGCTAACACGCCAATGGCGTAGTGAGCGCCGTGTTCTAGGAACACAAACTGTTCCAGGGTGCCCTTTTCAACGAGATAGACTGTCAGAGATCGCACAAACATGGCGCCGATTGCCAAGCCGAGCATAATGACGACGATGTCGTTGGTTATAGCAAAAGCGCCGATCACGCCATCGAACGAAAAGGAGGCATCTAGCACTTCGAGGTAGAGGAATCCGGCAATGCCGCCTTGCATGATGGCCTTGGGCCCACCCGCCTCACCGACCTCCAAAAGGCCACTGATCACATTCACGCCTACATAGACCACGATACCGAAGATGCCGGCCAGCAGAACCGCCAGCTGGTTGGCCGGCGGAACCAGATAGGTTACCGAAGCCAGTAACACCATCATGGCGATGAAGATTGCCACCGTGTCGAGCTTATGCATGGTGGCAATCTTTTCTTCAACCCAACCCAGCCAGTGCAAATCCTTTTCATCGTCTATCAGGAAGTTGAGAAAGACCAACAGCAAGAAGACTCCGCCGAAGGCCGCGATCTCAGCATGATGGTCGATCAAGTGGCGGGAGTATTCGGCCGGGTTATTCAACCCGAGGTTCCAAGCATCCATAATGGACATGTCTGCGGTTTGGGAGACAATGAGCAGCGGGAAGAGCAAGCGCATGCCGAACACAGCAACAAGGATGCCTACAGTGAGAAACAAGGTCTTCCAGTAATGGTTCCAGCCCCTGAGGACTGATGCGTTAACCACGGCGTTATCGAACGAAAGTGAAACCTCGAGTACGCCGAGGATCGCCGTGATGATCACAGCCTTTGTCCCACCCCACAGGTAGGCCAAAACAAGACAGACGACGGTGATTGCAATCGAAAACCCAAAGTGTCGCATTACTTCCCCTTTATTTTAATTTAGGCCGGAATGTCTGGCTGATGAACGGTCAGCATTTCGATGTGCTGCAACGATTATCACAAGTGAATATTGCGTTCAGTTTGTCACAACCATATCTTAAATAGGTGAAATTGCAAATCAGGCTCAGAAACGAGTTTAAACGACGCGTAATGCTAGGTTCTGGTTTCTTTCGCACAAAAAGACATTCATGCGTCTTGATGTGTCTGCAATGGACGCAGAAGGACTGCGGTACGAAACTTCGCTGACAACAATCTGGCCGCCTTGATGGAAATCTAACTTTGGCGCTTTCGCTGCGAAGACCGTGGCCACACTTGCTTCGAACACCTACTTAGGAGAGCGAGGCTCTGGCAAAGGACCTCGCGTATTGGCAAGCACATTCAACGCAAGGTATTTCTGTTCCGTTTGAGGCCTATCTGGAATTGCAGAACATCTTCTGTCGATGCAACGCCAATGAATGGTTGGTAGCAGTCGCTGAGCAGAATTAGCATCATCCCAACAACACTCGTCGTCATTACTTGCAATCCATCCGCGCAATGTTACTGTATCAGCACGATACTCATAGGTACGCGATCACAGCGGACGACAGTGTTGTGATTAAAGGGGTTGATCTCTTCAGTCTATCGACGCGCCTTCGACATAATTGTAGTTGGCCGGGCCGATAGCTCCTGACGAAAGGACCTCCATTAGATCGACTAGATCATCCACGTTCTTTTTTAAGGAGTGAACAATGCGTCGTCTTCCCGTTTTCTTTCTGATCGATGAGTCCGGCTCGATGATGGGCGAGCCCATTGAGGCCGTTCGCATTGGTGTACAGACCATGCTGTCATCCCTACGCCAAGACCCATATGCGCTGGAAACTGCGCACATCAGCTTCATTACGTTCTCCGAATCCGCGCGAACTGTAGTCCCGCTTACAGAGTTGATGTCCATTCAGGCGCCGGAGTTCAATGCCTCGGGGCAAACCTCGATGGGTGCCGCACTCAAGGAGCTGGCCCAGTCTATCGAGCGCGATGTCCGCAAGAGTTCTCCCGATCAGAAGGGTGACTGGAAACCGATGGTGTTCTTGCTAACGGATGGCTCGCCCACTGACAACCTGGAAGCCGGTATCGAGGCGCTTCGCAAGGTCAAGGTTGGCACGTTCGTAGCCTGCGCTGCGGGTCCGGGCGCCAGCACGGATCAGTTGTCCAAGATCACGGAGTCAGTGGTTCGTCTCGATACTCTCGACTCGAGCGCAGTCAAAAGTTTCTTCAAATGGGTCAGCTCCTCAGTTTCCACCTCCAGCCAAAAAATCGAAACCGGCGGTTTGGAAGTGAAGGGGCTCAACGAACTACCGCCGCCGCCGCCCGAAGTTCAAATCGTCGTCTAAACCATCATTAGATATTACAAACAGAGGTCGGCACATGGGCGTGAGTTTGCAGAAAGGGCAGGGGGTAAATCTCCGGAAGGAGGAGAACGACCTCGACGAGATTGTCATTGGGCTAGGCTGGGACGTTGCGCCCCCCAAGAAGACGGGGGTGCTGGGTGGGCTTTTCGGCAAGAAGCCGGCAGAATACGATCTCGATGCGATTGCCGTTGTGCTCGGCAAGAATGGGAAGATGCAGCGGCCCCGGCTCGAAAACGGCGATGTCATTTTCTACAACAACCTACAGCACTCCTCCGGTTGCATTCGCCTGACAGGCGACAATCGCACCGGTGCTGGAGATGGCGATGATGAGCAAATCATCGTGCGCCTTAATGCCCTCCCACAAGAATACGACCGAATCGTCTTCATCGTGTCCATCTACGATGGTGCTGCCAATAAGCAGAGCTTTGGCGAAGTGCAGAACGCTTTCATCCGCGCGGTAGATCGCCGTGGCAAGGAATTAGTACGCTTCGACATGAGCGGCAATGCCGGTTTTTCTGCTTACCGCTCCCTGGTGTTCGCTGAGGTCCAGCGCGAGGGAACCGGTTGGACATTCCGTGCGATCGGTCAGCCTCACACGACCGATAAGTTCGTAGATCTGCTTCAACAGTTCGCCTGAGACCCAACCATGTCTGATCGTCGTCTCCCCATCTACTTTCTGGTCGATACCTCCGGCTCCATGCGCGGAGAGCCTATTGAATCGGTCAACATTGGTTTACGGTCGATGATCGCCGCACTGAGGCAGAACCCATACGCTCTCGAAACGGTTTACCTCTCGATCGTGACGTTCGATTCCGAGATCAAGGAAGTCCTTTCGTTGACCGCAATAGAAACCGTGAACCTCCCCGAGATCGTTTGCCCCCAGTCGGGAGCTACGCTTATCGGAGAAGGACTGGAGTTTATCGTCGACAAAGTCCATCGGGAGGTTCGGCGGTCTAGTGCGGACAAAAAGGGCGACTGGCGCCCTTTGCTCTTTGTCCTTACCGACGGTAGACCGACAGATGTACTGGCCTATAAGGAGGTGGTGCCAAGAATCAAAGCCTGTGGTTTCGGTAACATCATTGCGTGCGCGGCCGGGCCCAAGGCGGATGCCGAAAGCCTGAAGTCCTTTGCCGATAAGGTCGTCAGCCTCGACACCATGGACGCACACGGGTTCGCCAGTTTTTTCCAATGGGTCTCAACGGCGGTGACAGCCGGCAGCAGTAGCGTGGGTGCGACCAGTTCGGGCGTAGAACTGCCACCGCCGCCGCCCGAAGTCCAGTTTGTCGTCTAATTCAGCAAGTCATTCAAAAGGGGAACAACTTATGCGTCGCCTGCCCGTCTTTCTGGTGTTGGACCTGTCCGAGTCCATGATTGGTGATGACCACCGCCGACTCCAGGAAGGAATTAAGGATCTTCTCTCCACACTCAAGACCGACCCGCAAGCTCTCGAGACGGTGTATCTAAGTGTCATTGGGTTCGCCGGCCAGGCGCGCACGATAGTGCCCCTAGTGGAGCTACCGTCCTTTTTCGCGCCGCGCCTACCCGTAGGATCCGGCACCAGCTTGGGTCGCGCCATGATGCACCTGATGGACGAGATGGATACTCAAGTACGCAAGACGACCCCGGACCAGAAAGGGGACTGGAAACCGATTGTCTACCTTATGACCGACGGCAAGCCTACCGATTCCATTGATGCGGCAGTCAATCGTTGGAACAAGGGCTATGCCTCGCGCGCCCAGCTGATCGCTGTTGGAATCGGCCAGTACGCAAGCTCGGGAGCATTGCGTCGCTTCACTGAATCAGTGCTCAACTTCGTTAACGGTGGAGAACAGGACTTCAAGAAATTTATTCGCTGGATCAGTCAGTCTGTCTCAGTGCAGAGCCGCAGCGTGGGGATGAGCGATTCCAGCGATACCGCCCCACTTGCCACATTCGACGAATCGTTCCTGAAAAAGGTGGAGCAAGCTGCTTCCCAGATCGTGCAGGATGAAGACTTCGCCATCGTTCGCGCTACCTGCGCCAAGACGAAGCTCCCCTACCTCATGAAGTTCGAGCGCGCGCCGGCCCAGATCCGTAGCCAGCACATCGCACTTGAAATCACGCCGTATTCCCTCATCGGCGTTTTTCCGGTGGAGAAGGACTATGCGGAGTGGTCCGATCACAATGCTATTGAGGGAATCATAAGCAGCGATCAACTCATCGGATCCCCGGGTTGCCCGCACTGTGGCAATCCCATTGGCTTCGCAATGTGCAGCTGTGGGTCCATCATGTGCATATCAGGTCCTGGGCCGGCAACCTGCCCAGCCTGCAATCGTGAAGCCAATTTTGATTTTGGCGAGGGTCCTGGCTTTGACGTAACTCGAGCAAGGGGCTGAACATGAACAGCAAGGATTCCTCAGCGAACAACGAGCCACTGTTAAGTCGCGCACTCTTGGTCGTCCTGCATCGGAATGGTTTGCAGTGCGGTAAGGAAGCTCAGCTCGACTTCATTAAAGCTCCCGACACGGCACAATTGGCTGAGCAGTTCCTGGCACAGCTTGAAGCCGCCTTACGTAGCCGGCTGGACGCAGCCGCGACGTCACCATCCGTTTCGAGCGCCGCCACAACGTCCGCCCCTGAGGCCTTACTGCTTGAACCGGTATTGCCGACAGGCGAGCTGTCTGAGGTCAATAGTACAGTGGGCGATAGCGGAGCCCGTCACGTGAATGACAAGGACACGCCATTGGCGCACGAGCCCGAGGAGGGTGTGATACCGGTTGCTAATACAGTGGCTGAACTTCAGCCAGAAGCAACAGAACCCCAAACTCTGGTAGAAGCGACTTCCACGCCGACAGAAGCTGCATCTTCGAAGCCAGAATCTGTGGTGCTGACACAACCACCGCCGGTAACTACTATGTCGACTAGCATCACCTCGCCCAAGCGTGCCTATCCTTCGATTTCTTTCCAGCTGCACAATGCCAAGCAAGGGCAGGAGTTTGACGGCCGTCCAATGCCGTCGCCATCAGTGAGCGTCACCATAAGCGAGGTCACTTTCCCTGAGGAAATTGATCTTAAATTGGAGAAAGCCGGGCAGCGGATCATTGGCACACCAACAAAGGCGGGTGATTTCCAATTGGAAATCGAGCACTACTTTAATGACGATCCAGAGCGAATACCGCGCATTGCCAAAAGCTTGCTAACGGTGATTGCCGACCCGCGTACGCTTTGGCAAAACCACCCCTCGGATGAAAACAACAATCCTTTTTGGAAGCCAGACCATGACAGTCGGCAACTCGAAACAGATGGCGCACGACTGGTAGCAGCGAGCCTGCGTGGGCGCTCGCATGCCCACAAAGGTACCTGTCGCGATGATGATTTCTTTATCGGCACCTCCAATGGCTGGCGCATCGCAGTGGTCGCTGATGGTGCCGGGAGCGCAAAGTTCTCACGCCGTGGCGCTCAACTGGCTGCCGAGACCGCCGGTAAATTCATGGCGGATGAACTTATAAAAAACTCCGATCTGTTGACTGCAGCGGAGAACATGGATGGAAGTGACGCAACCCAGGACATTCTCAAAAAAGCGATCTACAAGGTGGTAGGGTACGCCGCGCATTCTGCGATGAAGGCACTGAGCGATGAAGTAAAACAAGCGAGTAATGGCGTGCATCCCTTCGTCTTGGCCGATCTCAACACCACACTACTAATCGCGATAGCTCGGCCTGTAGGTAACCGAATGGTGGTTGGCACTTACACCATCGGCGACGGCGCGGTGGGCATTCTCTGCGGAAGCGATACTGTCACGCTGGGTGGCGTGCCGGATGGAGGTGAGTTTTCCGGCGGCACCCGGTTCCTCGCGCCACAGTATGTTGAGCAGGACGAGTTGTGGAAGCGTACGCACGCATTTGTCTTGGATGAGGTTAAAGTCATAGTGCTCGTGACCGACGGTGTCAGCGATGCCAAGTTCAAGAGCGACAGCGCATTGGAAAAGCGAAGCGCTTGGGATGCCTTAATGCTGGAAATTGCCGATGCGGCCACATTCGATATTAAATCTGATGGGTTGAGCGATGGGCTGGATAAACGGCTGCTGGAATGGCTGAATTTCTGGGTGCCTGGCGAACACGACGACCGAACTATCGCAATTATCTGGTGACCCTTCATGGCAAAAGTCATAAAACTCAAGACTCACGACGGACAGGACGTCTCCTTTGTGGACGAAGTGAAGGGTCAGGGCGGCATGAAGGACGTTTACTTCTCGCCGAACAAAGACTATGTGGTGGCTTTCTTCCGTGATCGCCAAGACGTGGGGGCAAGGGAGCGTTTGATCATGATTGCGGAGACTTACCGTGATCGCATTTACAATCAAGAAGGCGGCGCCTACTGGAAGGACCTGTTTTGTTGGCCTACCGCCGTGGTGGAACACCAAGGCCGGCTTGGTGTTGTTGCACCTTTTTACAGCCAAAATTTCTTCTTCTCTGTAGGCAGTCGCAACGGCGACTCACTGGGGATCAAGGGGAAGGAGAAGGAGGGAAAATGGTTCGCCAGTGCCAACCTTCGCAGCACGCGTATCGACCCCAAGGAGCTTGGTGACTGGAGTACGCACATCAAGATTTGCCTGATGATTGCCCGATCGGTTCGCAGACTTCATGCCGCGGGGCTTGCTCACTCAGATCTCTCCTACAAGAACGTCCTGGTGGATCCTTCGCGTGGCGCAGCTTGCTTGATTGACCTCGATGGCCTTGTGGTTCCAGGCAAGATCCCGCCACAGGTTGCTGGCACCCCTGACTTCATCGATCCGCTAGTCATGATGACCCAGAAACTTCCGCTTAGCGATCCCAAACGAGTGCTACCTAGTAACAAGACAGACCAGCACGCGCTCGCGGTTCTGATCTACATGTATCTCCTCTATCGCCACCCGCTGCGTGGCCCGAAGGTCCACGACGAAGACTCGCAGCGTGACGAAGAGCTCAGCATGGGCGAACGTGCCTTATGGATAGAGCATCCATCTGATGTGTCGAACAAAATCCGTCCCAAGGATCTTCGCCCTTCGGTCATTCCTTGGGCTGATCCGGCAAAGATGTCATACAAGGTTACCGGGCCCTTGCTGGCTCCTCTCTTCGAGCGTGCGTTTGCAACGGGGCTGCATTCGCCCAGTCACCGCCCTTCAGCAAACGAATGGGAGGATGCACTGGTAAAAACCGTGGACCTTCTGCAGCCGTGCTCAAACTCCAGCTGTGGTCAGAAGTGGTATGTCTTCGACAACACCACGTCGCCTGCATGCCCGTTCTGCGGGACACCTTATCACGGTGCACTTCCGGTCATGAACTTCTACTCCTCACATAAGGTGGGATCGTATCGTGATGACAAACATCGCTTGATGGTGTACAGCAACCAGTCGCTGTTTCCCTGGCATATGTTCAAGAACGTGTCCCCTAATGAGAAGCTCCCAGAGAGCATGCGCAAGCGATTGGGCTACTTCGTGCTTCACAACGGCAAGTGGTGGATGAAGAACGAAACCATGCCAGCTCTTTGGGATGCAGCCAACAAAGCGCAGATTCCGGTGGGCGGGCAAATCGAGCTCACCGACGGGCTTCAACTTCTCAATAAGGAGCCTGACGGTCGCCTGATTGTGGTGCAGATGGCACGTAGCTAAGCGCTACTTAACGCATCGCACATTGCCGCGATGCTATTTGTGGTGTTCGTGAGCACCATCCGGAACACGCGATTACCCCAACTCTAACTGTAATCATCGCGCGGCGGGTGATGTAGCATTTTCGCTTGGATGGGAATAACAGTGCAAGCAACGATTGCACAAGCGCAATCAACACACATTGGGCGGCATATAAAAACTCACAAATTGTGGGCCTCCGAAATGGAACAATTTTAGACGCCATTCACTCGCTACCTACCTCGCCCATTGCATCAGATACTTGATAGCAGCCGCTGTCTTTCGCTGAAGCCAGCTGAACCTGGAAATCCAGAATTTGACGGAGTACTTCGGGAGGGTTGCTTTCACTAAGTTTCAAAGCTTGCTCTTTTGCAGAATTAAACTGCCTTGTGCGCCTCAGCAAATCTACCTTCAATACTTGGTCGGTCAGCAGGTCATTGGTATAAACCTGATTCGAGTCATGCAATTGACTGAGTGCGATGAGTGCTTTTTTCTACAATCGATTGCGGTTTCCTCGGAAATTGCCAAGTCATCACAAACCCAAGCCGCTTTAAAATAAGCATTTATAACAGCTAGCTGATTATTGGCCATTGTGGACAGAAACGCATCCGCCTTAAACCTGTTTGCCAGATCTGAACAAGATTTGTCGCTGAGAATGGCTAAATAATTGCTATCGGACACCAGCCCAATTTCGAGCCCTTCATACCAAGCCAGCTCAGGCCCACAAAAGCTACAGGCACGGCATTGATAAATTTGGAACTCAATGTATCCCTCTGCATCGGAGGAGGGCGCATATCCAGATCCATAGAACCGAATGCATTGGTGCTGCCTATCTGGGTTATTTCCTGTTTTGATTGGCAGACCGCACAATCAACAGAAGTCATAAAAAGCGTGGTCATCTCGACAGGACTCGCGATAGAGGAATCCAATAGTGATACAGGGCTGTCTCACAAACTGAGACAGTTGATACTGCTAGAAAATATCTATATGGACAGGATCTAGCTTGTTTCTCAAGGCACCTGGCCTTTACTCATTTTTTGTGATGGCCCTGTGGCTTGGGCACAACCCAAGGCACAACTTAGGCACGAGAGAATTGGCGCGCCCGACAGGAGTCGAACCTGTGACCCCCACCTTCGGAGGGTGGTACTCTATCCAGCTGAGCTACGGGCGCGTACTTAAAGCTTTTCTTTACTAACACTGTCCGAATTCGAGTAATGGCTTTGTGCCTTTACCTTGCCCCATTTTACCCTCTGAGTACTGCCTTCGGAGGGTAGTACTCTATCCAGCTGAGCTACGGGCGCGTACTTAAAGCTTTTCTATTTCAATTACTGTCCGAATTTGAGTAAAGGCTTCTTGCCTTTAGCTCGACCCATTTTACCCTCTGAGTACTGCCTTCGGAAGCCACTACTCTATCCGGCTGAGCTACGGGCGCTTGGATGGTGTGCAAGCTGTCGGTGAGTCACAACAGCCGCTTATTGTAACCCAGCGGGAAACCCATGCGGCTGGAATAAGCACACTA
>Ga0209480_10000576_pt1 | contig 29774 bp, 29 predicted proteins | sample JI61114C2DNA_FD_187501 | JGI IMG/M metagenome (GOLD analysis project Ga0209480, IMG submission 187501) | Wastewater effluent complex algal communities from Wisconsin, to seasonally profile nutrient transformation and Carbon sequestration -... | ecosystem: Engineered > WWTP > Effluent > Algae... | reverse complement strand
CTACGATGACGCGGGCGGCATGTTCGCCTCCCGCCTGTGGTGGTTACTGCGCTGGTTCGGTCACACCCGCGTCGCCGTTCTCAACGGCGGCATCCAGGCCTGGGCCGGCAGCGGGCACCCCCTTGTCACCGAACGCCCCGAAGCAGTTGCCACGCGCTTCACACCCAAGCTGCAGAAATGCATGCGGGCCGATGCCGACTACGTTCACAGCCACCTGGGCAGCCCGGGCATGCTACTCATCGACGCCCGTGCGCCCGACCGCTTCCGCGGCGAAAACGAAACCCTCGACCCCGTCGGCGGCCACATTCCGGGCGCCATCAACCGCTTTTTCAGGGACAACCTGGATGCCAACGGTTGCTTCAAGCAGGCAGCCTGTCTGCAGGAAGAATTCGGCAAGCTGATCAAGGGAGGCGACGCTCACGCGGTCGTCCATCAGTGCGGCTCCGGCGTCACCGCCTGCCACAATCTGCTGGCGATGGAAGTGGCCGGGCTGTCCGGCGCAAAACTCTATGCCGGCTCCTGGAGCGAGTGGTGCTCCGACCCGGCCAGACCCATAGCTACGGGCCCCTGAAGGCCCGTAGCGCCTGCCCGCAGCACGCGGGCAGGCAACACCCCTGAAACCCCGCTCAGCCCCGGCCGAGCAATCCAGCCAGACCCGACAGGGCCTGACCCAAATCCAGGTTACCGGCTTCCGGCAGTTGCCCGTCCGGCGTCAGGCCGTCAACAACCTGCGGCAGAAAATTAGCCAGGTGGCCGGCCAGTTGCTCGCCCGGAATGCCCAGCTGGGCGGCCATGTCGCCCAGCTCGGAAGTGCCGAATGCCTGGCCGATCTGCTCGGCGCTCACGGGCAGGTTCTGCCCGGTACCTACCCACGACGCGACCTGCTCGCCGAGACCGCCCTGGCTCAGTTGTCCCAGCAAACCACCAATGCCGCCCTTGCTCTGCAGAAGGCCCAGCACCAGCTGAATCAATGCAGCCTGACCACCGCCGCCCCCTTGCTGCTGCTCATTGCCTCCGGCCATAGAACCGAGAACCTGTCCTGCCAGTTGATCAAGCAAACCCATTTGCAGCTCCATTCGTAAGTTGTACGTAAACCATGTCGGCAAGGCCACACATGTCGCCTGTGACATCGACGAAACACTTTACGCTGCATCGCCCGCCCACGTGTTGTAGTTTGCAGAATCTGACCTCCATGCCCGTCCCGGTTAAAATCGTCTCTTTGGCCCCAGGCAGCACACCATGACCCAGGACGAACTCAAGCAACAAGCCGCGCTGCGTGCGCTCGATTACGTGGTCGAAGGCGCTATCGTAGGTGTCGGCACCGGCTCCACAGCCAACTTCTTCATCGACGGCCTCGCCACCATTAAAGACCGGATTGCCGGGGCGGTCGCCTCGTCGGAAGTCTCCGCGCGCCGTCTCGCCGGCCATGGTATCCGCCTTTTCGATCTCAACGATGTGGAAGAACTGCCGGTTTATGTCGACGGCGCCGACGAAATCGACGCCTCGCTAGCCATGATCAAGGGCGGAGGTGGCGCCCTGACCCGCGAGAAAATCGTTGCCGCAGTGGCCACGAAATTTGTCTGCATCTGCGACGCAAGCAAGAAAGTAGACGTACTCGGCCGCTTTCCGCTGCCGGTCGAGGTCATTCCGATGGCACGCGCCCAGGTGGCGCGCGAACTCGCCAGCCTCGGAGGCAAACCCGTGCTGCGGGAGGGTTTCGTCACGGACAACGGCAACCTGATCCTTGACGTTCATGGCCTCCAGATTCACGATCCAGTCAAGCTAGAAGTGAATATCGACGGCATCGTCGGTGTCGTCACCAACGGCCTGTTCGCCAAGCGTGGCGCCGACGTGCTGCTGCTTGCCACAGCCGACGGCGTTGTCATGCTCGAGCGCACTTGAAACAAAAACGTCACAAAGCCCTGTTAGCCTCTCTCGCTTGTCAGCATTCAGCCACAGGATTACCTAATGAACGAGCACACCTCCAAAAAGTTCGACTCTGAACTGGAAGGCATCCGCACACGGGTACTCCAGATGGGCGGCATGGTCGAATTGCAGATCGTGAAGGCCATGGAAGGGCTTTCCAATGGCGATTTGCTGCTGATTGACCAGGTTATCGAGAACGACAACCGGGTCAACCTGCTGGAAATCGAGCTCGACGAAGCCTGCAACCAGGTGATCGCCAAGCGCCAGCCCACCGCGGTCGACCTGCGCATGGTCAGCACCGTGCAAAAGACCATCACCGACCTGGAGCGCATCGGCGACGAGGCCAAGAAGATCGCCAAGACCGCCAAGCTGCACCACAACACGCCATCGCCCTTCACGCCGCCGATCCGCCTCAACCACATCGCCGACGCGGTCGTGGACATGCTGCGCACCGCGCTTGATTCCTACGCCCGCCTGGACACGGTTTCCGCAGCCCAGGTGGTTCGGCAGGACAAGGAAGTGGATGCCGAATTCAAGGGGATCATGCGCCAGCTGATCACCTACATGATGGAAGATCCGCGCACCATCTCCCAGGCCATCGAGCTGATGTTCGTCGCCAAGTCGGTCGAGCGCATCGGCGACCACGCCAAGAACATCGCCGAATACGTGGTGTACATGGTCAAGGGCCGCGACGTGCGTCACACCAGCCTCGAAGAGATCGAACGGGAAGCCATGCGCTAAGCATCGCGCGCTTCACCGCAGCAGCACACGGGGGGACGGCATGCCGTCCCCCCGTTTTTTCTCCCCTAAAGAAAGGCAGATCAGGCACGTCTATTGCTGATGAGCCGGGATACCCGGACGGGCTGATAGAATCCGCCCATCCTCCGATCCCCCGGACGCCACCGACACCATGCCGCTCAAGTTCGAACTCCTGCAGGCCGATGACAACTCCCGCTACCTGCTGCGCGGAAAAACCGACATCCTCTACAACCTGCGCAGCCTCATGCAGAAGCGGGCGATGCTCTCCGCCTTCATCGACGCCAGCGCCAATTCCTTCCTTACCGCCATCGTCGCCATCAGCGACGACGAACGCTACCTGGTGCTCGACGCCGCCAGCGACCCGGCCATCAACCGCCGTGTGGAAGAATCCGAGCAACTGATCTGCGTCACCCAGCTCGACAAGATCAAGATCCAGTTTGCCGCGCACCAGATCGAGCGCGTCACCCACGAAGGGCATGACGCCTTCCGCACCCCCGTGCCCGACGTGCTGCTGCGCCTGCAGCGCCGCGAATACTACCGGCTGACGGCTGCCAACCCGCACACCCTGATCTGCCTGATCCCGGTCATCCTCGATGGGCAAAAGAAAATCATTTCGGTCGAGGCGGCCGTGGTCGACATCAGTGGTGGCGGCCTGGCGGTGCTGATACCGCCCGGCGAAGTGCCCTTCGAACCGGACATGGAGTTTGCGGATTGCCGGCTGATGCTGCCGGAAACCGGCCCCATCGCCACTTCACTGCGCGTGCGCAACCTGTTTCGCATCACCAACCGCGACGGCAGCATCATGCTCCGCGCCGGCTGCGAATTCGTCGACCTGCCCGCCAGCATGGCCTCGACGATCCAGCGTTACATCCTCAAGGCCGAACGGGAGCGCAACGCCCGCGAGCGCATCCGCTGAGCCCGCGCCTTTTCCAGAAAGCATAAAGCCGGCGATTGCCGGCTTTATGCTTTTGAACCCTGCCACCCTGGAATGGGCAGCTCGGTGTCTTTCAGACAGACATGTTCATGATGTCCTGGTAGGCCGTGACGAGCTTGTTCCGCACCTGAACCATCTGCTGGAAGGACAGGTTGGCCTTTTGCAGATTCACCATGACATCCTGCAGATTCACGTTTGCATCTCCGGCCGAAAAACCTTTGGCCATTTCCTGGGCCTGCATCTGGGCCGAACTGACATCGGCGATTGCCGTTTGCAGAACGTCGCCGAAACTCACCTCCCCGGCAGCCGGGGCCGACTGGGCAGGCTTGCCCCCAGCCACTTGCGAGGTGGCGCGAAGTTCCGACAACATTTGATCGATTCCGCGGGTATCCATGATCCGGCTCCTTTTGCTCAACTATAGCAGAGCAAGCTGCATGCCAAAGAGCAGAAGGGCGCTGCGGCCCCCGTCTAGCCCGAAAACAGGCCTTCCTCCCGGTACTGCTGGAGCTTGTAGCGCAGGGTGCGCTCCGAGATGCCAAGCTGCTCCACCGCACGCTTTCGCGAGCCTCCCACCTCTTTCAGAACCTTCAGGATGTGCTCGCGCTCCAGATCTTTCATGCTGGCCGGACGGGCTGCATCCCTGGCCGCCGCAACGGCATCATCGGCAGGATTTGCCGTCTCGGCGGCAAAAACGGCCGGCACGATGAGCGGCACAACCGGCACCCGGACCGCCTCGCCGTTCCAGTGGGGCAGGCACAGGCGAATGGTGTCGGCGGACACCGCCTGTCCGCTGCTGAGGATCAGCGCGCGCTGCACGGTGTTCTCCAGCTCCCGCACATTGCCCGGCCAGTGGTAGGTTACCAGCACACTTTCGGCCTCCGGCGACAGGCGCGCGACGCGCTTGAGGCGCGCACCGTGCATCAGCGCAAAATGCCGGGCCAGCGGCACGATGTCGCCCGGACGCTCCCGCAGCGACGGAATCGCGAGCGGAAACACGTTGAGGCGGTAATAGAGGTCTTCGCGAAAACGCCCGGCGGCCACCTCCTTGCTCATGTCCCGGTTGGTGGTGGCGAGTACGCGGATGTCGAGGGGAATGGCTTTTTTGCCGCCCACCCGCTCCACCTCGCGCTCCTGGAGCACCCGCAGCAGCTTGGCCTGGAGGCCAAGGGGCATTTCGGAAATTTCGTCGAGAAGCAGCGTGCCGTCCTCGGCCTGTTCAAACTTTCCGGCCTGGGCACTCACGGCCCCCGTGAAGGCACCTTTCTCGTGGCCGAAGAGGGTCGCCTCGAGCAGGGAGTCGGGAATCGCCGCGCAGTTGATGGCGATGAATGGCCCCGTGCGGCGCGAGGATTGCTCGTGGAGATAGCGGGCAAAGACCTCCTTGCCGGTACCGGACTCACCGGTAAGGAGCACGGTGGCATCGGTTTCGGCCACCTTGTCGGCCAGGGCCAGCAAGTTGCGGGTGTGAGGGTCGGCGGCGATCATGCCGTCATCCCGACGGGCTGCCGCGTAACGCTGCACGTGCTCGAGCAGCACATTGGGTTCGAAAGGTTTCATCAGAAAATCACAGGCTCCGCCGCGCATGGCATCGACGGCTTTTTCGACGTCACCGAAGGCGGTCATCAGCAAAACCGGTAGCTGCGGCAGACGCTGACGCAGCTCGCCAAGTAGTTGAAGGCCGTCCATCGGCTGCATTTTCAGGTCGGACAACACCAGGTTGAAGGCCTGCTTTTCCACTGCGGCCAGCGCCGCCGGGCCGTCGCCCACGCCGGTAACCGCGTGACCGGCGATTTCAAGGGTCATGCACACGGCGTCGCGCAGGGGCGCGTCGTCTTCGACTACAAGGATGTTCAGGGCTTCAGGCATGTGACGTCTCTCTAAATCCGGGTGTTACCGGGCGCTATGCGCCCATGGCGAGGGTCAGGGTAAAAGTTGTGCCGTGGCCGGGCTCGGACTGAATTCCGATGTCGCCGCCGTGGGCCCGGGCTACGCCTCGCGCAATCGCCAGACCCAACCCTGTTCCATCGGAGCGGGTGGTAAAAAATGGCTCGAAAAGCCGCGTCTGCAGCGCCGGATCAATGCCGCGTCCGTTGTCGATCACGCTGAAGCGGGCCACAGCGCCCTCCTGCGCCGCCTCGAAACGGATGGCGCCGCCGGCCTCCAGCGCCTGCACGGCGTTTTCGAGCAGGTTGGTCAGCGCGCCGGCAATGGCTTTGCGATCACCCACGACGCGGGTGTCGCCACAGGCGCAGGCCGCGGCCAGCTCGAGCCCCTTGGCGCGGGCCAGCGGCTCCAGCGTCTGGGTGAGTTCGGCTACCAGCTCGCAGATGCCGAAGGGCTCGCGGCCCAGGGTTTCGCCGCGGGCAAAAAGCAGCATGTCGCGGATCAGTTTTTCCAGATGACGCAGGCGCTCCATGGCACGGTTGCCGATGCGCTCCCGGTCGGCCGGCCCCATTTCCTGCTGGACCAGCGTGGCCGTGTAGAGCAGCGCCGCCGCCAGCGGGGTGCGCAACTGGTGGGCCAGCCCGGCAACCATCTCGCCCATCGCGGCGAGGCGTTCGTTGCGCTCGGCGGCGAGGCGCATGTGATGGGCGTCGGTCACGTCATTGAGGAGGACGATGTGACCCTCGCCCGACTCGAGGGCGGCATCCACGCGGGTTACGCGGCGAAGTTCGCCCGCGATGTCGAGCTGCCACTCGCCGGGAGTCTCGGTGGCGGCAAGGCGATCCGTGCAAAAACCGGCCCAGTCGACGCCGGCCAGCGGCGCCCCGAACATCGCCTCCACCACGCGGTTGGCTTGCACCACGCGGCCGTCCCGGTCGAGCACGACAACGCCGGCCGGCAGCGCGCCCATCAGCACGCTGAGCCTTTCGGTCAGCTGGCCGACCTGGGTCTGCAGGCCTGCATAGGCGCCGGTCAGGGCCTCGGACGCTTCGCTGAACTGGCGAAAGGCTTCGGCCAGCTGGCGGGCGTCGAGTCGATCTTCGATGGCAGGGAGATTCATGAGTTGTACGAGGCGAAATTCACCGCTTCGCAGCTTAGGCCTGCCCGGCAAACGGCAAGACGGCAAATAGGCGGCAAAAAGCGCCGTTAATCCCTCCCTAGAACACCGGGCACCGGGCCCAGAATGCGACCATCCGAAATAGGGGAATGTTTCCATGGCAGCAGAAGACGCCGCCGTCGCTCCACCGCCACCCGCCTCGCCCTTCGTGCAGGTGCTGGAGAACATCCGCAATCTGTCCCAGCGCCAGAAGCTCGCCGCCGGCGCTGCGCTGGCGTTCGGCATTGCGCTGATCGTCGGCGTCATCCTGTGGAGCCGCCAGCCGGATTACGCCGTGCTGTTTTCCAATCTGGCCGAAAAGGACGGAGGCGCCGCCGTCGCCAGCCTCCAGCAGCAGAACATTCCCTACAAGTTCTCGGACAACGGCAACGCCATCCTCGTGCCGGCCAGCCAGGTGCACGATCTGCGCCTGCGCCTTGCCGCCCAGGGCATTCCCAAGGGCGGCCTAGTGGGTTTCGAGTTGATGGAAACCCAGAAGCTCGGCCTCTCCCAGTTTCACGAGCAGATCAATTACCAGCGCGCCCTGGAAGGCGAACTGGCCCGCACCATCTCATCGATCGGCAGCGTGGCCGGCGCCCGCGTGCACCTGGCCATTCCCAAGCAAACCGCTTTCCTGCGCGACGAGCAGAAGCCCACCGCCTCGGTGATGGTGAGCCTGCACACCGGACGCGCCCTCGACCCGGCGCAGATCGCCGGCATCGTGCACCTGATCGCATCGAGCGTGCCCCAGCTCACCAACGACAACGTGAGCGTCATCGACCAGGAAGGCAGCCTGCTCACCAAGAAGCCCGACCCGTTGCAGACAAACCTCGACGCCACCCAGATCAAATACACCCGCGAGCTGGAAGAAGGCTACATCCAGCGCATCAACTCGATCCTCACGCCGCTCTTCGGCAAGGGCAACTTCCGGGCCCAGGTTTCTGCCGATGTGGACTTCAACGTCACCGAACAGACCGCCGAAACCTACCGGCCCAACCCCTCGCCCGAGCAGGCCATCCGCAGCCAGCAAAGCAGCGAGAGCCAGACCCGCGACCAGGGCCCGCAGGGCGTGCCGGGCGCCCTCAGCAACCAGCCGCCGGTGCCCGCCACCGCCCCGCTTACAACACCCCCCGTGGCCGGCGCGCCCGGCGCAGGCCAGCAAGCGCCGCTCAGCTCCAGCAAGAGCGCCACCATCAACTACGAAGTGGACAAGACCATCCAGCACACCCGCAAGGCCCTCGGCCAGATCAAGCGGCTGTCGGTGGCGGTGGCGCTCAACCAGAAGGAAGAGAAGGACAAGAACGGCGCCATGAAGTCGGTGCCCCTGACCGAAGAGGAACGCAAGCGCGTCGAGGATCTGGTGCGCGAGGCCGTCGGCTACAGCAAGGACCGGGGCGACACCATCAACGTGGCGAGCAGCGCCTTCGTCGCCTCCGACAAGGATTTGCTGGAAACCCCGATCTGGAAAGATCCGGACAACATCGTCCTGTTCAAGGAACTCATCAAGTACCTGGTGATTGCCGGCGTGATCGCCTTTGTGGCCTTCGGCGTGATCCGTCCGCTGATGAGGCAGGTCATGCCGCCGGAAGAAAAGGAAGCCGCCGCCGCGGCCGAAGCGCGCGAGGAAGGCGCGGGCGACGAAGGTGCAGAAGGCGAAGGTGAGGAAGGCGCAGAAGTCACCGTGTCCCCCGAAGCCGCCGCGCGCCTGGCCTACGACGACAAACTCGCCAAGGCACTGGCCCTCGCCAAGGACAACCCGCGCATGGTCGCCAACCTGATCAAGGAATGGATGGGAAGCAATGAGCAGCAACGATGACGGACTCGAAAAGAGCGCCCTGCTCCTGTTCACCCTCGGCCCCAACGAAGCGGCCGAAGTCCTGAAACAGCTCGGCCCGAAGGAAGTCCAGAAACTCGGCGCGGCCATGGCCGGGATGCCCGCCCAGAGCCGTGAAAAAGTCGAAGCCATTCTCGACGAACTGATCGGCTTCGCGGAGAAGGGCTCGCCCATCGAGTCCGACCACGAACACATCAAGGAAATGCTCACCAAGGCCCTCGGCGACGAGCGCGCCAACCACCTGATCGGCCGCGTGCTGCAGGGCTCGGACACCGCCGGCATCGAAAGCCTCAAGTGGATCGATGCCCCCACCGCCGCCGACCTCATCAAGAACGAGCACCCGCAGATCATCGCAACGATCCTGGTGCACCTAGAGTTCGACCAGGCCGGTGAAATCCTCAAGCACTTCACCGACCGCCTGCGCAACGACGTGCTGCTGCGCATCGCCACGCTCGACGGCGTGCAGCCGGTGGCCCTGCGGGAACTCAACGAAGCCCTCACCCGCATGCTGTCCGGTGCCAGCAACGTCAAGAAAACCGCCATGGGCGGCGTGCGCCACGCGGCCGACATCCTCAACTTCGTCGGTTCGGCGGCCGAAACCGCCATCCTCGACAACGTGCGCGAATACGACCCCGACCTCGCCCAGAAGATTCTCGACGAGATGTTCGTCTTCGAAAACCTCATGGATCTCGACGACCGGGGCATCCAGACCCTCCTGCGCGAAGTCCAGAGCGACTCGCTGGTGATCGCGCTGAAGGGCGCCCAGCCGGAGATGCGCGAGAAGATCTTCAAGAACATGTCCCAGCGCGCCGCCGAAATGCTCAGGGAAGACCTCGAATCCCGCGGCCCGGTGCGCCTCTCCGAAGTGGAAGCGGAACAAAAGGAAATCCTCAAGACGGCCCGCCGCCTCGCCGAGGAAGGCCAGATCGCCCTGTCCAGCGGAGGCGGCGACGATGCCTTCGTCTAAGCGTGCAGCCTGTTCACGGACGCCCCCCCAGCCATGAGCCCGCATCAGGCCGCTGGCGCCTACCAGCGCTGGACGCTCCCTTCCTTCGACGAACCCCAGCCAGCGGCGCCCTCACCCGCCGGATCGGAAATCGCCGCGCCGCCGCCGCCCCTGGACGAACCCGTCTTTGCGCCCGACGCCATGCCGGCCGCGCCGGAGGACGCACCCTTCAACGTCGAAGCGCTCACCCTGCCCGACACCGAACCGGACATTCACCTGCCCACCGCCGACGACATCGAGCGCATCCACGAAGAAGCCCGCAAGGAAGGCTACTCGGCGGGCTACGAAGAAGGCACTGCGCGCGGGCGGATGGAGGCCATGCAATTTCACGGCCTGGTGCAAGGCCTCGAAACCTCGCTCACCGCCCTCGACCAGGAAGTCGCCGAGGAGGTGCTCACCCTTGCCATCGAAGTGGCCCGACAGATGGTGCGGAACAGCCTCGAAACCCACCCCGAATCCACCGCCGAACTGATCCGCGAAGCCCTGTTGCAGCTGCCCCAGGCCCATGCGCTGATCCACCTCCACCCCGAAGACGTGACGATGGCGCGCGACTACCTGGGCGAACAACTCACCCACGCCGGCCACCGGCTGATCGAAGACCCCAGCGTTTCCCGCGGCGGCGTGCGCATCGACGCCGCCGGCAGCCAGATCGATGCCACGGTGCAAACCCGTTGGCGGCGCATCATGGACAACCTCGGCCGCAACATTCATTGGGACGGGGGCGGCAGCTGATGGAACACGGCACCGAAACCTGGAAGGCCTTTCTCGCCGACGGCCGCAAACTGGTGGGCGCCACCCCGCCTTACCAGCTCTCCGGACGCCTGACGCGCATCAACGGCCTGGTGATGGAAGCCTCCGGCCTCAAGCTGCCCCTCGGTTCGGGCTGCCGCATCGTGATCCCTGGCGGCAGTTCGGTGGAAGCCGAAGTGGTCGGCTTCCATGGCGAAAAGATCTTCCTGATGCCCACCGACGACGTCTTCGGCCTCGCCCCCGGCGCCCAGGTGCTGCCGGTCGAACCCACCCAACCGCAGCTTGTCGCCGGCGAACGGATCGAGCCGCGCCGCCGCGCCTCCGACCGGGCCAAGCACCTGCCCATGGGAGACGAACTGCTCGGCCGGGTGGTGGACGGCGCCGGCCGCCCGCTGGACGGCCTCGGCCCCCTCGCCGTGCGCCACTCGAGAGCGCTCCAGGCGCGCCCCATCAACCCGCTGCAACGGGCACCGATCACCCAGTCACTGGACGTCGGCATCCGCGCCATCAACGCCCTGCTCACCGTCGGCCGCGGCCAGCGGATGGGCCTCTTCGCCGGCTCCGGCGTGGGCAAATCAGTGCTCATCGGCATGATGGCCCGCTACACCGCGGCCGATGTGATCGTCGTCGGCCTGATCGGCGAGCGGGGCCGCGAAGTCAAGGAGTTCATCGAGCACAACCTGGGCCCGGAAGGCCTGGCCCGCTCGGCGGTGATCGCCGCCCCGGCCGACTGCAGCCCGCTGATGCGTCTGCAGGGCGCCTCCTACGCCACCACGGTGGCCGAATATTTTCGCGACCAGGGCAAGCAGGTGCTGCTGATCATGGATTCGCTGACCCGCTACGCCATGGCCCAACGGGAAATCGCGCTGGCCATCGGCGAACCGCCGGTCACCCGCGGCTACCCGCCGTCGGTGTTCGCACGCCTGCCGGCGCTGGTCGAAAGAGCCGGCAACGGGCCGGAAGGCGGCGGCTCGATCACCGCGTTCTATACCGTGCTCGCCGAGGGCGACGACCAGCAGGATCCTATCGCCGACTCGGCCCGCGCCATTCTCGACGGTCACATCGTGCTGTCGCGCAACCTTGCCGACCAGGGCCACTACCCTGCCATCGACATCGAGCAATCCATTTCGCGAGCCATGCACAACCTCGTCAAGGGCCAGCACTTCGACCTGGTGCGGCGCTTCAAGCAGCTTTTCTCGCGTTACCAGCGCTCCCGCGACCTGATCGCCGTGGGCGCCTACCAAGCCGGCTCCGACCCCATCCTCGACCAGGCCGTGGCCATGTATCCGCGCCTGGAAGCCTTTCTGCAACAGCGCATCGAAGAGTGCGACCCCTACGAATCTGCGGTCGAAAAACTGCACGTCCTGTTTGGAGCAGCCCAGTGATCCGGCCTCCCGACCAGCAAGGTCATTGCCCCCCGAGCCTAAAGATTCCCCGCGTCCGCCCGATAAAGCCCAAGGAACGTGAAGATGAGTGAGTCGTTCCCGCTGCAGCCCCTGCTGGATCTGGCGAACAACCGCATGGACGAGGCCGCGCGCAAGCTCGGTGAGCTGATTGCCAGCGAGCACGCCGTTGAAGAAAAGCTCGCCCTGCTGGTGGACTATCGCAAGGAGTATCACGCCCGCTTCGTGGAAGCCGTGCGTAACGGCATCGGCCCCGACGCGTGGCGCAATTTCAGTGCCTTCCTCGGCAAGCTCGATGACGCGATCGCCCATCAGGAAAGAGCAGTTTCCGTTTCACGGCAGCGCACCGAGCAAGGCCAGCAGGCCTGGGTGGATCAGCGCAACAAGGTCAAGGCTTTCGACACCCTGTCGCACCGCCACCAGAGCCTGCAGTCCCGCAAGGAGGCCAAGCAGGAACAACGGCTCACGGACGAACACGCCGCCAAGCAATTCCGCGATCGCACCGAAGAAGACTGATCGCCGCCGGGCTCGCCTGGCACGTCGCTTGCTGGTTGGCTGATGTCTGCATCCTCACCAGGAACTCCATCATGTCCGGACCGGCCTTGAATCCCATCGCGAACACCCCTCCCGTTGCATCCGCCAAAGGCTCGACCGGCACGCGCCCCGACGCATCCGCCGAGGCCGCAGGCCTCGATGCGCCTGGGCAAGGCTTTGCTACCGAACTCCAGCGCCGGATGCAGGGCGAAACCCGGAGCGAGGACACGGCCACGCAGGCAAAAACCACGGCCCAGGACGACGAAGCCGCCGACACGGCCGCCACCCCGCCCGCCGATGCTCTTGCCTCCCAGGTTCCGCCCGAACTGGCCGCCCTGCTGGCCGCCGGGAACCTGCAGACAAGCGCTGAAACGCGCTCGCTGCCCAAACCTGAATCGGGCACGCTCGACACCAGCGCCCGCGACGGCGCCAGCGCGGGCCGCGCCGCACTGCTGGCCGCCGCCGAAAGCGGCAATCCCGCCCGGGCCACGGCAGACGCCACCGCCCAGCCGGCAAATCTTGCCGCGAAAGCCGACCCCCTTGCCGCCCCGTCCACCGCCACGGCGCAGTCCGAACTTGCCCTTGCAAGCAACGGATCAGGCGCCGAACGGATGGCGGACGCCGCGGCCCCGACCAACAACTTCGCCGCCATTCACGCCGCGGCGCTGGCCAACCTCCGGGGCGAGGCCCCGCCGCCCGCCACCGCGCCCGTGTCGCTGCACGTGGCCACACCGGCCGGCAGCAGCGGATGGCCTGAAGAAGTCGGCAACCGGGTCACCTGGATGGTCGGCCACGACGAAAGCCACGCGGAACTCACCCTGACCCCGCCACAGCTGGGCAAAGTGGAAATCTCGATTACCATCAGCGGCGAGCAAACCACCGCCCAGTTCGTCGCCGCCACCCCGGCCGCGCGGGAACTCATCGAGCAGAGCCTGCCGCGCCTGCGGGAAATACTCGAACAGAGCGGCATCAACCTCGGCCAGACCGACGTCGGCACCTCCAGCCAGCCTGGCAGCTCAGGCGAAGGCCGGCGCGGCGGCGCCCGGGGGCCAGCCGGCGGAGATGCCGAAGGCAGCATGACAAACACCACTGCAGCACCGTGGCTGCGGCGCGCAGAAGGACTGGTCGATACGTTCGCCTGATTTGCCACAAATGCCGGGCGCTTCTGCCCTTATTCAAGGCTTGCCGGACGAACGCAATGGATGACAATGAAACGAGATAAGGAGTAATCCAGCATGTCGAAAGCACCGGCCAAGGCGGAAGCCGTAGAAGGCGAAGCCCCCAAGGGGGCAAGAAGAAAATGATGATGATCATCATCGTCGTGGTTCTGGTTCTGGCCATTGCGGGCGGAGCCGCCTTCATGCTGCTTGGCAAGAAGAAGCACGCCGCCGACGGCGAGGACGCCGAAGAAGACGTCTCCCATGAGCCTCCCAAGGTAAAGGTCGACCCTTCCAAGCCGCCGGTATTCGTGCCGCTGGAGCAATTCACGGTCAATCTGGCCCCCGACGAAGGCGAGCACTTCCTGCAATCCACGATGGTCCTGCGGGTTGCCGACGCCAAGGTGGGCGATTCGCTCAAGCTCTACATGCCGGAACTCAAGCACCGCATGATCATGCTGCTTTCGTCCAAGAAACCCTCCGAACTAGCAACCGCGGAAGGTCGCGAAGTGCTCGCCGACGAAATCAAGGAAGAAGCCAACGACGTGCTTGGCTACGCGCCCAGCCCCAAGAAGAAAAGCAAGCGCAACCGCCCCGAAGACGACGGCCCGGTGCTTGCCGTGCTGTTCAACCAGTTCATCGTGCAATAAACGGGTAATCCACCATGGCTCAGGACTTTCTTTCCCAGGAAGAGGTCGATGCCCTGCTGAAGGGCGTCACCGGGGAGTCCGACGAGCAGGAAGCCAGCGACGAGAACGCGGACGGAATACGTCCGTACAACCTCGCCACCCAGGAACGCATCGTGCGTGGGCGCATGCCCACGATGGAGCTCATCAACGAGCGCTTCGCCCGCTACCTGCGGATCGGCATGTTCAACTACATGCACCGCAACGTCGAAGTCTCGGTCGGGCCGATCAAGGTCCAGAAGTTCAGCGAATTCGTCCGCAACCTGGTGGTGCCCACCAACCTCAACCTCTTCATTTCCAAGCCCCTGCGCGGCACCGGTCTGGTCGTGCTCGACCCGAACCTGGTCTTCCTGGTGGTGGACAACCTGTTCGGCGGCGACGGGCGCTTTCACACCCGCGTCGAGGGACGCGATTTCACCGTCACCGAACAGCGCATCATCCAGGGGCTGCTGAAAGTCATTTTCGACGAGTACGCAAAAGCCTGGGCACCCGTGCAGAAACTCGAATTCGAGTACGTCCGCTCGGAGATGAACCCCCAGTTCGCCAACATCGCCACACCCAGCGAAATCGTCGTGGCCGCGTCATTCACGCTCGAATTCGGCGGCTCGCAGGCAGAAATGCACTTCTGCTTCCCGTACTCGATGCTGGAGCCCATCCGCGAAACGCTTTATTCGACGATGCAGAGCGACCACATCACCCAGGACAACCGCTGGGTCAACATGATGGGCAAGCAGCTGCAAAGCGCCGAGGTCTCGCTGATGGCCCGCCTCGGCACCGCCAAGGTCACCCTGCGCGACATCGTCAACATGAAACCCGGCGACGTCATACCGCTCAACATCCCCGACACCATCCAGGCCGAAGTGGATGGCATCCCGTTCATGGAATGCCGCTACGGCATCCAGCGCGGCCAGTACGCACTCAAGATCGAACGCTTCCTCGCCCAGGAAGAAGAAACCCCGGCGAAAAGCCAGGAGTAGACCATGTCAGAAACCGATACCCCCGACGACAACCAGATCAGCGACGACGACTGGGCCGCTGCAATGCAGGAGCAGGCTGCCGCGGAGGGCCTGACCGAGCCTGCCGACCCGCCTATCGAGGATGACGGATCACCCTTCCAGGCCAAGCCCGCGAGTCAGCTGTTTCCCGACTTCGGGCAGGCCGGCGCCAAGAGCGGCTCGCTCAACGACTACGACATGATCCTGGACATCCCGGTGCAACTCACCGTGGAACTGGGACGCACGAAAATCGCCATCCGCAACCTGCTGCAACTGGCCCATGGCTCGGTGGTGGAACTGGATGGCATGGCCGGCGAACCCATGGATGTGCTCGTCAACGGAACCCTGATTGCCCAAGGCGAGGTGGTGGTCGTGAACGACAAGTTCGGCATCCGCCTGACCGACATCATCACGCCGGCCGAACGCATCCGCAAACTGCGCAACTGATCCCCGGCAGGCAAAGGTTTTCCGCCAGGTTCATCCTGGCGGAAACACGTCGACCGCCCCCTTGAGCAACGAGCGCCAACAAACACCAAACACGCTCAGGTGCTGGCGGCCCGCCCGCCAGAGAGCACCGAGCGCGCCGGGTGCCGGTCGGGGGCATTGGCATGGTGCAGAAGCCAGCGCTCCCCGAGAATCTGCAATGCGCGCTGGCGCTTGGCTTCATACACGGCCGAAGCCGTCGAGAGCCTCCTGATTCCCTCCGCCGCGCCCGCTTCGGGCTGGCTGTCACGATGCCATGGCAACATGATCGCACCTCCATTCTGCTGGGGATTGCCGGGGAGCCGCACCGACATGCTTTGCGGCAGGCCCGGCGAGATTCGAGTATAGGTGGCCGGTGGAGCTCGGTGCCAGAGCTCCAAAGCATGAAGAAGTGCGGTTTTTCACGCTTAATCGAGCCATGAAGAGACCGGCCGCGGGACTAAGCTCATCGGCAAGCTCCCGCCCTGCCCCCAAATCATCGCCACCGCCTCGACAGCCCCCATGCGCCACCCGTTCCCCCCCGCCGGCCTGCTTCTCCTGGGCAGCTCCGCCAACGCCGCGGACGGCAGCCTCGACGTGGCGGGCAGCGTCGTGCAGATGATCCTCGGGCTGGGCCTGATCATCGCCCTGCTGATTGCCAGCCTGTACATCCTCAAGCGCCTGGGCGCCGGCCGGGGCTCTGCCGCAGGCCTGGTGAAAGTGCGCGGAGCGACGGCCGTCGGCCCCCGCGAGCGGGTCGTTCTCGTCGAGGTGGCCGGCAAGATCCTGGTTCTCGGCGTGGCCCCCGGCCGCGTCACCGCCCTTCACACCCTGGACGCCACCGAGCTGCCCGGCTCGCCGGGCACGACACCGGCCTCCCCCATCGGCGGCAGGGATTTCCAGAGCTGGCTCAAAGAGACGCTGGAGCGTCGCCCCCGATGAACACCCGACCGCTCATCCGCCCCGCGCTGGCACTGCTTCTCCTCGCCCCGCTGCCACTGTTCGCCCAGGCCCTGCCGGCGCTCACCAGCACGCCCGCAGGCGCAGGTGGCACGCAGTACAGCCTGTCGGTGCAAACCCTGCTGCTGCTCACTTCCCTGAGCTTCCTGCCGGCAATCGTGCTGATGATGACCAGCTTCACGCGGATCATCATCGTCATGTCGCTGCTGCGCCACGCCCTGGGCACCCAGACCTCGCCCCCCAACCAGGTGATGGTCGGCCTGTCCCTGTTCCTGACCTTTTTCATCATGGCGCCGGTGGCCGACAAGGTTTACACCGAGGCCTGGCTGCCGCTGTCCGAAAACCGCATCAACTTCAACGAAGCCATCGCCCGCGCTACCGTGCCGGTCAAGGGCTTCATGCTCAAGCAGGTCCGCGAGCCCGACCTCAACCTGTTCTCCAGGCTCGCCAAGACGCCACGGGTCGACAAGGCCGAAGACCTGCCGATGCAGGTCGTCATTCCGGCCTTCGTCACCTCGGAACTCAAAACCGCCTTCCAGATCGGCTTCATTGTCTTCATCCCCTTCCTCATCATCGACATGGTCGTCGCCTCCGTGCTGATGTCGATGGGCATGATGATGATGAGCCCGGCCATCGTCTCATTGCCTTTCAAGATCATGCTGTTCGTGCTCGTCGATGGCTGGACCCTGCTGATCGGCTCCCTCGTGCAAAGCTTCGGATAGGACACGCCATGACGCCCACCACCGTCATCGACCTCGGCCGCCAGGCACTCGAACTCACCCTGCTGGTGTCGGCCCCGCTGTTCATCGCCGCGCTGGTCACCGGTCTGCTCATCTCCATCTTTCAGGCCGCCACCCAGATCAACGAGCAGACACTCTCCTTCGTGCCCAAGCTGATCGCCACCTTCATCACACTGGTGCTCGCCGGGCCGTGGATGATCACGATGATGACCGACTTCATACGGCGCCTGTTCGAGAGCATTCCGTCGATGATCGGCTAAGGGCCATGCTCTCGGTCACCAGTGCCCAGCTCGACGCATGGCTCGCCCTGCTGGCCTACCCGCTGGCACGCATCCTGGGGCTGGTCGGCGCCGCGCCGGTGTTCGGCAACAACGCCGTTCCACGACGCCTCAAGCTGGTCGTCGGGCTGGCCATCACCATCGGGCTGCTGCCGGTGCTGCCGCCGGCGCAAAGCGTGCCGCTCGGCTCCTGGAACGGCCTGCTGATGCTGTTCCAGCAAACCATCACCGGTATCGCCATGGGCCTGACCCTGCGGATCGTCTTTGCCGCCCTGGACGTGATGGGCGAAATCATCAGCCTGCAGATGGGCCTCTCCTTCGCCACCTTCTTCGACCCGGTGGCCGGCGGGCAGACCGCCGTGATCGGCGAATTCCTGATGCTCATCGCCACCCTGATCTTCCTGTCCCTCAACGGACACCTGCTCATGGTGGACGCCCTCGCCCGCAGCTTCGAATGGCTGCCCATCACCGAGACGCAACCACACAAGGGCGGCTGGCTGATGCTGGCACGCTTCGGCAGCACGATTTTTGCCGCCGGCCTGCTGATGGCCCTGCCGGTGGTCACGGCCCTGCTCATCACCAACATCGCCCTCGGCATCCTGACCCGCGCCGCGCCGCAGCTGAACCTTTTCGCCATCGGCTTTCCGATCACCCTGACCGTCGGCTTCGGCGTGCTGCTGCTCGCCCTCGGACACCTGGCGCCGGTGCTGCAAGGCTTCTACGACCTCGGATTCCAGACCATGGCAAACCTCGTCCGGGCACTGCGTTGAGCGGCATGTTCGAATCGCTGCCAGTATCCGCGGGCATCGCCCTCGCGCTGATCGCCGGCCTGGTTGCCGTATTTTTTGCACGGCGCGCCCGGGCGGCCGAAACCGCCCTCGTCGAAGCCCGCGCGCATTTCGAGCGCAGCTTCCGTCTCCTGCCCGAACTCCTTACCCTCTCGAGCCTGGACGACGCACGGCTGGTGGACGTGAACGACAACTGGGTCACCCTGCTCGGCTACAGCCGGCAAGAAAGCCTCGGCCGCAGCAGCGACGAACTGGGACTGTGGCAGCAGCCTACCGAGCTCGCCCAGATCCATGCCGAGCTGCTTGCCGGCAAGGAGATCGCCGATCGACCGGTTCGCCTGTGCCCACGCAGTGGCCCGCAGCTCGAAACCCGGCTGCGGGCCCACCTGCTGCGCTCCGGAAAGCGTGATTACGTGCTCGCGGTGTTCCGCGACGTCACCGCGCAACTGCACCTGGAACGCGCCCGGCAAGCTGCGGCCGAAGCCCAACGCGTCAGCGAGGCGATGTTCTCGGCGGCCTTTCACTCCAGCCCGGACTGCATCATCATCAGCCGCCTTGCCGACGGCACGATCCTGGAGGTGAACCGCGCCTTCATACAGTTCACCGGCTGGTCGCGGGATGCGGCCATCGGCGCCTCGGCACTCAGCCTCGGCCTCTGGCCCTTCCCCGAAGAACGCGCGGCGATGGTCGAACTCATCTCGGGCACCACCGCCCTGCACGATTTTCCGTGCACCTTCGGCACCGCCGACGGTGATGAGCACGACTGCCTGTTCAATGCATCCACCATCAGCATCGCCGGCCAAACCTGCCTGATCAGCATCGTCCGGGACATCACCGAACAAAAGAGGGCCGCCGCCCGGCTGCAGGAAAGCCAGGCCAAGTTCGTCACGATATTCAACACGGCCCCCTTCGCCCTGGCGCTCACCCGCATCGCCGACCGCATCTACCTGGACGCCAACCCGGCCTGGGAAAAACTGTTCGGCCTGGGCCGCGAAGCCGTCGTCAACCGCAGCACCGGCGAACTCGGTTTCTGGGTCGACCCCGCAGCCTACGACGCCATCTACGCCAGCCTTGCGACCGGCGACGTCCTCGAACAACAGGAAGTTCGCCTGCGCATACCCGGTCGCGACGAGATCGCCACCTGCCTCATCTCGGCCCGCCGGCTCCCCGTCAACCACGAAGACTGCGCCCTCTGGTCGCTGGTGGACATCACCGAGTTGCGACACATCCAGGCTCACATCGAAGACCTCAACCAGAGCCTCGAAGCACGCGTCACGGAGCGCACCGCCGAACTCACCGCAGCCCTGGAAGCCCTGCACCACACCCAGGAAGAACTGGTCCGCAGCGAAAAACTCGCCGCCCTCGGCTCGCTGGTGGCAGGCATCGCCCACGAACTCAACACCCCCATCGGCAACAGCGTCACCGTCGCCACCACCCTCGCCGCAAGCACCGAAGAGCTGGCTCGCGAACACGCAGCCGGCGCGCTGCGCCGCAGCAGCTTCGACAACTTCACGAGCAATGCCCGGAGCGCCACCGACCTGCTGATGCGCAGCCTGCTGCGCGCCGAGGAGCTGGTCCGCAGCTTCAAGCAGGTGGCGGTGGACCGGACCAGCGAGCAGAGACGCCGCTTCGATCCCGGCGAAGTGCTGCACGAAATGGCCATCACCCTCAGCCCCATGCTCAAGAGCACGCCTTACACGCTGGAACTTGCCAGCACCGAAAACATCAGCATGGACAGCTACCCCGGCCCCCTCGGGCAGGTGCTCACCAACCTGGTGACCAACGCACTGCAGCACGCCTTCGACGGACGCGAACATGGCCGCATGGTCGTAACCACCCGATCCGCCGGCAAGGACAAGGTCGAGATCGAATTTGCCGACGATGGCGCGGGCATCCCCAGCGCCAACCTGCGACGCATCTTCGACCCGTTTTTTACCACCCGGCTCGGCCGGGGCGGCAGCGGACTCGGACTGCATATTGTTTACAATCTGGTCACCTGCATTCTGGGCGGAAACATCAGCGTCTTCAGCACGCCCGGAGCGGGCAGCCGTTTCGTGCTCACGCTGCCCCTCACGGCCCCTGCCAGCCCCGGCGACAACCAGGCGCCCGGCACAGACCCGAACATCGACCTGCGGCTCAACTTCGAGCCCGAAGGGCCGATAATCTGACGCTGGCAATTTTCGCTGCCAGCTCCCCAGGAGCCCCCATGGCCATTGCCATCGTCGATGACACGCCTCTCAACCTCACCCTGATCCAGGCCCTCGTCCGCAAACTCACCCCGCCCGACACGGAGATCGTCACGTTCACGTCGCCGCTCGAAGGGCTGCAGTGGTGCGGCAACAACGAGCCCGACCTGCTCATCGTCGATTACATGATGCCGGACATCAACGGCATCGAATTCATCGAAACGGTGCGCAAGCTCTACCCCGCCGACACCGTGCCGATCCTGATGGTGACGGCCGCCCACGAAAAGGAAGTGCGCTACCAGAGCCTCACCGCCGGCGCCAACGACTTCCTCACCAAGCCCGTCGACCGCCACGAGTTCGATCCCCGCGTGCGCACCATGCTGAGCCTGCGGGCGAGCCAGCAACGCCTGCGCAACTGGAACGACGACCTGCGCGAGGCGGTCATCCTCAAAACCACCGAAATCGTCGCACGCGAGCAGGAAACCATCGCCCGGCTGGCGCGTGCCGCAGAATTCCGCGACCCCGAAACCGGCGCCCACATCGTGCGCATGGCCCATTACTCCCAGCTCATCGCCAGGCAGCTGGGGCTCGACGACGAACTCTGCGAGCGCATCCTCACCGCCGCCCCGATGCACGACATCGGCAAGGTCGGCACGCCCGACCACATCCTGCTCAAACCCGGCCAGCTCACCGCCGAAGAACTCCTCGTGATGCGCCAGCATCCCCGCATCGGCCACGACATTCTTCAGGGCTCCTCGTCGCCGATGATCCAGATGGCGGCGGAAATCGCCCTCACCCACCACGAGAAGTTCGACGGCAGCGGCTACCCCGACGGCACCGTCGGCGAAGCCATCCCGATCTCCGGCCGGATCGTCGCCGTCGCCGACGTCTTTGACGCCCTCACCTCACCGCGCCCCTACAAGAAAGCCTGGGTGCTCGAACGCGCCTTCGACTTCATCAAGACCGGCAGCGGCAGCCATTTCGACCCGGCCTGCGTCGACGCATTCTTCGCAGCCCTTCCCGAAATGCTCATCATCCGCGACCGTTTCCGGGACGAATGAAAGACGTTCGCCACCGCCTCGCCGTGCGCGCCGGGCTCGACACCCTCGGCCAGCAACTCACCCTGCTGTTCGCCCTGCTCCTCAGCCTGTCGATAGGCGCCTACGCCGTATATATCGGCCTCGAGCAGGCAGACTTCGTCGAGAGCATGGAACGCCACCACGCCCGCGAACTGGCGCAGACCCTGGCCTCCGCCCTCGAACCGCACATCGCCACCGGCGAAACGTCCGCAGTCGTCGCCCACCTGCTCGATCTCGAATACACCGCTCACGTCCGCCGCGCCACCGTCACCGACAGGCAGGGCGTTCCGCTGGCCAGCGTCAGCCGCAGCAACACCGGGCCGGTCGCCATCGAAGCCGTCGGGCAGCAGCCGCTGCGCCTGCCGCAAACCACGGGCACCGAGAACGCCGACAGCGGCGGCGAACTTATCGTCGCCTGGGCCGAAATCGACCGCCACGCCCCGGTGGGCTGGCTACGCCTCGAAGTCGCCCCTTCCGCCGCCGAAAACCTCCACCACATCATCACGGACAGCGTGCTCGCCGGCCTCATCACCGTCCTCTTCGGCACCGCCGCCATCCTGTACTTTCTGCATCCGCAACTGCAAAGCCTGAAGCGTGCCACCACCTTCGCCGAAGGCCTGGACAGCAGCGACGGCAAGACCCTCGATGCGCCCAACGCCGCCGCCGAAGTGCGCCAGCTGGTGGACGCGCTCAACCTCACCTCGATCCGCCTCTTCGAAAGCAAGGCGGCCCTCGCCGCCAGCGAGTCCCACAACCGTGCCATCACCGAAGCCGCCCTCGACTGCATCATCACCATCGACGAGCACGGCGCCATCATCGAATTCAACCCCGCCGCCGCGCGCACCTTCGGCATTCCCCACAGCGCGGCCATCAACCAGCCCGTCACCGAACTGCTCTTTCCCGAACACATGCGCGACAGCCAGCGCAGGCAAATACACGCCTGGCTGGCTAACCCCGACTCCGACCTGCTTGGTCAGCGCAACGAAACCGTTGCAATGCGCAGCGACGGCACCGAATTTCCGGTCGAAGTCGCCTTCGTCGCGGTCCACAACGCCGGCCGCCGCCTGATCACGGCCTACCTTCGCGACATCAGCGAATCCAAGCAGATCGAAGCCGCCATGCGCCAGGCCAAGGAAGCCGCCGAAGCGACCAGCCGCTCCAAGAGCGACTTCCTCGCCAACATGAGCCACGAAATCCGCACCCCGATGAACGCCATTCTCGGCATGACGGATCTGGCCCTCGACACCCGCCTCGACGACGAACAACGCGAATACCTCTCCATGGTCAAAAGCTCGGCCAACGCCCTCCTTGGCATCATCAACGACATTCTCGACTTCTCGAAGATCGAAGCCGGCAAGCTCGACTTCGAGCGCATCGACTTCAGCCTGCGCGACTGCGTCGCCATGGCCGTTCGCACCCTGCAACAGCGCGCCGACGAAAAAGGCCTCCAGCTCACGGCGCAAGTCGCCCCGTCCGTACCCGACAGCCTCGTCGGCGACCCCCACCGGCTGCGCCAGGTGCTCATCAACCTGGTTGCCAACGGCATCAAATTCACCCATCAGGGCGAAGTGCGAGCCATCGTCGAACCCGCCCAACCGGCCAGCAACGGAACAAGCATCCAGCTCGCCTTCAGCGTGCACGACACCGGCGTCGGCATCCCCGCCGAAAAACAGGGCCTGATCTTCGACGCCTTCGCCCAGGCGGACACCTCCACCACCCGCCGCTACGGCGGCACCGGGCTGGGCCTCACCATCAGCGCCCAGCTGGTGCGCGCGATGGGTGGCAAGATCAGCGTAAAGAGCACACCCGGCGAAGGCAGCATTTTCCACTTCACCGCCCGCTTCGAAACGGGGCAGGCCGTAACCGCCGCCGACGAGCAGACCCCGCGCGAAGGCTTGGCGGTTCTCGTCGCCGTGGATAACGCCAGCGAACGCGCCTTGCTCGAAGACCTGCTCGGCCAGTGGCGCATGCACCCCGTCAGCGTCAGCGACGCCGCCGCCGCGCTGCGCGAACAAGCCGCGGGCGAAGCATCCGGAAAACCCTACCAGGCCGTCCTGATCAGCACCCAGCTGCCCGACATCGAGGGCTTCGAACTCGCCGCCGCGATACGCCAGGGCACGACGCCGCCCCCCACCGTCATCATGCTGGCCGGCGAAGGCCGGCGCGGCGACGGCGCGCGCTGCCGCGAGCTCGGCATCGCCGCCTACCTGCCGCAACCCATCTTCCCGTCCGACCTGCTCAACGCCATCCTGATGTCCGTCGACCCGCTCAACGAAGGAGCGCCCGACAAGGCCGGCGAGCGCTCGCCGCTGATCACCCGCCACCGCCTGCGCGAACAAAAACGCCAGCTGCGCATCCTGCTGGCCGAAGACAACGTGGTTAACCAGACCCTCGCGCTACGCCTGCTCGGCAAGCTCGGACACCAGGTGGACGTCGCCGGCAACGGCGAGGAAGCCCTCACCCTGCACGCCCGCAACCGCTACGACCTGGTGCTGATGGACGTGCAGATGCCGGTCATGGGCGGCTTCGACGCCACTGCCAGAATCCGCGAAAGGGAAAGCGCCGGCGCCCCGCACACACCGATCGTGGCCATGACCGCCCGCGCCATGAAGGGCGACCGGGAACTCTGCATCGAAGCCGGCATGGATGGCTATCTCTCCAAGCCGGTGCACGCACCGGTTCTGGTCACCCTCCTGAACCAGCTCACCGACCACAACGATCCGGCCCCACCGCCGCCGCACGAACCCACGTTGATAACCGGCCCGGTCTTCGAACGGGAGAAGGTGCTGTTCAACCTCGGTGGCGACGAGGAACTCATCCAACAACTCATCCAGATGTACGCCGAAGACGAACCGCGCCTCCTCGCCGACATCGATACCGCCATCGCCAGACTTGACGCAGACGCCCTGCACAACGCCGCCCACGCCCTCAAGGGCGCCGTCGCCAACTTCTGCGCCACCCGCGCCCAGGCCAGCGCCCAAAAACTGGAGCGCCTCGGGCGCGAGAAGAACATGGCCGCCGCCCCCGCCGCCTGCGACGAGCTGCGCCGCGAACTCGCTGCGCTGCGCAAAGCCTTCGGGCTGGAAAAATAGGAAGCATCGCGGGCAGATAAGGCCCTGACGCACGGCCCGCCCACCGCGGGTTCGAATAAAAAAAACCGCCCTCTCCAATCAAGAGTGCGGTTTTTTTATTGACCCGGCCATTAATTAACTTGTCGAAAGGCAGAGGCGGCGCGGCAGACTGTGGGGGCGACTTCAGTCGCCCGCGGACTCTGATCAACGACTTGCCTGTAATTCAGCGCGCGGATGGGCGACTGAAGTCGCCCCTACAAATCATCCGTGACCATTCCTTGTCGCAAAGCAAGCAGAACAGCCTCCGGGAGGACTCATCAACCCGGTCATTGAATAGCCACCACACGCTCAGCCCGAACGGTGGCAAGGGAATCAAAGGGCCGGGTCAATAGCACCGAAAGGCATCCCCGCGTGGCGGGGCCAGACACTTCTCAGGACTTCGCCTGGATCAGCTCCACCTTGTAGCCGTCCGGGTCTTCGACGAAGGCGATCACCGTTGTGCCGTGCTGCATCGGGCCCGCTTCACGCACCACCTTGCCGCCACGCGCCTTGATCGCTGCGCAGGCCGCGTAGGCATCGGGCACTTCCAGGGCCACGTGGCCGTAGGCGTTGCCCAGCTCGTAGGATTCGACGCCCCAGTTGTGGGTCAGCTCCAGCGCGGCCGCCTCCGATTCATCCTGGTAGCCGACGAAGGCCAGCGTGAACTTGCCCGTCGGGTAATCGGTGCGGCGCAACAGGCGCATGCCGAGCACTTCGGTGTAAAAGGCGATGGAGCGGTCGAGATCGCCGACGCGAAGCATGGTGTGCAGGATACGCATGGAATTTTCCTTGGTTCAGATGTTGGGAAGGGACGGCGCCGCCTGCCGGAGCGCCTTGCGGGCGGCGAGGTGGTCGGGATAAAGCGACTCCACCACCGACCAGAAACGCGGCGAATGATTCATCTCGACCAGGTGAGCCACCTCGTGAGCCACCACATAGTCGATCAGGCCGAGAGGCAGGTGGATCAGCCGCCAGTGCAGGCGGATGCCGCTGCGGCTGCTGCAACTGCCCCAGCGGGTGCGGGCGCTCGACAGGCTCACCGCAGGAACAGGCCGGCCCAGGCGCAGGCAGAACTCCTCCACCCGGTTCTTGAACAGATCGAGGCCTCTTTGTTGCAAGCCCCGCAACAACAGCTTGCGCGCGTCGCCGCCGCTCCGCAGCGCAAGCTCCACCACCCTTTGCGGCCCGCCCTCATGCCACAGCACGCGGTTGTTGCCGCTGGCGATACGCAGGCGCCAGGCATCGCCCAGGAGGGGAATCGCCGCGCCGTCGCTGATATCGAAGGCGGCCCGGGCCTCGGCGGCCGGACGGCTCCTGAGCTTGTCGATCACCCACTCGCCGTGGCTGCGAATAAAGGCCTCGACCTCGCGCAGGCCCACCCGCAGCGGCACGCCAACCGTCAGCCCACGCGAATCGATGCGCAGCCCCAGGGTTTTGCGCACGCTGCGCCGCAAGGTGTAGGCGACCCGCTGTCCACCCAGAACGATCTCGCGGGATTCGACAGCCGCTGCGCTCACGCCTCGGCCTTCTCCTTCTTGGGCGTGTGCGAACGGTAATGATGGGGGAAGAGACGGCGCATCTCGCCCTCGACCCAGGTTTGCACGCGGGTGTTGATCTCGTCCGCCGAAAGGCCCGTGGTTTCGATCACCGGCCCGATACTCACGACGACTTCGCCAGGCGTCTTGAGGAAGGCATTGCGCGGCCAGAACTCGCCGGCGTTGTGGGCCACCGGCACCACCGGCGCGCCGGTTTGTGCCGCCAGCCATGAACCGCCGGCCTTGTAGCGCTTCTTGCTGCCCGGCGCCACGCGCGTGCCTTCGGGGAAGATGGTGACCCAGAAGCCATGACCAAGGCGGTCGCGGCCCTGCTCTTCGACCTGCGTGAGGGCATCCTTGCCCGCCGAGCGGTCGATGGCGATCATCGGCATCTGGGCAATGCCCCAGCCGAAGAAGGGCAGTTTGTGGATTTCCCGCTTCATCACGAAGACCATCGGCGGAAAGATGTCCTGCAGCATGATGGTTTCCCACGCCGACATGTGCTTGGACATGACGATTGCCGGCCCCGCAGGAATGTTCTCGGCGCCGATCAGGCGGTAGGGAATGCCCAGCACATGCTTCACGACCCACGCCATGATGTGGGGCCAGCCGCGGATGATGCGGTGGCGCAGCTTCGGGCCGAAGGGAAAGCAGGCCATCGCGATCAGCGCGTAAAGCGGCGTGAAAATGGCGAGGGCGAGCATGAACAGGATGTTGCGGATCAGCACCACAGGAAACGGCCTTTCAGAACGGGTAAGAAAATCGTCCGCGCGACGATCGATCGGATTGGCAAGAACACAGGCCCGGCGGCGAACGCCCTGCCCGCCGGCACTCAGGCAGTCAGCTGCGCGACGACGGCGGCCAGGTCGGGAAAGATCTGGGTGCCTTCGGGCAGATCGGGATCCAACTGGGTCTTGCTGCCCTTGCCGGTCAGCACCAGGTAGGGCCTGCAGCCCACCGCCACGCCGGCCTGGAGATCGCGCAGGCTGTCGCCGACGACCGGCACGCCTTTCATTTCGGCATTGAAGCGCTCGGCGATCTGCAAGAACATGCCCGGCTTGGGCTTGCGGCAGTCACAGGTGGAATCTGCCGTGTGGGGGCAGAAGAAGATGGCGTCGAGCCGCCCGCCCACCTGACCGAGCGCCTTGGTCATCTTTTCGTTGATGGCGTTGAGGGTGTCCATGTCGAACAGGCCCCGCCCGACGCCAGACTGGTTGGAGGCCACGATCACCCGCCACCCCGACTCGTTGAGCCGGGCAATGGCTTCGAGGGAACCGGGAATCGGCTTCCACTCTTCCGGCTTCTTGATGAACTGGTCGGAGTCGAAATTGATGACGCCATCCCGGTCGAGCACGATGATTTTCATTTTTTGCCTTTATGCCTCGGCATGGCGCAAGAGATCAAACCCGGCTGCGCGCCCCGGAACCACAGGATCGGGGCACGCAGCCGGGTCATTCATACAGGCTTATGCGGAAAGGCGTGAAATATCCGCCACCTGGTTCATCAGGCCAGCCAGCTGATTCAGCAGGGCCAGGCGGTTCTGACGCACCAGCGGCTCTTCGGCCATCACCATCACTTCGTCGAAGAAGCGATCCACCGCGGCACGCAGGCCGGCAAGCACGCGCAGGGCGTCGGTGTAGGCCTCGTTCTGGAAGTGCGAGCGGGCCAGCGGGGCCACCTCGACGATGGCATGAAAGAGCGCCTTCTCCGCATCCTCGACCAACAGCGCGACGTCGGGTTCCCCCACTTCGCCTTCGGCCTTTTTGAGGATGTTGACGATGCGCTTGTTGGCCGCCGCCAGGGCCGCGGCCTCCGGCAGTTGCTGGAAGGCCACGACGGCTTCGAGCTTGGGCACGACGAGGTCGATGCGGGTCGGCTTCTGGGCCAGCACGGCATCCACGACATCCTGCCCATGACCGGCGTCCCGCAGCAGGTTGCGCAGGCGCTCGAGCATGAAGTCGAACAGCGGGCCATCCACCGGGGCAGTCAGCTGGCCGGGGGCGAAGCTGGCGGCCGACTCCTTGATCAGCGCGGCAAGATCGAGGGGCAGCGGGCCTTCCATCAGAATGCGCAGCACGCCGAGGGCGGCACGCCGCAGGCCGAAGGGGTCGCGGTCGCCCGTGGGCACCTGGCCGATGCCGAAGAAACCCGCCAGCGAGTCGAGCTTGTCGGCAATGGCCAGCGCACGGCCGATGTTGCTGTCGGGCAGCGCGTCGCCGGCAAAGCGCGGGCGGTAGTGCTGCTCGATGGCCTCGGCCACCACGGGCAGCGCGCCTTCGGCCAGGGCGTAGTAGCGGCCCATCACGCCCTGCAGCTCGGGGAACTCGCAAACCATGTCGGTCAGCAGGTCGGCCTTGGAGAGCAACGCGGCGCGGTTGGCGAGGTTTTCGTCGGCGCCGAGCAGGCCGGCCACCTTGCGGGCCACGATGGACAGGCGCTGGACGCGGTCACCGAGCGAGCCGAGCTTGTTGTGATAGACCACCGAGCCGAGCTTGACGACGCGGGGCGTGAGACCCGCCTTGATGTCCTGCTCGAAGAAGAAGCGGGCATCGGACAGACGCGGGCGCACCACGCGCTGGTTGCCGGTGATGATGTTGGACGGGTCGGCCAGCTCCATGTTCGAGACGATCAGGAAGCGGCTTTGCAGCTTGCCTTCGGTGTCGAACAGCGGGAAATACTTCTGGTTGGCGCGCATCGTGAGGATCAGGCATTCCTGCGGCACGGCCAGGAATTCCGATTCGAACTCGCCCACGTAAACCGTCGGGTGTTCGACCAGCGCGGTCACTTCGTCCAGCAGGTCGGCATATTCGCCGAGGGTGGCGTTCTGGCGGCCGGCGGCGGTCACCAGCTGGGTCTCGATGTTGGCGCGGCGCTCGGCAAAGTCGGGAATCACCTTGCCTTCGGCCAGCAGGGTCGGCTCGTAGGCGTTGGCGGTGGCGATGTCGATGTCGCCGCGACTCATGAAGCGGTGGCCCATGGTGGTGCGGCCGGACTGGATGTCGAGCACGCGGCCCGGCACCACGTCGGCGCCGTGGAGCATCGTGAGCTTGTGCGCCGGGCGCACGAAGGTGGCGTCGCCGTCGCCCCAGCGCATCACCTTGGGAATCGGCAGGGCCTTGAGGGCGTCCTGGACGATGCCGGCGAGCACGTCGGCAAGCTTCGCGCCGGCCACGGTGCTGGTGTAGAACAGGGCTTCGGCCTTGCCGTCCATGCGGCGCTCGAAGCTGGCCACGGCCGACAACGGAATGCCCTTGCCTTCGAGCTTCTTGGTGAGCGCCGGGGTCGGCTGGCCGTCGGCGGTGAGCGCAACGGAAACCGGCATGATCTTCTCGGTCACATCCTTGGGCGCGGCTTCGGGCAGCACGTGGGCCAGGGTTACCGCCAGGCGGCGCGGGGTGGCAAACCAGCGGAAATCACCCTCGGCGGCAGCCAGGCCGCGGGCGCGCAGGCCGGCGACGATGGCGTTCGAAAAAGCCAGGCCGAGCTTGGGCAGGGCCTTGGGGGGCAGCTCTTCGGTGAGCAGTTCAACGAGCAGGGTCGCGCCGGTCATCACGCGGCCTCCTTCTTGAGCATCGGAAAGCCGAGGGCTTCCCGCGAGTTGTAATAGGCCTG
>Ga0209480_10000574_pt1 | contig 29916 bp, 28 predicted proteins | sample JI61114C2DNA_FD_187501 | JGI IMG/M metagenome (GOLD analysis project Ga0209480, IMG submission 187501) | Wastewater effluent complex algal communities from Wisconsin, to seasonally profile nutrient transformation and Carbon sequestration -... | ecosystem: Engineered > WWTP > Effluent > Algae... | reverse complement strand
AAGCAGAAAGCGCATTCGTTAGAGGGTTGTCCTTGGGTCTTTCATAGCGTCAACGGAAACCCGATTGATGTCGTCAACTTTACCAACCGCGTTTGGTACCCGCTTCTGCGGCATCTGGCTCTCAAGAAACGACCCCCGTACCAAATGCGTCATACGGCCGCGACATTGATGTTGGCCGCTGGCGAAAATCCAGAATGGGTGGCCTCGGTACTTGGGCACTCAACGACCGAAATGTTGTTTCGAGTGTACTCACGCTTTGTGCCAAACCTAACTCGAAACGATGGCAGGGCATTTGTCGGTCTGCTCAATGCGCATAACGAAACTAATGATTCGGAAAAACAATCATCTTCAGTCACTGAAGTTCTTACTGGCATGACCCTTGATCAGAAAAACACGCTACTGGTTGAATTAACGCGCCTTTTTCAAAACGCCTAGGAGTAAACATATGAAAACCTTAAATAGCCTTCAGACTTACCACTTTGATGCCGCCATTGTTTTAGAAGATTCATGTAAAGGCATTACGTTGCCTCACCAGGCAAGCCGCGTCAGTCTGCATACGCCAAGCGATGTCTATTCAGCAGTCACCTGGATGCCGATGTCGGAGCTTGTTTTACTCAACGGAAATGTGTTGGTCGGTAACGTCCACATCTGCAACTACCTCACGACGACTGAGCAGTCGCAGTTTGTATTGACACGTATTGACTCCCCTGTTGAAGCAAGCGCGTTGGCACATGTGAATCAAAGTGCTTGTCCCATCGAGGGCGAAGTGGATGCGGTCCGAGCACTAGTTTCACGAATTCACTCTGACCATCTGAGAGAGTTTGTGGAACAGGCGCTGACAAACATTGAAGCCTTTCGATGGTTTTGGACTTGTCCTGCATCAATGGCGCATCATCATTCGGGCCCCGGCGGGCTTGCACAACACAGTCGCCATGTTGCCGAACAAGCGTCGCTTGCAGTATGTGACCAGAGCCTGCAAAGCGATTACGCAATTGCTTACGGTTTGCTGCACGATTACGGAAAGATCTGGTCCTATGAGGACGGCCATCTCAACGAAATCGCGAATCGCCTGGGGCACGAACAAATCGGCTACGAAAAACTACTCCCATTGTTGTTGCGGCTTCGTGATGCATCACCTGAAATTGGCGTGGTGATGCAATCCCTGCTTTCCGGACAATGGAAGCGTGACGGTAAGCGACCAATTCAGGCCGTCGGAAATATCGTGAGGTCACTGGATCAATATAGTGCGGAGACCAATATGAGTATTCGTCAATACAAGAACACGCAATGGCAATCGAACTCAGTTTGATGGGTCGTCAAAACCTCAAGAGATCTAAATGCAGGCGCCGGTTGAGCTTGAACCTTGTGCCGGGTTAGGTTGAGCACCTCTGCTGGTAATCGTTGATATCCGTGCCGGTATAGACCGACCGTTCTCGACCTATTGTGTTGAAAAACTCGTTATTTTTTAAATGTGTTTTTTTCTATGTCGCTACAGTCACTTTCTGAGAGCGATGCAGTCTTCTGGAGACCTAGAATCTCATTCTCGCGGGCATTCCAAAACTGAAAACCACCCTGCTTCAGCATGTTGGGAGTTTTTCAACACAATAGACCCGAAGGAGACATTCAATGATCAATATGGAAACTTGGGCGTCATTACCTTGGTTACTAAAGTGCTAACGAATGTCGCACTTGGTGGTTGAATTCACCCTTTTGGATGCATTGACTTGCTACGCAACTTGTCGAATCTTGAGAAATCGAAAGAAATTATTTTGAATGCAAAAAATCAGTTGAACAGTTAGTGCGATCTATAATAATCAGCAAAGGGGCAGTCTTTTTATAAAGATTTTGAGTACATTATATATGCGAGCTCAATTGTTTTCTCGTTCTTATAAATGGCTTTTTCTACGGAGTGCCCGACATACCATAATGGAAGCCCGATAGGGGCAAGAACAACTGTAATGCTCAATAAAATACCGATATAGGTCAAAAAGGCTAGAGGTTTGAATCGTCTAGTCTCAGAGAGTAATACCTCCTTAACTGCCATCAAGGCATGCGGGTCGCTTGAATTCATAGATCGTAATTCTCTTACGACATCTTGTTCAGTTAGTTTTTCGACGAACATAATTGCTCTAGCCTAAGAAGCAAGATGAGGGACCGGCAAGCCGGATGATAACCCGCTTGAATGCCATGGTTCCACGGAGGCCTCCTTGATTGCGTAGTTAGGCTTATGCCAAATAGAGCTATTTTTCAGTACACTCTTTAATAACTTCAATGTCGCTAGTTCCTGCTATTGCTTTAATGAAGCCTTGGCATGATTCAAGCGTTGTAGATTCAACTACCAGCAACTCTTTCATTGCTGAATCTTCAAATATGGCTCTGAATGGCATCGCGTCCGCCAATGATGTGACTGAACAGGCAACGCCTTCGCTTTTCGCATTTGCGATTGTGTCCGTGCAGGACTTTTCGCTAGGAAAGGTTACTTGCAACCCTACAGTATTGCCGTTTTTAACTTGATAAAAGCGGCCAGTGTTTGTTGCTGCTTGCGGTGCAATGGGTTGTGGATTATCGCCAGAACACTTGAAATAGACTGTTCCAGAAGCACCTTGTGCAGGACGGCGAAGCACACCACTGCTATTGATTTCACCTGGCACTGCATTGGTGCCTGAAGTATCAACTAATTCTGCTTCAGCACCGCTTCTGCTTTTGCAGAAAGCATGAGCTTTCACCATGAGCTTAGAAATTATTTTATCGGGACTCCCGAAAATAGTCATGCTTCTATCAGTGAGCATGTAAACGCCTTTACCCATTGAGGTTGGTTGATCATCTTTAGCGCTTACATCAAATGTTGCAAATACAAGAAGAAAAAATATAGTTTGTTTCATACTACCTCCGAGATGTAATGGAGCTCATGATTAGGATCCTAACCGAAGATAAGGGACCGACGCGCCGGATGACGATTCGGATGAATCTAATATTTCCACGGAGGCCCCCTTGATTGCGTAGTTGGGCGGTTGACTAGCAGAACACGATTGCCGCACCGGTGGCCATGCTCTTGTGGCAAGCCTCACGAAGCACAACACAAGAAAAGCTTTCGATTCCATACCTCTCCCAAAGAGTAGCTCCTTCTCCTTGTGAGTCTGCAGCTTCCCAAAGATCTTCTGACTGAGAGTGGAGATTCTCTGGCAAACCAAGTACTTCAGCCAGACGATCTAGCTCTGCGAGTAACCTTGGTACAGAACCGAGCATCCCGCCAGGAAGTTCGTTATCGTCAGCGAACAATACCGAAGGAAAGTCTTGGGGAAGATAGAATCCTGCAGAATCACCATGCACGATTAGGTGATCAAAGGACCGTGCAAATTTTGGCTTCTTATTGAATAAGCGCTGCAGAAGATTGCCTTTCTTACCAATTACGTCATCGAAGTATGCTTCCAGAATAGCATCACCCGAACTTTTGTTATCACCTGGAGGTGGTAGAGGTAGACCGGCATCAATGAATGCTGCGATACGCCTTAAGTAGTGTAATCCGGAGTATCCGTACATCTGAGCGCTCCATACTTCGCAGTCGGTTGGCTCCAAGTGCTGAGGTAATCCTTCCTCTCTCAAAAGTTGCCGAACAAATGCAAAGTGTTTAGCAAAGTCCTCTACACCTTCCGGGTCATTGACGCCTAGGTCGGCGATAATGCCAACAGATAAATCTAAACCCACGATATCGCCTCCAGATCCGCCCAACAACCAAGATAAGGGACCGATGCGCCGGATGATAACTCGCTTGAATGTAAAGTTTCCACGGAGGCCCCCTTGATTGCGTAGTTAGGTTGAGCTGCGACGCATTTCATGAACAGAACGCTTGCCTAGCATGTAGAGGCCGTATGTTTTTCCATCAAGTGACGAACAACGAACTGCATATCCAAGCTCAACAACTTTATGAATCATCATCGCCTCGTCAACCTCCTCGCCTGACGCGAGAGTGTTGCCACCAGTTCCGCCGCGGGAAACCCGGTACGCAATTGCTCCGGTCTCTTTTCGTTTCATTTTCACAGGAAATACTTCCGTACCATTTTTTAGGATAAAACTGAAAGCTTTAGAGAAACGGTCTTGTTTGGCTGCCATAGAAGGCCTCTGTAATTTTGGCTTTTTATTTTTTAATTCACCAGCGTTCTTGCGAAAGTTGCACTCATAACACTCTGCTTGAATATTGGAGATGTTGTCTGAACCGCCGTGGTAAATTGGAATTATATGGCCTTTAGTCCATACGTATTTGTACCGCGTATCGGGCCGCTTAGAAATTTGATCCCAAGATCTGCCGCACACTGCGCAAGCAGGGGTGTTAGCTAGTACTCTTTCCCACTCGACTTTAGTGTGAGACCCGCCATTGTCTTTGATCCGAGCTAAGCGAATCAGTGATCGCTGGTTTCGACAGTCCATGCAGCAATCCCAGCTGTTAAAGCGATTTCCTCCGCACTTGGTACAAACTTTCATTAGTAACCTAACGACTAGTTAACCCCGTAATTGGGTATTACAAGGGTAGCGTAACCGCCAGCACGCCAACAACGGGATGTCCTGAAAGCGCCTTCAATCCCACAAAATCTCATTCCCTGAGACAGCCACGTTGAACAATTACCCTACACCACATTTTGCGGGGGAGTCGGCTCATGACCACGTTGAATATCTTTGAACGCTTGCGGCTCAAACTTGAATCTGATGCTAGGGGTGTTTCTGCCATTGGCGTTGATCTAGGCACCACCAAAAGCTGCGTGGCGCTTGCAGCATACGATGCCGATGCACATGAGACCGATTGCGAATGCGTGCCGTTTCCCGAACCCGGCATTCCCGGTGCTCCGGTGGCGGTGCCTTCTATCGTGGCGGTAAAAAATGGCGAGGTGGCCATTGGTCATGCGGCCAAGCGTCTGATCGGACGAAAGGGCTATACACCGCTGCGTGATGTATTTCGCGAGAGCAAAAATGATATCGGCCTGCGTTATCGGTATTGGAAAGCGCCGGAGGGTTTTCAATCAGCCTCAGAAATTGCTTCGCACTTGCTTCACTATTTGCTGGCGCCGTTGGTCAATGAATTGGCGGATGAAGAGGTACCGCTGGTCATTACCGTGCCTGCCTCGTTCCATGGTGCACAGCGAAATGCAACGTTGGAGGCGGCATACACCATTTTGGGCGATGACGCCCGGGTGACTTTACTGGATGAGCCATATGCGGCCTTTCTGGATCTGCTATTTCAGCAACCCGAAGTTTTGAATCAACTTCCTGATTCAGCCAATATCTTAGTATTCGATTTCGGTGGCGGCACCTGCGATGTGGCCATGTTTAGCCTGAATATCGGCAAGCATGGGCTGGAGCCACGATTGCGTGCCACCAGCCGCTATCACCGGATTGGCGGTGGCGATATTGACCGTGCGATTGTGCATGGCCATTTGATTCCGCTATTGCTGAAAAATCACCATCTCAAGCCCACACATTTTGACTGGCGCACAAAACGCTATGTGTTGGAGCCGCAGTTGTTGCCTTTGGCCGAACGATTGAAAATTGCCTTATGCCGTCGCGTGATTGAACTGAAGGAAACCGACATCAAGGAAATATCACATTCGGAAGTGGTCGCCGCCGGGGAATATGAAATTCATATCGATGATGCGACGGTGCTGTTTCTCGAAAGTCCCAGTTTGAATTCGACGCAATTCCAGGAAATCATGAAACCCTTTCTTGATCCCGAACCCCAACCGGAAGGTTTGCAAGATGATTATGTGATGCGCGGTTCCATTTTTTCACCGATATTGCAAACCTTGATGCGCGCCCGAGTGGAAGCCAACGAAATTGATGCCGTCATTGTGGCGGGCAGCAGTTCCTTGATCCCAGAAGTGCGATTGGCGTTGAAAGATTATTTTCAGGAAGCGACATTGCTGACCTGGCCCGACGGTACTGAATTGCAGGGCGCCATTGCACGTGGTGCAGCGTTGCAGGCTTTATCGATTGCCGCACTGGGTGAGCCGCTGATTGAGCCGGTGTGCAGTGGTGATATCGGTATCCAAACGCGCCAAGGCTTTTTGCCCTTGGTGCAAGCGGGTAGTTCGCTACCGCAATCAAACCCATCCCCCATAATCTTGTATGCCCCGGAAAGTAGTGCCGAGTTGGCGCTGGATATCGCCGTTGAAATTCTTGCCGATGGCAATCGCTTACTCGGGCGCTCGCTGTGGTCATTACCGGCCCCAGTAGATGCGGGTGAAGCCTTGCACTTGCGCTGGTCGCTGGATATCAATCAATGCCTGAGCCTGGAATTACATCGGGCCAACCCATTATCCACCGATCCGTTTCAACAACGTTTCGACGCGCCCGTCGCCCACCTGGATTTGGGGCAAGTGGTACGGTGCCGCATGCTGGAACGCGAAGAAGCTATTCGTAATGATGCTGTTTCCAAGGAAGATTTAGGTAAAGCCTATACCGAGATTGCCCGCGATTCGGCAAGTCTGGGTGAGCATGAACGTGCATTGCACTTTGTCGCGCTCGCCATGCAACGCGATGGCAGCACCAATGATCTATTGAACTTGCGAGGCAACTATCGCAGCGCCTTGGGCGATGCTCAGGGTGCCGAGGCGAGCTATCGTCAGGCAAAAAATTCGCTGTCGGCGCAATTCAATTTGGCGTTATTGCAATTCCAAAATGGCCAAACGAACGAATCGATCGAAACGCTGGACAGCTTATTGGAACGTGAGCAATGTCGTCCGTACCGCATACTGAAAGCCAACGCGCTGGAAAAACTTGGCAACACTGCCGAAGCGCGTTTGTTATACCAGGATGCCTTGCACGGCCAGTTAAATCTGCAAGACAAGGACGAGTGGGAGTTGGGCTGGCTTGGCAAAGCCGCACAACAACTCAATGCCCAAGACACCCGAAAAGAAATCAACGCCGAGCTAGCGCGATTGAGGGAGCGAACGCATTCTTCACAAAGGCAGGGGCAATTGCCAGATCAGGCGGTGGCAAGAAGCTGAGATGTGGGTTGGTGTGAGTCATTACAAAACCAAGGAGACTTCATGAAAATATTTCATCCTAGTTTTACCGTCAGTAAGCTGGCACCTTGTTTTGATCGTTAGTCCTATGACAGACACGATTGAACATCGCTGCATACAGTTGGCCTCGGATGCGAAACTGACCGTCGCAAAACGCCGCCTATCCGAACTTGAAAGCATTCGCTTTGATAGCCCATTGAAAGGGGCGGGTGAATTTGTCTGGGCGGCGGACTCGCGCGGGAAGATAAAGCAAATTCTGCTGTTGCCTTTGGCAGTGCCTTTAATGGCATTGCTCGTTCAGTTGGCTTATCTCGTGCACCTCTGGGGTATTCGCGAGGAACGCCGCGCACTCAAGCAGCAAGTGCGCGCACTAAGCATTTCGGTTCCCTCGGACGTGCCATCCACCAAGACGATAGAGGCGCTTTGGAAGCATTGCGGCCTGGAAAGCCGCGCGCTTTCCTGGGATGAACGTCTACAATTATTGGCGAGATGGATTGGCATACTCTACGGTGAAGCTTGTGCTTCCAACATCAATGTCGAATCCAGAGCACGTACCATTGCTCAGCGCCAGGTCGAGGCAAACAGGTCATTTTACGAGGGCAAAGAACGGCCGCATTTTCACTTTACTCCGCCCATCGAGGCGCTAGTCGGCGTTCTGTCGAATGAGCTGCCGCACTACGACAAAGTAGTGCCATAGCAATTGTGAGCTGCGGCCCGGACGATTCAAGCCGGCACTACTTAGGGGCGAAGTTGAGATCAGACTTTTACCCATTACGGAGTCACACATGAAAGATGGCGCAATGGATGATCCCACTTCTCAACCCAGCCCTGAACTTCAAGAGTGGCTGGATACCAGAGAACGGCATCAAAGACTGGCTGCAGCAATCCGTGCTGATGGAGGATGCATAATGTCGAAGAGCACAACGGTGGATCCGACTACGCTTGATGAGCCGCTTAGGTCAGAAGCACTTGAATATTTGAGACGAATTGGTCAGTGATATGACCAGCCCCTTGCATAGGCCATTTTATGATTTCTTGCGAAGAAGCAGCCAATATTGCCAGGTCATATGCCATCGCACATGACTTGGGTGAAAACGTTCGATCGGTCGTCCTTTTGCAAGAGATAACTGGGCGTGTCCCCATGATATTCACTGTCACCCTAGACAATTGCTGGATTGCCTACATTGAGGATAGGGAGCCACTTAAAATGTGCTCCAGCACTATCGTTGCAGTCAGCCGCGAACATGGCAATGTTATTTATGGTGGCAATGCAATGGATGAAGGCTAGTTTGCATTCAAATGAGTTATTCAAACCAACTCCGCTGCTGGCCTTGGCTGTGTATCGACCCTAAACCTCAATCAATCCGTGCCGTTCTATCAAACCCTCAAATTCAATCGCCCTTTCTTTATCTATTCCCAAGAAAACCCCGCTTTCATGCGCAAGCCACATACGAAAGGGCGTGCGTTCCGGGGAAAGTTCGATCCTCATCATGATCACAATGCCCTCATTGAGTTTTTTCTGTTCAGCCGCAGCAAAGCTCCGGCCACCAACGGATTCGCCGCCTTCATCGAAAAACAAACCTTCGGTCTGCAAGCCCTCCGATTGAAAGCGAACGTGTTCTGTCCATGCGGGGAAGCGATTAAGCGCCACTCGAATGTCGTCCTCATCAAACAAGCAGCCGCCCGACCACGGGGCCAATACGCGCACCGGAAAGTTGTCATAGGCATGTTCTGAATTGAGAGCGTCGGCGCTGCGTTTGAATTGCTCGGCACACGCCAGCTTTATCGAAAACCAGTCGCCGCGTCCGCGATGGGTAAATGCCGCTATCTGCGGCATCGCCAGAGCATCGGCCAACAGGGCATAAAAACTGTCGGGATAGTTTTTCTCAGGATGAAATCGAAAGTATCGATTCAAGCAATTACTGAGGTTGTCTTCTTTCAGAGCGTGGTCATTGGGATGTTCAAGACGTTGGATCAAATCCATTTCATATTTAATCAGCGTATCGGTTTGTGCCAGTACGAAGGCGCGAGTGGCTTCGACTTCAGGCCAACAACTTGCTGCCTGCAGAGTGGTTGCTGCCAGATACTCATTTCGATCCCAAGCTAAGCATTCTGGGTTAGACGCAAATGCATTCTCGTTCCAAGGCCGTCTCCACGGCAGCTCGGTAATCTTCGAGCGCATATGGCTGGCGCCTTGCTCTTCGATCAAAAAATGAAACCACCAAGAAAATTGTTGAGGGATCTCGCTTTCAAATTCAATATCGACATACTCAATAAGCTGTTCGGCAGAAGCGAGCCGAAATAATTCAAACAGTCGAAAGCCATTACGGGCGCTATCCAACAGGTGTTCGATTGGCTTCAGATCAATACGTGCCAAAAGGCCGTCGACTAAATGGATACCATCAGAGGACTTACTTGGAAGCGTCATGGTTGTTGGCCTATGGGGTAGGTTCTCATTATTCGTCCATCGCCTCTCAAAAACTGAGAAAGATGCTGCAGCTAATCCCACCATTAATATCTTGCATAGTTGCAACATGAGCTTGCTATTGCAGGCGTCGGTCTCTCAGAACTGTTGTGGAGGGCAGCAACCGACCCAAACCGGCCGTTGGTTCTCTCACTCCAGCTGGCGTCGTCGCCCCAGTTGACATGTCTTCAAAAGCTGAGATATAGTTGTTACTAACAACATATATTTTCTTGTATGAAGAAGCTAGCAAACCACCGATCTGATACCACCGATAACGCCTTGCTGCGCGATGCCGAAGCGTTGCACCAGGCGCTGTCAAATCTGGTTCGGATCTATCAGTTCCGTGACCGGGACAAGATTTGCTGCTACGACGTATCGGTCACCCAATGCTATGCCCTTGAGGTGTTGGCGGAGCGTGGAGCACAACGCAGCCAGACCTTGGCCGAAGCATTGAAGCTCGACAAGAGCACCACCACTCGGGTGGTGGATGCCCTGGTTCGCAAGGGCTATGTCGAACGATTGCCCGATGCCGATGATGCTCGTGCGGTTTCTTTGCAGGTCACCAAGAGTGGCCGTGCTTTGTACACGCGCATTAATAGTGAGTTGATTAACCAGCAGGCCGATTTAATTCGTGACCTGGATGCCTCCGTCCGCACCGGTGCGACCGCCGTCATTCAACGTCTTGCCCAGGCGGCCGAATCACGATTTCTGTCGGGCGTTAGTGTGGGCACGTGCGCTCCTGTCTGCGGTCCAGGGGCTACCAATAAACGCGGTTGCGGTTGATATTTTTTTGGTCATTTAGTTGTCAGTAACAACATAAGAGGATTTATGATCTCCATCCGAAATGCAGCACTCACCGATGCCACGTCGATCGCGGCCATCTACAACCAGGGCATTGCCGAACGCAGTGCGACGTTCGAAACCACGCCGCGTGAGATTGAAGACATCGAACTGCGTTTGGCAGACAGCGAGCGTTATCCCTTGCTAGTCGCTTGCGATATCGACGGAACGCTACTGGGCTGGGCAGGACTGAGCGGCTACCGTGCTCGCGATTGCTATGCCGGCATCGGCGAGTTCTCGGTCTATCTCGATCGTGATGCACGCGGCCGCGGCGTTGGTCGACAACTACTGCAAGCCTTGATCGAAGTGGCACGAGACCGAGGCTATTGGAAGCTCGTTTCTCGTGTCTTCACTTTTAATGATGCCAGCCGCGCCCTTTGCAAAGCCTGTGGCTTTCGCGAAGTGGGCATCTACGAAAAACACGGCCAACTCGATGGTCGCTGGCTCGATGTCGTGATCGTCGAGCGACTCATTCCCGAAAACATTACCTCTGCCGCAACAGCGGCGCACTAATTGGCAAGGAGATAACTCATGAATTCGAATACGCAATTACCGGTGGTGGTCATCGGGGCCGGTCCCGTTGGCTTGGCCGCCGCTGCCCATTTACTGGAACGCGGTTTTACACCTCTTATTTTGGAAGCGGGTACCTCAATCGGTGCCGGCATGTTGCGCTGGGCGCATGTGCGCATGTTTTCTCCGTGGGAATTTACGATCGACAAAGCGGCGGCACGGTTGCTGGCGAAGCAAGGTTGGAGCACGCCAGATCTGGCCGCGTTCCCTACCGGCGGTGACGTCGTTGAACACTATCTGCGTCCTTTGGCTGATGATCCGACGATTGCACCGCATCTGCATTTGAATTCCCGCGTGATCGCGGTCGCCAAACAAAAACGGGATCGAATGAAGGATGCACAACGCAATGACGTTCCGTTTGTCGTGCGTTACGAGAATGAGCATGGCGAGCAAGAGGTGTTGGCGCAAGCGATCATCGATGCTTCGGGCACGATTGAAACGCCCAATCCTTTGGGTGCTTCGGGAATGCCTGCCCTCGGCGAGCGTGCATTGCGGGACCGTATTTTTTACGGCATGCCGGATGTTCTAGGTGCGCATCGTGATCGCTATGCAGGCAAACGTGTCCTGGTCGTCGGCAGCGGTCATTCGGCCTTCAATGTCTTGAGCGATTTGGCTCGCTTATCCAAACAAACGCCAGACACCCAGATTCAATGGGCGGTGCGCCGTCCATCGCTTAATCGCGTGCTCGGCGGTGGCGAGAACGATCAACTGCAAGAACGCGGCCGCTTAGGTTTAACCGTAGGCCGTTTGGTAGGAGAAGGCATTCTCACCGTCGCGACGAATTTCCAGTTGGAACGCGTGGAAAAAACAGCAGCAGGCCTGGTCGCTTACAGCGATGGAAAAGCGCTGGCACCGGTGGACGAAATCGTCGCCTCGACCGGTTTTCGCCCGGATGTAAATCTGTTATCGGAATTACGTATTGCGTTGGATGTAGGGACACAAAGTCCAACAGCATTGGCGCCGTTAATCGATCCCAACCAACACAGTTGCGGCAGCGTGCGACCGCACGGTGCCGAAGAACTCAAACATCCCGATGCAAACGTCTTTATCGTAGGCATGAAAAGTTATGGCCGTGCACCGACATTTCTATTGCTGACCGGGTACGAGCAAGTCCGCTCGGTCGTGGCCGCGATTGCCGGCGATTGGGAATCTGCACGCCGTGTCGAATTGGTGTTGCCGGAAACCGGCGTCTGCATTACGCAATTTTCTGACGAAGAAAACATCCCCGCCGTTGCAAGTTGCTGCGGTACACCGGCACCGGATACGAATGCATCGCCGATCGTGATCGATGCGCCGGTCGCGACATCGTCTTCGGGATGCTGCGGTGGCCCTGCCAAGAACAATGCGGATGCGTGCTGCGTCAAAGACGAAGATGCGAAGGCCGCCGGTGCTGCAGGATGCGGCTGCAATGCAACACCGGTGTTGGCAGCACGAGCAGCTCCTGCAACATCGGCCTGCTGCCATTAGGCGCTAAAACCCACGTGTTTTCCACTCCCATCTTCAAGGTTGCTTACTGATGTTTCCTCACTCTCGGATAAATCATGTGCATTGGTTTCATCTCACATTGCTCGCAGGCTTGCCAGTGTGGTGGTGGGTGGCAATCCACTTTGCACTGGCGCCAACCATTACGCTTTTCGCCTGGCTGGTTTTTAACGTATTGATGTTGGCGACGGCAGAACGCTTTTTTCCTTATCGCATTGAATGGCATCCCAGTCGCAAGCATCTAAAACGCGATGGCATTGTGTGGTCACTGAATATGGCAACCGATTCAGCAGCGACAGCATTGCTGACGGTTGCTGCCATTGCCTGGTTTCCGGGTCACAGCGACTGGCCGATCGTGTTGCAAATCATGACGGGTGTGTTGGTAAGCGAACTGGGCAGTTATTGGATCCACCGACTCAGTCATCAAGAGGGCTGGTTGTGGCGCGTACATTTATTACATCACCGACCCGATCGCTTGAATGTCGCGAACGCACTGACCGCCCATCCAATCAACGCGCTCTACGACAAACTCGTCCGCGTTTTTCCGCTGATACTGCTGGGCTTGAATGCCGAGGCGATGCTAGCCATTGCACTTTTCACGCTCACCCAGAGTCTGGTTACGCATGCCAATGTCGCCGGACGTATCGGGATTCTGAATTACCTGATTGGGAGTGCCGAGTTGCACCGATTGCACCACAGCACCGTGGAGCACGAGGCAGGCAATTTTGGAACGGCCGTGCCGTTATGGGATCAGGTATTCGGCACTTACAAACGCGGCGAAGCTCCTGTCAAAGTCGGCGTATTCGATCCCAAGCAATACCCCGGCGATTTGCAATTAAGCGCTTTGCTGACCTGGCCCGTTCCCACGCCCATGTTCCGGTGGTTCCAACGCAGTTTCCGATGCTGCGCCGCCAGTGCGTAGACGGGGTTGTCATATTCCTGTCACTGAGCCGGGGTAGATTGCTTGCATCAATTCGATGATTCCACCATAATAGAATTATGGATACTACAACCGCTGTTCCCGCTCTGGCCGCTCTCGCGCAACCCTCACGCCTGGCTGTTTTTCGTTGGCTGGTCGAACTTGGCCCCGAAGGCGCATGCCCGGGCGACATTGCCGAAAAACTCGATATTCCGGCCAACACGCTGTCGTTTCATCTCAAGGCATTGCAGCACGCCAATCTGATCGATGCCGTTCGCACAGGACGCTTTATTCGCTACCGCGCCAACTTCGGCGTGATGCAGGAACTGGTCGATTTCCTGAGCAAAAATTGTTGCGGTGGTGATCCTTCCAAATGTGCACCGGTCTGTGCGCCTTCGACGGATAAAGCCGCCAGCGGCGGATCGAAATAAGCCTTCACCATGAAAACGACACGCGTCCTTTTTTTGTGCACGGGCAATTCGTCTCGCAGCATTCTGTCTGCGGCCACGCTCAATCATTTGGGCAAAGATTTATTCATCGCTTACAGCGCCGGCAGTCAGCCAGCCGGGTATGTCAATCCGAACGCGTTGCGGGAATTAACTAAGCAAGGCATCTCTATCGAGGGGCTGCGAAGTAAATCCTGGGATGAGTTCACGGGCCCCGATGCCGTTCCGATGGATATTGTCATTACCGTTTGCGACAGCGCGGCCGCAGAAACCTGTCCAGTTTTCTTTGGTGATTTTATTCGCGTGCACTGGGGTCTGCCAGATCCCACGTTTGTAAGGGGCGATGACAGCGTGATTGCCGAAGCCTTTCATCGCACGCAATCCGTCATTACACAACGCCTGCAAGCACTAATCGCACTGCCGGTGGAATCGCTCTCACCGGAACGACTGCAAAGCGAATTAAATGCGATCAGTGATCGTTATCCTGCCGTGGAACTGGTCGGCGCTGCGGTATGAGCGAGACCAACACCAGCACTGACGTGTCACTGTCCAAACGCATGGGCGTGTTCGAGCGTTATCTGACCTTATGGGTCGCGTTATGCATGGGTCTGGGTATCGGTCTGGGCAAACTTTTCCCCGCCATATTTATCAATCTTGCTGCAGTCCAAATAGCGGACATCAATCTGCCGGTCGCGGTGCTGATATGGATCATGATTATTCCAATGTTGCTCAAAATCGACTTCGCCGCGCTGGGCGAAGTGCGGCAACACTGGAAAGGCATCGGGGTCACCGTTTTCGTCAACTGGGCGATTAAACCTTTCTCCATGGCTTTGCTTGGCTGGCTGTTTATTCGCCATGTGTTTGCCGACTATTTACCCGCCGATCTACTCGATGCCTATGTCGCCGGCTTGATCTTGTTAGCAGCAGCACCGTGCACGGCGATGGTGTTTGTCTGGAGCAATTTATGCGGCGGCGAGCCCCGTTTCACGCTTAGCCAAGTCGCGTTGAATGACGGCATTATGGTGCTGGCATTTGCACCGGTGGTGGCGTTGCTGCTGGGCATGTCATCGATCACCGTGCCGTGGGCCACCTTGTTGCTCTCGGTCGTTTTGTACATCGTGGTGCCGGTCATTTTTTCGATCCTGCTCCGTCGTTGGGTACATGCCCAAGGTGGCGAGCCAGCGTTATTGAAACTGCAAAGTAAGTTGGGACCTTTATCGTTAGCTGCCTTGTTGTTGATGCTGGTGTTGCTGTTTGGATTTCAGGGCCAGCAAATCTTGGATCAACCTGTTGTCATCGCTATCTTGGCCGTGCCGATTTTGATCCAGGTGTATTTCAATGCGGGCCTGGCGTATTGGCTCAATCGTCGTTTCGGCGTAGCACATTGCGTGGCCGGTCCTTCCGCATTAATTGGCGCCAGCAACTTTTTCGAACTCGCGGTGGCGACGGCCGTCAGTCTGTTCGGCGTACATTCGGGCGCGACACTGGCCACCGTGGTCGGTGTGCTGGTCGAAGTTCCGGTCATGCTTTCGGTAGTGCGACTGGTCAATAGCACTCGCCCTTGGTACGAAGCCCGTGCCAATCAATCTACCGCTGCACATCCTGTCGATGGAGTTTCCTGATGAACGGCAAATACAACGTGTTATTCCTGTGTACCGGCAATTCTGCTCGCAGCATCATGGCGGAGATGATTGCCAACCAATTAGGTAGAGATCGACTGCGAGCGTATAGCGCTGGCAGCCAACCAGCCGGTCGCGTCCACCCATTAGCATTGGAGCTTCTGAAAAAAGTAGGCTTTTCTACTGAGGACGCTCGTAGCAAAAGTTGGAACGAGTTTTCCGGCTCCGCGGCACCAGTGATGGATTTCATTATTACCTTGTGTGACCGGGCGAAAGATGAGCCATGTCCGGTCTGGCCCGGCCATCCGATCACTGCTCACTGGAATGTGCCCGATCCAGCGGCAGCGGACGGAACACCGGAACAAAATCGCAAAGCCTTTCAGTTGGCGCTGCAGGTGTTGCAACAAAGGATCTCTTTGATGCTCGCACTGCGTCTGGAAGCCTTGGACCGCTTGGCGATTGAAACACGGCTAAGCCAACTCGGCATGCCACCGATCGATCAGTCGGCCTAACAAGGACTTCCCGAATTTTTGGCGCGGCATGCATCGCTGCCGCCTGCATTTTTTTCTACCTTTTGGAATTTCATCATGAGCATCAAAGTGGGCATCAACGGTTTCGGTCGCATGGGGCGACTCACCTTACGTGCGGCGTGGGGTAATCCCGCCATTCAATTTGTGCAGATCAACGATCCCGCCGGCGATGCAGCGACACTCGCCCATCTATTGAACTTCGATTCCGTGCACGGTCGTTGGGATAAAAATGTGCAAGCCGACGGCGATGTGTTGGTGATCGAAGGGCAACGCATTCCCGTCACTCGCAATAAAGACATTGCCGCCACCGATTGGTCGGGCTGTGATGTCGTGTATGAATCTTCCGGCAAATTTCGCAAGCCCGACGTGCTGCAACCGTATCTCGATCAAGGCGTGAAGCGTGTGGTCGTGGCGGCACCGATCAAGGCCGCTGGCACGCTGGATATCGTGATGGGTGTGAATCACCAGCGTTTTGATCCTGCCGTACATCGCATTGTCTCGGCGGCATCGTGCACGACCAATTGCCTGGCACCGGTAGTGAAAGTGATCCATGAAAAACTGGGCATTCGCCATGGCAGCATCACCACCATTCACAGCCTGACCAACACGCAAACCATTGTCGATGCGCCACACAAGGATTTACGCCGTGCCCGTTCTTGCGGCAGCAGCCTGATTCCAACCTCGACCGGCTCGGCCACCGCGATCGCAGAAATCTTTCCGGAGCTGAAAGGCCGATTGAATGGCCATGCGGTGCGTGTGCCGCTGACCAATGCTTCGCTGACCGATTGTGTGTTCGAACTCGAACGCGCCACCACCGTGGAAGAGGTCAACGGCTTTTTGAAAGCCGCCTCTGAAGGTGGTGAGCTGCAAAACATTCTGGGCTATGAAGAACGCCCACTGGTCTCAATCGATTTCCAAACCGACCCGCGATCGAGCATTGTCGATGCCCTGTCCACGATGGTTACTAATGGTACGCAAGTCAAAATCTATGCCTGGTATGACAACGAATGGGGTTACGTGAATCGCGCCGCCGAGTTGATACAACTGGTCGGCTCGGCCGACCAATAAATCATGCTATCTCGCTTGTCCCCGGAAGTCCGACAGTACCTGGTCATCACCGGGAACTACTGGACCTTTACGCTGACTGACGGCGCGCTGCGGATGCTGGTGGTGTTGTATTTCCACCAGCTCGGTTATGCGCCTTTGCAGGTGGCGATGCTGTTTCTGTTTTACGAAATCTTCGGCGTTGTCACCAATCTCATTGGTGGCTGGTTGGGGGCTCGCATCGGACTGAATCGGACGATGAACATCGGTCTTGCCTTGCAGGTGATCGCGCTGGCGATGCTCACCTTGCCGGTGGCATGGTTAACGGTGCCTTGGGTGATGGGAGCGCAAGCGCTGTCGGGCATCGCGAAAGACCTCAACAAAATGAGTGCCAAGAGCAGCATTAAACTGCTGGTGCCGGGTGATCAACAAGGCGCTCTTTTTCGTTGGGTGGCAGCACTCACTGGCTCGAAAAATGCACTGAAGGGGGTCGGCTTTTTCCTGGGCGGTGCATTGCTGACATTGCTCGGTTTCACGGCAGCTGTCGCCTGGATGGCCGGTGTGTTGGTGATCGTCTGGTTGCTCAGTTTATGGTTGCTCAAGCGTGATCTGGGCAAGGCGAAAAACAAACCCAAGTTTCGCGATATTTTCTCCAAAAGTCGGGCCATCAATTTATTGTCGGCAGCACGCTTGTTTCTGTTTGGCGCACGCGACGTCTGGTTTGTGGTGGCCTTGCCGGTGTTTCTTGCAGAATCGCTGGGTTGGGATTTTTGGTGGATCGGCGGCTTTATGGCGGCGTGGGTCATCGGTTACGGCATCGTGCAGTCGGCAGCGCCCTGGTTCACCGGTCGACGCAGTGGAAAATTGCCGGATGGCAAAGCTGCCTTTATTTGGGCAACCGTGTTGGCCGCGATTCCCGCGGTCATGGCACTACTGCTATTGAATGGGCAAGATCCGCAAACCGTCGTCGTCGCCGGTCTTGCCTTATTCGGCGTACTGTTCGCAATTAATTCATCGATGCATAGTTATTTGATTGTCAGTTACGCCGGTGAAGACGGCGTCTCGCTTGATGTGGGTTTTTACTACATGGCCAATGCCATGGGGCGCCTGATCGGAACAATCTTGTCGGGATGGGTGTTTCAAGTGGCGGGGCTGGCTGCGTGTTTGTGGATCTCGGCAGCTTTTGTCGGCATCGCTGCCGTGATATCGATTGCTTTACCCCGCCATCGTCAGGCTGCCATCGGCGTGGATACCAGCGAAGCGTGAACGCCCTTTCCAACGAAGTGGATGTTGTCGTGATCGGCGGCGGTCAAGCCGCATTGGCGACTGCCTATTTCCTACGTCGCACCGGTTTGTCGTTTGTCTTGCTAGATGCCGAGTCCACATCGGGTGGTGCATGGCTACACGCATGGAAATCACTGCGACTGTTTTCGCCTGCCACATGGAGTTCGATTGCAGGCAGGCAGATGGAGCCGAAAGTGGGTGGCTATCCTATGCGTCAAGACGTGATCGATTACCTGGCCGATTACGAGCGTCATTATCGCTTGCCGATTGAACGCCCTGTCTTTGTTGAGCGAGTGGAGACGTCTGGCGAGCGATTGAATGTGATATCCGGCTCCAAGCAGTGGCAGGCACGGGCAGTGGTCAGTGCCACGGGAACCTGGCGGCATCCGTATATTCCCGCCTTTGAAGGCGTGGAAAATTTTCAGGGCGAACAAATTCACTCGGCCTATTATTTCTCACCCGATAAGTACGCAGGCCAGCGCGTCTTGGTCATCGGTGGAGGAAACTCGGGGGCACAAATTCTTGCCGAGGTTTCCCAGGTTGCCAAGACGTCTTGGTTGACTTTAACTGACCCGATATTCTTGGCTGACGACGTGGATGGTCGCGTCCTGTTTGCCAGAGCGACCGAACGCTGGAAAGCACAGCAGGAAGGTCGCGTGATTGATGCGCCGGTTGGCGGCCTGGGCGATATCGTGATGATCGATTCTGTTAAAGACGCTCGCACGCGCGGCGTCTTGCATGCGGTAAGACCATTTAAACGATTCACTGAAGATGGCGTTGTTTGGAAAGACAGTAGTGAAGAAACCATTGATGCCGTGATTTGGTGCACAGGATTTCGCCCCGCACTCGAACATTTGCAGGCACTCGATATCATTAATCCTGACGGCCGAATTCAGGTGATAGATACCCGAGCATTAAAGGTCCCGAATTTATGGCTAGTCGGCTATGGAGACTGGACTGGCGCAGCCTCGGCAACACTAATTGGTGTAACACGAACTGCCCGAAGTACCGTTGCAGAAATAGTGGAAGCGCTCTCTTAAGTTCATTTACGGTATTTGCTTTTGATGACCGCTTTTGGCCGAACAGCGACTGGCATGATGCGACCCAAAGAGGACATTTACAAACATATTTTGCGATTTTTTGATGAGCCAATGGCGCTCACTGCCAGTTCCAAATTGATCATGTGGAATGATTACGCCAGCACCTGATCAAAAAACTGAGCAACGCATTTTTGTTGTTGGCTTCCAATGTTCTAGTCGTCTCCATCATCCTAGCTACGAACTTTGGAGATTCAGGATTTTATTTAAGTTGGTTTGACAGGATTAATGGTGGTTTTTCTTAGACGAAGCGCATTTGCCACAACAGACACCGAACTCAAGCTCATGGCCAGAGCAGCGATCATCGGCGAAAGTAACAGGCCGAAGACGGGATAAAGCACGCCGGCAGCAATCGGAACGCCAATCGCGTTATAAAAAAGCGCGAAAACCAGATTTTGCTTCATGTTTGCAACGGTGGCGTTTGAAATTTCTATGGCTCGCACGATGCCTTGCAGATCACCTTTGACTAACGTCACTTGGGCGCTCGACATGGCGACATCGGTACCGGTTCCCATAGCAATACCAACATCTGCTGCTGCGAGCGCAGGCGCATCGTTGATGCCGTCGCCTGCCATCGCGACGCTGCGCCCCTCTGATTTGAGTTTGTTTACCAGGATCAATTTATCCTGCGGGCGCACTTCACCATGCACTTCGTCAATCGACAAGGTCTTGGCTACGCTATTTGCTGTCGTGACGCCATCACCGGTCGCCATAATGACGCGCACGCCGATTTCTTGAAGTGCTCGTAGTGCTTGTGGCGTCGATGGTTTGATCGGATCTGCAACGCTGAGGATGCCGGCCAGTTTTCCATCAATCGCCAAAAACATGACACTGGCACCGGTGGCTCGACGTGTTTCGGCCTCGAGCTGTAAACGCGAAATATCGGCACCGATGTCCGCCATCAATTTTGTGTTGCCCAAGTCGATAGCTTTGCCTTCGACCCGTCCACGCACACCAATGCCGGTGCTGCTTTCAAAAGTTTCCGGTTTCGCTAACACAAGATTTCTTTTTCGCGCTTCGCTGACGATGGCCGATGCGAGTGGGTGCTCGCTGCCTTGATCCAGGCTGGCTGCAAGTCGCAAGACTTCATTCTCTTCATTGCCCGCAGCAGGGACGATCGAGTCGAACATAGGTCTACCAACGGTGAGCGTGCCGGTCTTATCGACGATCAAGGTATCGATCTTTCGCAGGTTTTCAATCGCCTCGGCATTGCGAAATAAAATACCGACATTCGCGGCACGACCAGTGGCGACCATAATCGACATCGGCGTGGCCAAGCCCAGAGCGCAAGGACAGGCGATAATCAGCACTGCCACGGCATTCAATACGGCGTACACCCAGCTGGGTTCCGGTCCGAAAAATCCCCAGATAAAAAAAGTACTGATCGACGTTGCCAGCACGGCAAGTACGAACCAAAACGAAACGGTGTCCGCCATGCGTTGCATCGGTGCCCGTGAGCGTTGCGCCTGCGCCACCATTTGCACGATCTGCGACAGCATGCTGTCGGAGCCAACACGTGTGGCACGAATCACCAAAGCACCACTGATATTCATGGTGGCACCAATCACTTTTTCACCGATCATTTTTGAGACGGGCATCGATTCGCCGGTCAGCATGGACTCGTCGATACTGCTCTGGCCTTCGAGTACTTCGCCATCGGTTGGTACTTTCTCACCGGGACGTACCCGAAGTCGATCTTCGACATACACATTGCTTAATGGAATGTCTTCTTCGTTGCCATCGGCATTGATTCGTCTGGCTGTTTTCGGCGCAAGGTTCAATAGGGCTTTAATGGCTGCAGAAGTTTGCGAACGTGCCTTGAGCTCCAGCAATTGACCTAGCAAGGTCAATGACACAATCACTGCAGCGGCTTCAAAATACACGCCCACCCGGCCGTGTTCCTGAAACGAGACGGGGAATAGTTGCGGAAAGAGGGTGCCGACTACACTGTAAGCATAAGCGGCAAATACACCGATGCCGATCAAGGTCCACATGTTGAGATTGCGGGTGTAAATGGATTGCACGCAACGCGCAAAAAATGGCCAACCGGCCCAGATGACGACCGGTGTTGAAAGTGCAAATTCCAGCCACGTTCGTGTATCAGTTGATAACCAGGTCAATCGATGGCCGACCATGGCCAGCACCAAAACAACGATGCTTAATGGCAGCGTCCACCAAAACCGTCGGGAAAAATCTTCGAGCTCGGGATTTTTTTCATCTTCAGTCGATGGTATTGTCGGCTCCAACGCCATGCCGCAAATTGGACAGGTGCCGGGCTTGTCCCTGATGATTTGCGGATGCATTGGGCAGGTATAAGTGGCTCCGCTTGGGATCATGGCGGCAGCAGGCTTGGCCGTGATGTCACTTTTTTGCGATAAATATTTTGTGGGTGCAGCGGAAAATTTGTCTTTGCAATGCGTTGAACAAAAATAGAAAGTTTGTTTGTCGTGTTGCAGCGAAATTTTATCATTGGTTTTCATGCCGCATACCGGGTCTGTATAAGGTTTCTCGGTATTCTGCGCGGCATCGGAATTGCCGGAGGCCTCGGCTGATTTTTCAGCAGGATGATCGTGTGACATGGATTCACTCCTTCTATTTTTACAATGGATGTGCGATAGGCATACCCAAAACACTTACTGTGAGTCGCCAGCATTCTTGATGTGCGAAGACCAATGAATATGGGTGATCTTCGACACTTTGTCTGTTCGGTTAAACACCATCTTCTTTACAAGCTCCATTTGCCGAGACTTGGTCCGCAAGGGAATGTGTTTATTCGAACTAGATAGCTTTGTGCTCCTGTGGCGCTTCCTCATCATGTGCTTTTGGTGCTACGGCATCAGTTTCAACCTTAGCCTTGGCACCATGGTCATGTAGGCTTCCATCGTTATGGCGATGCATGCTCGATTCGCTGGTGGCAGCAGGTTGCTCATCATGCTCTGATGCATCTTCATCATGATGGTCTGCCTTTTCACCGCCAGCATGATCCATACCTTCCATTCCACCATGCTCGTGTGGCGAGTCTTCGCCGCCGCCATGTGAATGGCCGCCACTGGTCTCTACCATTTCATGATATTGCTCTGGCGTCATGGCGGGGAATTGTTTCAAGAACGCGACGATGCCCCAGATGTATTCGTCTTTCATATTCGTACCCCAAGCCGCCATGCCGGACGCCTTGATGCCATGTTTGATGACCCAGAACGCGCGTGCAGGATCGGGTGCGCCCAGCTTGGAAAGATTAGGCGGTGCCGGATATAAAATCTTGCTCATTTCCGTTTTCTCGACGCCGGGTGCCAAATGGCAGCCAGTACACATGGCAGCATAATTACCAGCGCCTTGTTTGATCAGAGCTGGATCATTCAACGCAGGTACGGTAATGTCGTCAGCCCGCACGGCGATAGCGCGATCACGGGCGGTTTGAATCAGTGAATACACGAGGGCCGAATGGGGTTCGTCGGCACCTGGATTTATCAAACCGAAATACATCGTACCCGCACCGATCAAGAGAACGGTGCCGCCCAATATCAAACTACTTTTAATAAAGCTCATAAATTTCTCCAAAGAATGTCGCATCGACTTTCATCAAATTAAATCAGAGGGCTGCAGACAAATTTTGCATGGCAACGCCGGTAGCCCGTTCGAGGTCCACGTAGGACAATCGCAGCATTTGTTGCGCCTGCAGTTGTTCTGTTTGCGAAGCGAGGCGTAGCCGTTTCGCCTGCACCACATTCATGTAGTCGCCACTGCCTTGTTGATAATTTCGCAAGGCCAGCGTTTCGAGTTGCCGTTGTTGCCTAACGTGATGATCAGCATGCTCAAGTGCTTTCGTGTTGGCGATCAAAGTAGCCAAAGCACGCTCGACTTCCAGCGGGATGAGGCGACGAGTCGCTTCGGCTTGATATTGCGCCTGTGCGATCTTCGCATCCGCCAATGCGCCGCGTGCTCGACCGGTATCAAAAATCGGCAAACTGATTTGTGCACTTAATCCGTTTAAGGAAAGCCCGCCGCTTTCGCGAATACCGCCGAGACCCAGTGACGGATCGGTGGCACGCAATGCACCGGTCTGCAGTTTTTTCTCGGCGCGTGCCTGATCAATGTTCGCGTTTGTCGCCATCAATTCTGGGCGATGTTTCAGCGCAAGTGCTTGCAGTTCCGGTTCATTGAAAGCAGCGAGTCGCAGTGCTGGTAAATGATCGGGCAATACCAATCGATTGATACTCGACAAACCCAATAGTTGCGCCAATGCCGATAATGCTTTGGTCTGCTCGGCTTCTGCGGTGCGAAGTGCATGTGCTTGCATCGAAACCGCCGCTTGTTGTGTTAACACCGGATTACTCGATAGCACTCCCTGTTGCGCCTGACGCTTGAGCAGGACAAGCGTGTTTTCTTCCAGTGCCAACTGCTCGCGTTGTAAACGCAAGGCGTCTTTCGTTGCCAAGGCTTCGAAATACGCCGCCTCGGTGTCCTGGGCAATGCGCACCAACTGCATCATCACTTCCGCTTGCATACGCGCTTGTGCCGCATTAGCGGCATCGATACGTTTTGAACGGGTGAATAGATCGAACAGGCTTTGCACCAGACTGTAATCGAGCTCAAAACGACCACCACCTTCCGGCCGCAACACCATCAAGGAGCCCATCGGATTGCGCAGCAAGCCCGCTTGGATACGTTCGGCTTGTGTTGCATCTAGTCGCGTCAATTCGGCCCGCACTTGCGGGTTGTTGAGAAAGGCTGCTTGCACCGCACGATCGACGGTGAGTGGTTCGGCAAACCAGGCGTCGTCCAAATACGACTCGCCATTCGCAGGCAGTCTCGGAGTACCTACACCAGCAAGCTCGATGGAATTTTGGACTCGCGAGTCATCACGCACCGGCGCGGCAGTGCATCCGATGAGCAACACACCCAACGCAATCGAGCCAACTAAATATTTTGTATTCATGGCAAATCTCCTGTTGCCGATTTCAAGCCACGGCTAAGCCACAATTTATAGATGGCGGGAATCACAATCAGTGATAACAAGGGCGCACTGAGCATGCCGCCCAGCATCGGGGCGGCAATGCGCTGCATGGTCGCCGCACCGGCGCCAGTGGCGATGACAATAGGCAATAAGCCGGCAATAATGGTGATCACGGTCATGGCTTTGGGTCGCACCCGACGCAAGGCACCGTCGGTCAGTGCGTCATCCAGTGCCTTGATGTCTTTTAATTCACCGGAAGCCCGAGCTCGCTTAACCGCGTTATCCAGATAAATCAGCATCACCACGCCGAACTCGGCGGCCACACCGGCCAGTGCAATAAATCCGACGGCCACGGCAACCGAGAATGCGTACCCCAATAACCACAGCAACCACAAGCCGCCGACGAGTGCGAACGGTACCGTCAACATGATGATGCTCGCTTCGGCGACACGCTGGAACGCCGCGTACAAAAGCGCAAACACGATCAGCAAGGTTAGCGGTACGGCGAGTCGCAATCGTTCACTGGCACGTTGCAGAAATTCATAGCTACCGGCCCAATGCCAGCTCACGCCTTTCGTTAATTGGGCATCGGCACGAATCGCTTTTTCGGCACGTTGGATATAGCCGCCTAAATCTTCATCACTTAAATCAACGAAAACATAGGTCGCCAATTGTGCGTCTTCGCTGCGAATCATCGGCGGCCCATCGGAGAGTTTTATTTCTGCCAATGATCCAAGCGGTACTTGTGCACCGGACGGCGTCACCACCGGCAGAGCCATCAAGGCTTCCGGTGAATCCCGCCAACTTTGTTCCGTGCGAAGTGCAATCGGATACCGTTCGCGACCTTCCACTGCACGCCCGATCGATTCGCCACCAATCGCTGATGCCAGCCATTCTTGAGCATCCTGCATCGATACACCGTAACGTGCCAGCATTTCCCGATCAGGGATAACGTCAATCTGGCGTGCATCGGCGGCACGCTCAGCGAACGCAGAACGTGTACCCGGCACTTTGGATAACACGGCAGCAATCCGATCGGCATTCTTGCTGATGGTCGGTAAATCAGGCCCTGTCACACGAATGCCCAACGGTGTGCGAATACCGCTGACCTGCATATTGATGCGATTCAAAATCGGTGGCACCCAGGCGGCGGTTAATCCCGGTAACGCGAGTTTTCCTTGTAATTCTTCAACGATCTTTTCGCGAGTCATGCCATCACGCCATTGGTCTTCCGGTTTGAACTGGATAATGGTTTCGAGCATGGTCAAGGGCGCAGGATCGGTCGCGGTTTCGGCACGACCGGCCTTGCCAAATACGCTCGCGACTTCCGGTACCGATTTAATCAAACGATCGGTGCGTTGCAACACCGCTTGTGCTTCTGCCGGTGATAGCCCTGGCAAAGTCGTTGGCATATACAGCACGTCACCTTCTTCCAGCTCGGGCATAAACTCGCTGCCGAGTTGACTCAAGGGCAAGGCGGCACTTAATAAACCCAGCACAGCAAACAATACGATGACCTTGGGTTTGCGTAATGCAAATGCCAGTAGTGGACGATAAGCTGCGGTCAACCAGCGAGTAAAACGATGCTCGGATTCATCGGCAAAACGTCCACGAATCCAGTAACCCATCAACACCGGCACGAGCGTAATCGACAAGCCTGCTGCGACGGCAAGCGCCCAGGTTTTGGTCCAGGCCAAGGGCGCAAACATGCGGCCTTCCTGCGCCTGCAACACAAATACCGGCAGGAAGGACAAAGCAGTAATCAATAAGGAGAAAAATAAGGCCGGGCCGACTTCGACCGCGCTTGCCGCGATCACTTTCCATTGATCGGCACCATCGGCAGCCTTGCCATCATGTTCTTTTGCCCAATCTTCCAAGTGTTTATGAGCATTTTCGATCATTACAATCGCCGCATCGACCATGGCGCCAATCGCAATCGCAATGCCACCCAATGACATGATGTTGGCGTTCAAGCCTTGCCAACGCATGATCGCCAGGGCAATCAACACGCCCAGCGGCAAACTAATCACAACGACGAGTGCCGAGCGCACGTGCCATAAGAACAAGGCACACACCAGCGACACCAATAATAATTCTTCGAATAATTTGCCGCGTAAATTTTCCACTGCCCGCTGGATCAAACTGGAGCGGTCATACACCGGCACAATTTCGACACCTTCGGGCAAGCTGGCACGCACGGCGTCCAGCCGAATTTTCACGGCATCAATGACCGCTTTGGCATTTTCGCCATCACGCATCACGACAATACCGCCGACCGCTTCGCCTTCACCATTGAGTTCGGTAATGCCGTTACGCGGCGCCGGGCCGAAGCGTAATTCCGCCACATCACGAATCAGTATGGCTTTGCCATTTTTCATTACACCGGTCGGCACAGCGCCTAAATCATCCAGTGACCGGATATAACCGACGCCACGCACGATGTATTCGCTCTCGGCCATTTCCAGCCGGGCACCACTGGTTTCCTTATTGGCCGCGCGAATCGCTGCGATCAATTGATTGAAACCAATGCCATAGGCCTGCAATCGGCGCGGATCGACGACCGCTTCGTATTGCCGGACAAAACCACCAACGCTAGCTACCTCGGCCACGCCGGGTACGCGTTGCAGTTCAAATCGCAGACGCCAGTCCTGCAAGGAACGCAGTTCGGCCAAATCATGTTTTCCGGTTTTATCTACCAGGGCGTATTGGTAAATCCAGCCGACGCCGGTGGCATCGGGCCCCAATTGCGGTTCAACACCTTCGGGTAATTCACTGCGCACTTGCGAGAGATACTCCAATACCCGAGAACGCGCCCAATACAAATCGGTGCCATCTTCAAACAGGATGTAAACAAACGAATCGCCGTACATCGAAAAGCCACGTACCGCTTTCGCTTTCGGCACTGCCAACATGCGGGTCGTGATCGGGTACGTGACCTGATCTTCGATAATCTGCGGCGCCTGTCCGGCATACGGCGTACGAATAATCACTTGCACATCGGATAAATCCGGAATGGCATCGAGTGGCAATTGCCGCACCGAAATAATACTGGCGATCGTTAACAGCACCGCCACGGTCAACACCAAAGCGCGATGGGCAATCGACCAATGAATCAGACGCTCGATCATGGCTGCGATCCTTGCATCGGTTTCATGGCGTCCGATGAATCGGGTTCCATGCGACTAAAGCCCGATTGCAGATTCGCCTCGGCATCTAGCAAAAACTGCCCGGAGGTGACCACGCGATCGGTCAACGCAAGGCCATCAGTAATTTCTATTTCATTGCCGAAACGCTGGCCGATTTTTATCGGCATCGCCATGAATTGATTTTTAGCGTGCTGCACCATCACGCGATCACCCTGTGCCGTACGAATTACCGCAGAGGCGGGAAGCAGCAAAACATTCGAGCGAGAAGCGCCTTCGATCACGCCGTCTAGCACGGTGCCGAGCGGCAGATCGTCTCTATTGTTGATGGAAAATCGGACCGCCACGGTTTGCGTAACCGGATCGACGACAGGAACGATGGTGCCGGTTTCGCTTATCCATTCACGACCCGGCAAACCCGGCAAGCTAAAGCGTGCACGCATCGTATTGCCCAGGCTGATTTTCTGCGCCGGAAATAATTGCGCCTCGATCCAGACTGCTTTTCCGCCGGACAAATCAAGAATCATCGTGTCGGGCGTGACGCTGGAACCTTCACGCACACCGAGTTCCGTTACCACACCACCAACCGTTGCACGCAGCGGCAGTCGACGCGATGCTTTTCCCGAACGTCGCACCCTTTGAATATCTACATCGGCAATACCAAAACGACGCAGGCGTTCTGCCGCTGGACCTGCAGTCTCGGCGCCCAATAGCATTTCTTCCTGGGCTTGGACTAACTCCGGTGAATAAATATCGGCGATTACCGTGCCGGGAGAAATTTGCTGACCGACCGCACGGACATACAAACGCTCGACCCAACCATTGACGCGAGCTTGCACTCGCGCCTGGCCGCTGGCATCGGCCACCACTCGCGCCGGAACGCGAATGGTTTGTTGCACATCACGCTGTACCGGATTGGCAGTACGAATGCCGAGGCTTTGAACAATGGCAGCGCTGACTGCGATGCCATTGTTGTTGCCGTCCGCTACAGCGTATTTGGGAACGAGTTGCATATCCATAAACGGCGAAGGGCCAGGTTTGTCGAAATGTTCCTCCGGTCGCATCGGATCGTAGTAGTACAGAACCTTGTCGGTGCTCGCACCATCGGGCTTCACCGTATCGTCTTTCATGGGCATGGCGGACGATGGCTCTGTTGCCGGCGCTACCGTTTTCTTGACGAGTGTCATCCCACAGATCGGGCATTTGCCTGGGCCGTGTTCTTTGATGTGGTTATGCATCGGGCACACATACAGCTCATTGGTCACGGTCGCCTTGCTGTTGGCGGCATCGGTGGTTGCGGTGGCATCGCTGGCCTCTGATGCTGGCTCTTGCATCGCTTTGTTGCGGTCGCAAGCCGTTAGCAAAAGCGTGGCCACGATAGATGCCGACAGCCATAACGCTATCCGCCGCCAAGCGGTCGAAGTAGTAAGTTTCATGGGTATTCCTGATAAAACGTAAACACACGCGGACGCAAAGCGCCGCGACTCAGGTGTTAAACGTCAGGAATAAATGGGAGGTCGTAAGCCTGGGCCGAGTTCGGCCAAAGAATGCTCAGCAGTTTTTAACTGGGGCAAGGTCGCGGTCACCAAGACACTGGGGCGGATGGTAAAAGGAACGGACAAAATACCGTTGGCACTCATGCAACGAGCCATGCATTGATCATCACATTTGGTATTCGGAGATGGGCACGGCTTGTTGCCGTCTGCGCATGGCGAAGCGGATTTTTTGTGGCCCGTCATCTCAGCACAGCAATCTTTCTTGGCCATCGCCGAATGTGCCTGAGCCAAGCCAATCCCATTGCACAGAATCGCCATCATCACCAGCAGGGAAGCCAGTAATCGAAAGCGGCGCGTACGCAAAATGTGGAGGGTTTTTGGCATATCAGTCCTAATACTACACCCAAAGAGACTGCCTTCAAGCCAAAAGGTTCATGGGGAGCGGTCGCAGCAGCCGTTACCTGCGCCCTGTTCCTGTATGGGTGGGCAGGCGACGGTACCATAGGAACAGAAAACACAGCAGTCGCCGACTTTAGGCCGCAATAAGGTGCCGCAGCCTAGGCAATCATAGAAAAACTGGCAGGCATTGGTCGGCATGGTCTCGTTAGCTATGTACCCGCACTCAGGACAGGTCAAGGTACTTTCAAAAATAATGTTGGACATCGGTTGGCTACCTAGGTCGTGAGATCGGCAAAGGGCTTAGAATCTATGCTTAAGTTAACCATTACGCAGTAATGTGTCGCCAGTGTTGTCGGTTGCAGCATTTGGCAATGCCGAAGAGTATCAATCTACATGACAAATCAGTCTTCATTGCGAGAATCAAAAATAATCGCAGCTTTCAACATGGAAATGCAGTTGGCCGTTGATGCCAGAAGCAATGGCGATCTGAATCTTGCCTTTCAGCATTACGAACGTGCCCATATTTTGAGTCAACAATTCACATGGCCGCATATCAAAAGCCATATCGGCATGTTGCAAGTCGGCTGGTTGAGAAAAGACATGCGTGAAATAGCCG